>Ga0157368_1000754_pt1 | contig 14750 bp, 21 predicted proteins | sample AttbisABBM3_FD_113146 | JGI IMG/M metagenome (GOLD analysis project Ga0157368, IMG submission 113146) | Fungus gardens microbial communities from leaf cutter ant in Botucatu, State of São Paulo, Brazil - Atta bisphaerica ABBM3 | ecosystem: Host-associated > Fungi > Mycelium > Unclassified ...
TAATTAAGGTCCTATTTATACAAATGGTTCATGGTCCATGCTACTAATAATTAAACCTGCCCTATAGTCCATGCTTCATCCTCATGCTTGCCTCAAGGCCACCATGTTGTATACATGTGCCCTAGTGTTATCTTCCAGATCCTTCTACCACATTCTAGGCCTTATGACGTCACATCATGTGACACGTCATGTGACTGCAATGTCACGTGCCTCTTCATCGTCAAAAAAAGAAAACAAAACAAAAAGAAAACAAAATCCTTATAAAGTCAGAAAATAAAAGAAAAAGAAAATAAAAATTGTTCATGTCCCAAGCATCCCATAACAAAAGATATAGGACCATATAATTGATTTGAAGGAATTTATGCCAAGAAAAGGGAAAATCTATTTTTTGTTCAGAAAAGAGAGAGAAGAAGTAAGGGAGTTTATTTAAGAGAAGATAAGAAAGAAATATATTCAACTATCAAAGTCACCACAAATTGCACCAGTGTTCTTTGTAAAGAAGAAGGATGGAAAGAAGATAATGGTACAAGACTATTAGTATCTTAATGAGTGGATAGTGAAGAACAATTATCCATTACCACTTATTTCAGACATTATCAAAAATATTGGGACTAAGAAGATATTTACAAAGTTGGATTTGAGGTGGAGTTATGATAATATGAGAATAAAGGAGGAAGATAAGTGGAAAGTAGCCTTTACAATACCAGAAGGGTTGTTTGAACCAATAGTCATGTTTTTTGATTTGACAAATTTACCAGTTATGTTCTAGACTGTGATGAATTGTGTTATAGCAACCACTAATTAAAATGATTAATAGTGTACTAAAGTAGTCTTAAGTTGCAAAAGTCTTATGAAGATTACAAGAGAACCTGATAAGAAGTTTCCAATATATTTCTACTCTATATATACTACAAGTACATAGTCCATGCTAGTGATAAATAACCCTACCCTAAAGTCCATGTGTTGTTTATGACTATACCATGAGGTTAATATACTATAGACATATACCTTGATATTATCTTTCTAGCTTCTTTTCTTAGATTTAATCCTATGATATCATGTAATGTGATGTGTTATGTAATCATGGTCACATGACTCTATATCATCCAAAAAAAGAAAAATAAAATAAAAGAAAAGGAAAAAGAGAAATTAAATCAAAGAAAATAGATAAAATAAAAATAAAAATAAAATAAAATATAAGGGTTCAAGCATACTATGACAAATTTGTTGAGAAAATATTAAGGAAGATGGAAGAAAATAATTTGTATGTGGAGCTAGAAAAGTATAAGTGGAAGGTTAAGGAAGTAGACTTTTTAAGAGTAGTGATAAAACTAGAAGGAATAAAGATAGAGAAAGAAAAGATGAAGGCAGTGTTAGATTGGCTAGTGCTCAAATTGGTTAAGGAGGTATAAAAGTTCTTGGGACTGGATAACTATTATAGAAGGTTTGTGAAAGATTTTACAAAGATAGTGAGGCTGTTGTATGAGTTGATAAAGAAAGAATAGAAGTGAGAGTAAGAAATAAGGCAGGAGAAGTTATTTGAGTTGAGGTATTAAAGAAAAGGTTTACTACAAAACTAATTCTAGTAGCTCTAGATTTGGATAAGAAGATGAAGATAAAGGTAAATGTGTCAGATTATATAATAGGAGGAGTTTTATTAGTGGAGTATACAGATAGAAGATGGAGACTGGTGGCTTACCTTTCAAAATTATTAAATGAAATAGAGTGAAACTATGAAATTCATGATAAAGAAATGTTAGTAGTAATTAGAGAATTAGAGGTTTGGAGACATTTGCTAAAAATCACTAAGTTCAAGTTTGAGGTCTGAACTGACCATAAGAATTTGGAGGACTTTATAAAGACATAGAATTTAAATAGAAAACAGGCTAGATAGGCCTTACATTTATCTAAATTTGATTTCACTTTGAAGTATGTACTAGAAGTGAGAATGGGGAAAGTAGATGGATTAAGTAGGAGGCTGGATTTGAAAGTAGGAGTAGAAAATGAAAATCAGAAGTTGATAAAAAAAGAGTAGATTAGAGAAATGATGAAAGTAGTAGTAAAGAGACCAGAAATAAGATTAGTGAAAAAATTTAAAAAAGCAAAAGAAAAGAATGAAAAAGTAGTAAAAGTTGTGGAAGAGATAAAAAGAGCAGGATTTAAAGCATTGAGGGAAGATAAGTGGGAAATAGAAAGAGAGTTATTATTGAAAGAGAGAAAGGTATATGTGCTAGAGATAAAGAGTTGAAATAAATTATCTAGTTACACAATAATATACTGGTAATAAGATATAAAGGTAAATAGAAGACAATAGAGTTAGTAATGAGAAATTGCTAGTGGCTAGAAGTGACAAAAGATGTTAGAAAATATATAAAGGAATATGACTTGTATCAGAGGATGAAGAACAGGACAGAGGTATAAATAGAAGAGTTAATAGTGAATGAGGTACTAAAGAAACCATAGATATACTTAATAGTAGACCTTATCACTAAGTTGCCATTAGTGGCAGAGAAGGATGTAATATTGGTGGTATGTGATAGATTATTAAAAAATTTTTGTAGTAATGATAGAAAGAACATTAGTAAAAGATTTAACAAGGTTGTTTAGAGATAATATATGAAAGTTATATAGGTTGCCAAAGAATATGATTAGTAATAGAGAACTATAGTTTGCAGTGAAGTTAATAAAAGAGTTGAATAGAATGTTAGAAATAAAAATGAGATTATTGATAGTATTCTACCTACAAACAGATTGTTATGAACTTAAAACCTTAGGATTGGTCAAAAAAAGGGATCTTGTATAGTGTTTACACAAGAGAACTCAATAGAATTCCTAGTACAAACTAATCTATCTTATATACCACAGATCATGGTCTGTATGCACACTATCCTATTCTACCCTAAAGTATATATATTTCCTATAAGATCAATATACTGTTGTCATATTGTATAACATTATTTGTTCTAGGTCCTTTTATATCTTTAATCATGTCACATGATTATGTGACATCATACTAACCTCTAGTCCTAAGTTCTAAGATAAAAATAAAAGAAGAAGAAAATAGAAATGAGGAAGAAATTGAAAATAATTGGAGTTCACTGTCTTCAATATAGATGAGCAGATGGAATGAATGAACCAAGAGTTGGAACAGTTCTTGAGGTTTTTTATAGGATATAAACAAAGTGTTACAAACTTTATTTAGCTTATATCTTTATAACTAGTAGACTAATTTTTACAAACTAAGTTATACTGGAAAGCCCCAAATTAGGGCTATTTGTATATATATGGGATGTGTAAAAGCAACAATAAATGACTGAGATATAAAACTATTAGTAACTATAAAAGTTTTGTTGATTATTATTTCATGAACAGCTAGACAGATTTATACAATTAAACTTGCATTGGAAAGTGCTTATGAAACTGTTTTTGATGATATATGGTATATCTCATAGTAATAAGTATTCATAAAGATACAAGCATATCAAGATAGTACATAGTTATTTATCTTTTACAATTAGCCTGATATTTGCTATAACAGATGACAGCTCCCATCAGATACAAGTTTTGATCATGTGATGAAAATAGCTTATACATAAACTATTACTCTTTTATATATATACCTCTATATCTGAGAATTAGACCTCAGACTTAATAACATCAATTATTCTTATTGATACTATCTATTATCTATTATCACTACCTCCTTATACTGAATCTCTGAATCACTGTCAAGTTATCTAAGTTTCAAGTATTACAATCAGTGAGTAGCTCATTTTATAATATAGAGAGATTGGCTAAAGTGGTTAGTTATAGTGGAGTTTGCAGTGAACAACAAAGTTCATTTGCTAATAAAAATATCACATTTTATGACAAATTATAGTAGAAAGTTGAGAATAAGGGCAGGAAAGGAAAAGTGGAGAAAGCAACAGAGTTTGTAGAGAGAATGAGAAAAGTTCAAGAGGAAGCTAGAGTAGCATTGAGAAAAGTATAGGAAGAGATGAAGAGATACATAAATAGGAGATGAAGAGAAGTGAAAGAATAGAAGAAAAATGATAAAGTGATGCTGAGTATGAAGCATTTGGTGTTTAAGAAAAATCTAGTAAAGAAGTTGATAGAGAGATATGTAGGACTATATATAGTTGAGGAAGTAGTATCAAAAAGTACAATGAAGCTGAAGCTACTAGCCTTTATGAAGATTCATCTAGTGATGAGATATAGAGAACTGGTGAAAAAACAAAAGATGGAGAAACCAAAACCAGTTGAGGTAGAAAAATGAAAAGTGGAGAAAATTTTGAATAAAAGAAAAATACAAAGAGTGATAAAGTATTTAGTGTGATAGAAGGTATTTACTTGTTATATCCTATATTTTGACTTTATCCATTCCTACCTACAGATAACCACCAGTTTTTATCCATACTCTCAAACTTTTTTTCCAATATAAATCAAAACCAGCTGTTATAAACTTAAGACTAGAGTGAAGTTAGAAGAATGATCTTAGATTGAGTTAATCACAAGAGAACTTGATAGAGTTCCTAAATATTACATATTATTAATATGTAGTATGACATTATTGTCCTAGAACCTTTTATGTTCTTTTATAACATGTAATCATATTATGTGACATATGACTGATGTGTGACTTGTGATGTCACTCTAACCTCCTAACCCTAAATAAAATGAAAATGAAAATAAAAAGTAAAAAGAGACAAAAATAAAGTTTATTATTTGCAATTCTAATATTATCTCTCCTTTAAGATTTCTTTTCTGAAGAAACTTGGCTTCCTTTCCTCTTCCATCTTGCCCAATTCCTTTCTAACTTTTTTTAAATATTTATCCTCAAATTTCTTATTATCTCACCTAAACAAAATCTTCACTGTATATTTTCCTAATAACTCACTCTTCCTAAATTTTATATGCCAGGTCCACCTATTCGGAAGATACATCTCTGTGGTGATGCTGCTCCTTCAATATCTAAAAAACAAGCCTATCTTCCATAATGGCCACTTTTTTTTTGCAATATATCCTTGTGGTAGTAATACAACAATCCAAATATCCTGTCTTTCATAACAGGGATACTCCTATCTGACTCAGTCTTCCATGGCAGAGTTCTCCTACCTTATTCCTATCAGTATCTTATCACTGAAACCTCTGCTTAGAGCAATACACTGAAACCCCAAGCATCTCCTATATCTCCTACTCATATATAAGACTAGTAGTTACATTGTAATTTGCTAGTCTGATAATTGACAAAGATAAATCTTATTGAACTTGATTTCTGGTGTTCAACAGTAACATATTAAATTAGCACTTATCTCCATCTCAAACTTTGTTTAATTCTCTGAAGTTGTGATCATATGGCAGACAGATGGCATAGCACATAAGCTAAAGCCAAGATCATTCTACTAGTTTGCATTACCAAGCCAATCCCACAAACTTTTATCTCCTGGTGTGAACCATACCTGACATTAAGCTCTTTTGTATTTAAATTCATCTCTACTCTCCACATCTTTCCTATTCTCTTCTGTTGTCTAACTTTCACTTTCATTCTTCCTTTAAACTCATCTACTAACTCTTTTGCATTTTTCAAATCTTCTTCTCTTTCCCATATATCATTCTTTGCTGTAAACCTCTTCTATCACACTAAGTACTTCATTACTCCTCTTATTTTTCATTTATTTAAGATTTTCTCCACTTCTCATTCTACTCTATCTACTTTTACTGGTTTTGGTTTTTCCATTCTTTTCCTCTTCATTAGTTCTCTATATCTCTTAATTATGCTAACATTTACTACCAGATATATTCTCATAGAGGCTGGTAATCTCAGTTTCACTGCATTCTTTGATACTACTTCTTCTACTTCATAAGGCCCTACATATCTTTTTGTCAACTTTTTTACTGGTCTCTTCTTCAAATCTTTCATGCTTAACATTACTTTGTTGCCTTTTTTCCACTCTTCTACTTGTCTTCTTCCCCTATCTACTTATCTTCTCATATCCTCCTGAGCTTTCCTTAATACTACACTCACTTCCTCTTGTACTTTCTTCATTCTTTCTACAAACTCCATTGCTTTTTTCTACTTTTCCTTTTCTCCTGATACCCATCCCATCCTTAACTCTCTTCCATAGTTTGCTATAAAAGGCAAAATCTTTGTTGTTCACTGCAAACTCCACTATTGCTAACCACTCTGGCCAATCTCTCTGTTAATACTCTATGAAGAATCTTAAGTATTGTTCCAACTCTTTGTTCATTCATTCCATCTGCCCATCTATCTGTGGGTGGAATGCTGTTGATAACCTTGTCTTCATTCTCAATATCTTATTTAACTCCTTTGTTAGCTCTGCTGCAAATTGTAGATCTCTGTCTAATATAACACATTCTGATAGACTATGTATTTTTCACATGTTATCTCTAAACAACCTTGCCAACCCTTCCACTGATGTTTCTTCTATCATGGTCACAAAATGTGCTATCTTTGACAATCTATCACACACTACTAATATTGCATCTTTTCCTGCTACCAACAGTAATTTCATGATAAAGTCCACTGTTAAGTGCATTCATGGCTTCTTCAGTACTTCATTTATCATCAACTTTCCTGCTGGTGTCTCTGTTCTATTCTTTATCTTCTGACATAAATCACATATTTTCACATATATTTCTATACCTTTTGTTACTCCCAGCCACTAGTAATTTTTTGTCACTAATTCTGTTGTCTTCTACCTTCTACCATATCCTGCTACTGGTGTATTATGATACAACTGAATTATTTCCATTCTCAACTCTTTATCCTTTGGCACATAAATCTTTCCTTCTTTTAATATCAACTCTTCTTCAATTTCCCACTTATCTTCTCTTAAATTTTGTACTCCTACTTTTTTCATTTCTTCCATTACTTTTTTCTTCACATTTATTGTCTTACTCCCTTTGACTTTCTTCTTCTTTTTCTTTGTCTTCTCTTCTAATTCTCCTCTTTTACTCTTTTCTTTTCTTCTTCCTGTTGTTTTTGCCACTCTGATTTTCCCTGCTTTAGTCTCCATTGCTTTCTATACTCTTTTGGACATCTCATTATCTTAACCTCCTCTATTTTCCAATCAATCTCAAGATTGTAGTAAGCTAGCCATAATATTCCCAAGATTACACTCCACTTCTGTTCCTCAATCACATTTATCTCTGTTCTTTCTCTATGCCCTTGGTAATAAATATTTACTTCTACAGTGTTTTCTATTGGCCCCTTCTTGTTAAATATTCCATCCACATTTCTTATATAAATGGATCTTTCTATTTTCTTTAACTTAAATCCCTGTTTTTTTTTGCAAATTCTGAACTCATTACTAGCCCTATCATCTCAATATCCAATAACACCTCTACTGTAATTCCTTCTTGTATGTCTATCCTCTCTAATTTTATCTTTACTATTACTTCTCTTAATGGCTCCTCTTCTGCTTTTCTTATATCTTTCTTTCTCTTTCCTTCTTGTTTTGCTTTCTCCTCTCTCATGATTGTTCTTCTATCCTTCTTATATTCCTCTTAATTTGGAATACCAGCTTGCATCACACAACTAGCTAGTATACTGAATTTGTTATAAGAATCTAGTCAAAAACTACTAGATTTTTCTCTTCTTTAAATTGTCCAAATTATTTCTATTGTCCCCATATTTTATTCTCCTCCCTTAGCCTATTATTCTCCAATTTCTACAATTCTGTGCTAAGTGGCCAAACTCTCTACAACTGTAACAATTTCTCCCTCTATCTATTTTCATTATATAAGAGTCCCTCCTTATTTTCTCTTCTCATTCTCCTTATTCCTGTAGGGGATTTCTGACTACAACTGTATTTGTTCTTTCCATTTCTTCTATTAGAGTAGGTCCTGTTGGTGTCTGTAGTATCTCTTGTCTCCTGGGCTATATCTGTGATAAAGACATTTGTGGTCTAAATTCTCTCTGAGTATCTGTTGCCCTTATCTGTTGCTTTTGTCTCTAGTTCCTGTTTTCTTTTCTTTCTCTTAGTCTTTTCTCCTCTCTTCAACTTTCTTTTGTCAGAGTTGAAGACAGTAGACTCTAATTATTTTTATTTCTCTTTTTCTTTCACTTATTATTATTATTTTGGAATTTAGCATGATATTACATGTCACATGATGCAGTCACAGTCATGATCCTACAATTATGTATCACAGAAGATTCTAGAACAATGATGTCATACAATATATTTTACATATATCTCTCTAGAATTACTTAATCTATCTGTCTTTCCCATTTTTGTTTCTAGTATATATTTCAAGATGAAATCAAACCTTGACAGATACAGTACCCATCTTGCTTGTCTTCTATTCAATTTCTGTACTTTTATGAAATATTCTAAATTCTTGTGATCTGTCCAGACCTCAAACTTGAATTTGGTACCTTCTAACAAATGCCTCTAGTTTTCTAATTTTCTGATCACTACTAATATCTTCTTATCATAAATCTTGTAGTTTCTTTCTGTTTCATTTAGAAATTTTAAGAGGAAAACTACTGGTCTCCATTTGCTGTCTTTATACTCTATAGATAATATCTCTTCTGTAGTATAGTCTGATATATCTACTTCTATCCTTATTTTTTTTATCTAAGTCCAGTGTTGCTAATACCAGTTCTTTTGTAAATCTCTCTTTCAACTCTTTAAACACCTCTTCTTGTCTATCTGTTTATTCTTACTTCTAATTCTTCTTTACCATATTATATAATAGTTTGGCTATCACTGTGAAATCTTTAATAAATCAACAATAGTAATTTGCTAATTTCAAAAACTTCTATATGTCCTTAATATCTTTTAAAGTTAGCCAGTTCAATATATCTTTCATCTTCTTTTCCTTTATCTTTATTCCCTCTAGTCCTATTACTACTCCTAAAAATCCTACTATCAGAAATGAAAACAATGGTCTTCAATTTCATTTTATTTTATTTTCTATTTTTAGAACTCTAGGGTTAGGGTTAGAGTGATGATTGGTCACATCCTCACATCAGTCACATCTGATGGTGTAATTACAACAATGATCACGGGACACAAAGAAAAGAAGTAGAAGGTTCTAGAAGAAGTGACGTCATATAGTATGAATACCACATGTTGACCTCATGCCTAACACATGGTTGTTTAGGGTAGGGTGTACAGTAGTTAGCACAGACTATCTGAATAGGTATATAAGATAGCCTACTTTGTATAGAGCTCTTTATTGAGTTCTCTTGTGTTTTACTCTAATACAAGAGTTTTGTTCTTTTATCCAACTCTAAGGATTTAAAAGATCATAACACCTACTTTCTTAACCTTCTATTTATATTTTTCTGGTTTCATATACAAATTGTTCTTTACTAACCTCTTTACTACTTTCTCTACTATCTTATCATGTCCTTTCTTCATTTCTGTCCTTATTATCACATTATCTCTAAAACTTGCCACTTTCCTAGTATTGATGAGATTCCATAGGATTTTGTTCATCATGGTCTGAAATATCACTGATAAGTTTGTAAGTCTGAAGAACATTACTATTGGCTCAAATGACTCTTCTGGTGTGGTGAATGCTACTTTTCACTTATCTCCCTTCTTTATCCATATATTATTATACCCCCATTATAGTCCATCTTAGTAAATACTTTTTTTGTTCCAATATTTTCTATAATATTCAAGATAAAAGGTAAAGGGTAATTATTTTTACTATCAATTCATTAAGATATCTATAGTCCTATACCATATGCTTCTTCCCATTCTTCTTTCCTACAAAAAACACTAGTGCTATTTGAGGTGACTTTAAGAGTCTGATATATCTCTTCTTCAATTGTTTAGAAATGAACTCACACACCTCCTCTCTCTCTTCTCTTAATAGCAGATACATCTTTCCCTTTCTTGGCACAAAGCCCTTCTTTATATAAATTGCATAGTCCCATAGCTTCCAGTAGGCATTCTTTCACTGGTCTTTTTACCAAAGATGTGGATTCACTTGTGGAATCTTTCTAGTACCAGCTTTTTTGCTTTTTCTTCTAATTTTACTACCTCCTCTTCTTTATTCCAGATCTCCCATTCTTCTGCTACCTTTTTTACTTCTATTGTTCTCTTCTTTTTTGGTTTTTTCTTTTCTTTTCTGTTCTTTCTTTTCTTGTTTCTTTTTTTTTCCTCTTTCTTCTCTTCTTTTTTTTTTCCCACTCCAATTTTCCCTACTTTGGTCTTTACTACTTTTTACATTCCTCTAGACACCTCATCATTTTTACTTCTCCCATTCTTCAGTCAATCTCAACATTGTAGCAAGCAAGCCATGGCATTTCCAAAATTACATTCTATTTCTGCACTTCTATCACATCTATCTCTGTTTTCTCCCTATGTCTCTGATAATAAATATTCACTTCCACAATATATTCTATTGGTCCCTCCTTATTGAATGTTTCATCTACATTTCTTACATATATTGATCTTTCTATTTTCTTCAACTTAAACCCCTGCTTTCTTGCAAACTCTGAACTCATTACTAGTTCTGTAGCCCCACTATCCAACAATGCTTCTACTATTACTCCCTTTTATGTATCAATCCTCTCTAGTCCAATCTTTACTGTTACTTCTCTTAAAAGGTCTTCATTGTTCAAGTTATAGCAAGATGTATTATCTATTACTCTAGAGAGTATTTTGTACCTATTTTCATTGAGACTTAATCAAGAAGTATCAAATCTTGCTCCCCATTTAAATTACTTTGTTTATTTTCTCCTTCAATCATCCTTCTTTGTTTATTATTTCTGTATTCCAGTCTTATTTCTTCCCCAATTCTACCTGCTGTTCCTCTATTCTTACAATTCCTTGCTAAATATCCAAAATATCCACAGTTATAACAATTCCTATTCCCACAATTTACCTCCATGACATATGGGTCTTGCTGAGGCACAAACTCTGCCTATTGATTTGGGTGTGCCATTACTGTGTTTGTTCTTTCTACTTCTTCTATCAGAGCAAGTTCTGTCAGAATCTACTGTTAAGGGACCTCTTGTTTCCTCAGCCAAACTTGAGGCTATAGTATTTGTTACTATTGTGTCCCTTGATTGTTTAACCTTAGAGTTTGTGGCCTCTGCTCTTGTCATTCCTTTAATCTTTCTTCTTCCTTTTTACTTTCCCTCCAATTCCTGTTTAAGTTGATGGTTTGTTCATACCACTGGTTAATAATATTTAGTTGGCATTCTGATTCCATAAGTCTTTGCCATTATGAGACAAAGAAGTATGGGAAGATATTTCCTTATATATTAGTGGAAGAATATTATTTTATTAGTCTACAGCGAGAGAGAGGAGTCACATGACCTGTAAGTCACATGACATTACATCATAGGGTTTAGAAGTAGTCTAGAAAGGCCTAGAAGAGTCTATGATTTAGAAGAGTTTAGAGAAGTCAGGAAGAGTCTGGACAATGACATCAAGAAGCATGTTAACTATATTGCTACCTTATGGTATACACATGGTACACTCATAGATGATACATGGACTTTAGGGTAGGTTGTACAGTAGAAGCACAGTCATAGCATGGACCATATATAATAATATAAATAGGATAGCAATATAGTGGGGACTCCTTGTTGAGTTCTCTTGTGATCCCCACATTAGTAGCCTACTAAGAGCTTTACTTGTTTGTGTTACTATTGATCTTTGTGACTAGTGGTTGCCACAATATTTGCTGAATATTATTATTTATTTCTCATTTGAACTTCTCAATTAATAGTCTTCCTTTATATCCACTTTCTCTTGCTACTCTCTTAAACTCCTATACAAACTCTTCCATTGTCTTTTCTTCTTGCTCTAGTCTCCTTAATTCTGCCACTTTAACTATTTCTTTTTCCTCTCCTCTAAACTCCTTTTTTAAATCTGCTAAGAATTCCCCTGCCATCTCATATTCTAATACTTCTGCCTCCAAATTTTTCAGTATATTTTTCTTCCAAATATCTACTATTGTTTCCTATATATATGATAGTATCTACTAAATTTGCTCCTCTACTGCAACTCCTCTCATTCTTATTCTTAAGTATAACTTGTATGCTGTCACAAATCCTGAAACCTTTCCTGGAGTCCCATCAAATACTTGTGGCTTAATCACTTCTATACCTGCCTCTTATACTCCTCCTTCTCCTTGTGCCACCAACAACACTTGGAGTTGTACTTATATTACTGCAAGCTACTTCTGTTGCTACTAGATTATTTGCTTATAATTGATTCTGCTGTGTTAGCTCATAGTGTATGGTAGTGGTGATGATAGTAATGGTAATAGTGTAGGAGGTAAGGAGTTGTAAGAGGATAGAGCAGAACTAGTGTTGGTCTTACTCTCTGATTCATATTTGTTATCTAATTCAGTCTCTATATGTACTAGCAGGCCCTCTTCAAGTACTACCTCACACTTTTTACTGACTACTTAATCTACTGACTACTACTCTAATCAAATTGTAAATGATTTTGACTTAAGAAAGTTGTTCTATACTAGACATAGTTTGAAGGACTTCTGTCATTCCTCTATATATATAGACTACAAGTGAATACTGCAACACAAGGTTTCTATGCAAAAGTCTTACAAATATACTACTCAATACTGCACACTTAAACAATGAATACATTTAGAGAGGGGCCTATGCTTGGTTCCAACCATCTATAGTAATCTTCTAGTAGCTGCTACCAATCCCTTAAACCTAAAGTTCAGCCTTGTTTTTTTTACTTTAGGCACATTACCTATAGTTAAGGATGGTGAAAGAGTAAGAGAAAAGAGTAGAGAAGGCTCTGAGTTGGATGGTCTCATGAATGGCTATTTGTTACAACTCAAAGACCTTAGAGTTGGTTAATAAGAAGAATCTTGTATTAGGTTAACATAAGAGAACTCAATAGAAAACTCTATGTAAGACTGTTTACCTTATATACAAATATGTAATGGTCCTTTCAAGCTATTTCTAGCCTATTCTAAATGACCATGTGTATGCCTTAAGATCAATATATGTATCATATATTATATGACATCATTTCTTTTAGAATGTTCTATGTCTTTCCATGCATCATGTGACTTGTGACCATGTTATCAAATGTGACCTGCTGTGTGACAGCATGATCTTTGTCACTAACCCTAACCCTAAGTTCTAAAAATAGAAAAATGAAAATAAGAAAAAACTAAGTCCACTTCTTGTGATCTTAACACTATTGAGTTCTAATGTTACAACTCAAAGACCTTAGAGTTGGTCAATAAGAAGAATCTTGTATTAGGATTAATACAAAAGAACTCAATAGAAAACCCTATACAGAATCATCTACCTTATATATCTAAGACTAATAGTCCATGCTCTACTACTTTAGCCTACTCTTAATGACCATGTATCTGCCTTAAGATCAACATATGTTAGAAACAGACTAGCTACTAAACCAGTTATGTTAAAAGTGTACAATGTCAAGCTTAGCTTTGATATCTGGCTAATATTATATATATACTTCATATTGTATTCTTAACAACATGTGTATAATATATTGTATAATGTCATTTCTTCCAGAACCTTCTACTGTCTTCTATTGTGTCATATAATTATATGACAGTATGACAGTGACACATCATGCTAAATCCTAACTCTAAGTTCAAAAATAGAAAATAAATCAGAAATAAAATAAAAGAAATAGACAATTTTGTAGTAGAAACTCTATCAAGTTCTCTTGTATTAACCTAATACAAGATTTCTCTTTTGCTTTAACACTTAAGCTTAAGTTGTAATATAGATATTTAAAAAAGATTAAAAAATTCAGAAAATATAAAAGAGTTGGTAAAAGAATTTGAAAAATAATATAGGAAAGTTAGAAAACTATAAAATAAGAAAAATAAAGAGTTCAGAAGAAAAGAATTACTAGAATAGTATATAGTAAAGCTGTTGTATGAATAGAATTACAGAAAATTTGAAGAGAAATATCTTTAAATACTTATTTACTCAAAGTATACATGAGAGGTTACATGACTATAGTTATATGATATAAAATATAATAAAAAGTTCTAAATAATACTACATTACAGACTTTAAGATAGAAGTAAAAGTATACTGCACATAGACTAAGCACTAAAAATAAATATAAGTAGTAGTCTAATAGAACAAGAAGTTGTAATCTCCACCAACATTATCACAACTTAAGTGGTAGCTACAATAAGATTGCAATGATGACAGAAAGTGGAACTATGTTTGGATGTCACATTCCATCCTAACCACATCTGTCCCAACCAATAGATAACCCTTTTCTCTCTTATCTGCACTCTCCAATCTCTTCTGGTGTAGATCATATATCTCCATTCCATCTCAGATGTTCTTACTAGACTCTTGCTAACTCCATGAACCTCCATCCCTTAACATCTGAGAATCACTAGAAATCAGAGTAACTCACTTCATAGCCTCCATTTCAGATAACTACCCTAGGTAGCATGCCTAGTTTATAATCTGGTAGTTTATACTGTATTAGCTATCCTGAAAATTGACTAAAACTGACACCTTCTTCTGGTGTTGGCAACAACACATCTTGCCACCCTCCAGTAGTTCTAACTCTTTAAGTTCCCCAAGTCCATTTCCAAAATATACAACCAGTATGGCTAGTAAAGGTGCAGCACATAAGCTGAAGCTAAAGGTCATTCCAACCCATCTTCTCCATTCTCAGATAATGCACTAACATATTTGGACTTCCAAGATGCCTTGCCAGATCTCAGATAACAAGATGTAAACCATATCTAACATTGAATAAGAGTGTACCCTA
>Ga0157368_1000755_pt1 | contig 14741 bp, 12 predicted proteins | sample AttbisABBM3_FD_113146 | JGI IMG/M metagenome (GOLD analysis project Ga0157368, IMG submission 113146) | Fungus gardens microbial communities from leaf cutter ant in Botucatu, State of São Paulo, Brazil - Atta bisphaerica ABBM3 | ecosystem: Host-associated > Fungi > Mycelium > Unclassified ...
AGGTCATAGGCCTAGACTCTAGGAGAAAGAACTAGAAGAATAATATTAGAGTATATATATATAGCATAGTGTCCTTATAGAAAACATGAGGTTAACACATGGTAAAAGTATGGATGACACATGAACATTAGGGTAGGGTTATTTATTGTTAGTATGAACCATGTATCTATAGTATAAATAGGGTAGCAATACATCAGAAACTCCTTGTTGAGTTTTCTTATGATTCTCACTTAATATCCTACTGAGAGATTTACTTGTTGTACTACTATTAGTCTTTGTAATTAGTGGTTGCCACAACATTTAACATATATTGATCTTATAGATAACACATACTCTTTAGGGTAGGCTAGGTTTAGTGTAGTATAAACTATTAGCCTAGTATATATAAGATAGATACTTTATACTTGTCAGGCGTGGTTCACACTGGGGTTGAAAGTCTGTGAGGTGGACTCAGAGATATGTGGACTTATGAAATGACCTTGGCTTTAGCTTATATGCTATACCACCTATCTGCCATGTGGTCACAACTTCAGATAATAGAAAAGAGTCTGAGATGGGAGTGAGTGCTGATTTGGTGTATTACTGTTGAACACTAGGAATTGAGTTCAATAAGAGTTTATCTTTGTCAATTATCAGACTAGCAAATTACAGTGTAACTACTAGTCTTATATATGAGTTCCTACTATAGAAGATGCTTGGGGTTTCAGTAGTATAGCCCTTATTACCCTGAGCAGAGGTTTTAGCATTGAGACACTAACAGGGGTGACTCCACCATGAAAGAATATAGTAATTTAGCTACAGATTGCTAAAGTTTTTGAGTAGTCTTTGCTACTAGTTCTTTCTACTAACTAAACTAATTTTCACATTTAATATCCTTCAACATCTTCTCTTTGTCTTTCACAGTCATATTTTCTAGTAAGAAACTCTAGCTTGAGCAATATTATATCTTAATTATTCTAGAAGCCAATATTGTGATAAACTGAGTATAAAGATTACTCTTACATTTATTTTAGCTTTTTAGCAATTATAAAATACTCAAGATTCTTATAGTCTGATTAAATCTCAACTAGAGTCAGAACTTCTTCCAAGAAGTGATGCTATTCTTTTATTGTGAAAATATGTTAGACATAATTCACACTAGAAAGCAAAAGTTTATAAGTATCATATTCTGATCTGGCCATATCTATTCCAATCTATAAATAATATCTCCTTTTTTATCTGCACTTCCTAATTGTTAGAGTTGTAAACAATAAACTTGACTTTATTTATTTTAAACTTAGACAAAGGGTATAATATGATATAAGAACTATCTTGGTTAGTAAATTACTTCTTTCTCTCTTACTACTATCTTGTATAGTAGCATCTACAAGAGAATTAGCAAATACATTATCTCCATTTACTTCAAACTTACTTAATATCAGAGTTATGAATATTAGACTTTATTTTATTTTGCTCTCTTTCTCATTTTTATTTTTCTTTTCAAAATGATTTTCTATTTTCTATTCTGAGAACTAGGGTTAGGGTTTGGTGTGACATGTCATGGTCACACTGTCACATAATCATGTATCACAAGAGAAAATAGTAAAAGGTTTTAAAAGGAGTAATATCATACAATATGTTATATACATGTTGATCTTAAGATAGACACATAGTTATTTAGAGTAGGTGTTATAACCTGAGCCAAGCCTCAGGTTGCAACTCAAGCAAAGACTTAAGTAGAGAAGTAGAAATGAGTCAATTGGTAAAGCATAAGGATACAAGACTGTATCTATAACTATATATACCTATTGACAATGAGGATAGCATATAGTGAACATATGTAAAAACATGAGGAAACAATGCCTATTACATGAGATGCTAACTGAGACCAACTATGGCATAGCCAATCATTACATCATAAAGAGAATACTCTTGACCCTATAGTCTATGCTGAAGTCATGTGATAAACATGAGGAGGCAATTGTAACACTACACAATCAAAACAAGAAATCACATCCTAAATAGTTGCAGATGGTTCAGGAATTACTGGAATCCCAAAAGGAATTCATTGAAAGACATCATTGCTTTCCTTGAGTTCAACCCAGGAGTGTTTTCCTTCTATGAAGGCATTACTTGATAGCAGTTTCACTGACTTTGTCTTATTTAGAGTAAAACAGCATCACCTACATTTTCCCTTTTCCCTTTTCCCTCCTCCTTATCTTTTTCTGTTGTTGTTTAAGTAGCTACATTGTAGTTACCATGGTCTACCACTACATCCCATGTAATAAATTGTTGATTTCTTTTCTTAAAAAATGAAATTGAAATTGAGTCCACCATCTTCGATTCTGACAATTATAGCCCTTAGTATGGATTGGAGTGCAGGCCTCAAAGCTCCTCTGCGAAAATGATGGAGCTGTACCACAGAAATGAACCTCACAAAGAGGATAGTGTCATTACAAAGGAACCAGGCTAAGAAGCAGAAAAAATGAGTAATTACAGTAAAGCAGAACAATGGTAATAATGGTAAAAATTCGTTCAAAAAAGTTTAGGAAAGCATGTTTTTCTGGGCATTACCCTTTGGATCGATTCAGCATCTGACATGTGTCAAATCAAATCAACGTCAAATCAACCTATCGTGATATTATTATTTTCGGATAATCTACCGCGATCTTATGCATCGATAGAAGTTAATTCTGTTATGATGTGCTGCATATCTACCCTAAGACAAGAGGACACCCCATGTTTTGCAAAGGATCATTTCGAAGATAAGGGGAGCCTGCATTTTCTGAAGCACAAGCACACCAAACAATCCCCTGTTAATCGCCGCGCACATGTTCAGAAATGAGACACGTTCCTCGACGTAAGCGGACGTAAGTGTTGCTTGTTACGGTTGCCAGCGGTCCAGATTTGTGCCAGAATCGTCGCGGATGTGTGAAGAGAGTAAAGTATCTGTGGAGTGCGGTGACGAGGAATTTAATTATTCTTGCAATGTGTCCCCAAGTCTTTTATTTTGAGCGTTATCGATTCTCGACTCGGAAGGGAATCATAAGAATCATAATAATATCTCACAAGGTTGAAATTATTATACAGTTGTATCTTCAATGACGTCTGTAATGTCATCGCGTAGTGCATCAAAGTCGTAAAACATTCTCGATCTAGCTTGAAGGAATGTTGTTTGACATGGATAAAGAACTCAGGTCAACCAATCATGTAACTGCTTATGAAACGGGGTGACAACCACGAGTTTCTCATTCATGTTAATTATAGTTATATTTCCCGAGTGAACTCAGACTGAACATACACGTATGTCGAGGATGTCTAACAGAAATGATATATGTCGGCACAAAAGTGATTGTATTTCGCGATTTTGTCCGTTCAGATCACCTGGCCATCTCAAAACTAACAGTCTTGTTCCATCACCACCCTCGGCCACCAAGTCATGATGGGGTCATGATGGGATATGATTACTTTTCTGATAGTTAAACCACCGAAGCTAAAAATTCAAGAACTCCTAAGAACGGAGGTCTAGGTGGTATCTACTATCTAGTGGCGGTATGAATCACCAACGACTCTTTGGAGCACTTCACTAATTTATAACAGCCACTCCAGGTAAAGACTTGACTGCAAAAGCCAGAGAAGTACCATCCCCTTTCCAAAGTTCGATCCTGAGATCTCATCATTTTCATCATTGAATATTATCAGTATCAATTGGAAGGCGCACTGCTACAATCAAGCTTCCTGTTATCGGTTACACAAAGGATTACCGATGGATTAGTCCAGGGGCTCGCTCCTACGATATGATGAGTGAGTCACTGGCCTCTTGCTGAATTGGGGTCACATTCATTGGAACGAACCTTTGTAGACTGATTTCATGAAGTGTATGCAGTGTGATCTGTAGGTGTTGTCGAGCACTACCTCGGTAATACTTACAGCCGCAATGAATGGATTGCTGTTCGGTATATGAGAGAAGCTCTTGATCTCTAGTCTTTTTCACTGGATTAATCATCAGTGATTTCTACATAGCCAAGCGAACAGTTCGATTGAAGTGTGACGTTAACATGGCATGGTAATCTTTGGAATCCTGATATAATCACTGTGAGTGAAATATAATGATGGGCAAAGAGAATGCTGTTGTATGCCAAACGCTGAATAACGAATGGGAGCGAATCATAATTGTAGAAGCCCCATTTGTGAATATCGATAGCCTATCCGTAGTGTTTAAACTACGTGTTGCAATGAGAATGCGACCATGGGAGTGCCAACAGTTTGTTAGGACGTACATTTACCCCTGTCCAGTCGATCGGCTGAATCAGGGTTCAGACGAATAGGCATTACAGAAGGGCATATTATGAAGGCACCGGAGAGACAGCAAGTTTCACATTCTGCTTAAAGTGCCGGGTGGTCCGTGCGAGGAGATAGGATTCGGATTGTAGCCATCAAAAATCCTAGTGTGCTTTCAAGCATGAGTGGAACTAGCATCATTCCATTCGAAGCCAACGAGGAGGATGCTGTTGCACACATGGCATATTTTTGTTTTACTTCATGATTTTCTAGCGATGGTGCCATGGTGGGTAAATAATGATGAACGGCGGAAGAGACATAGTCCAATGGATTAAGTCAATGCCGCAACAATCAAAGTTCACGTAAAAGTTCCCAATTGTCCGATGCGGACCATGGTTCCTTCCGGGGCAATGAGCTGGTGAGGGAATATGGTGGTCCGTGCGCTCTCAATACACGTGGAGCTAAATACAGACGGGACCCGGGACCCGGGCCAGTGCGGATCGAACAGGAGACCGGCAATCTGTATGGTCGTGCTTGGCTCGGCTGATCGTTCGTCCCAGGACGAAATAAAAGCCAACATATTGTCCGCCGCCCTCTCTTCCCTCCCTACCACAACCTTTCTCCAGGTCCCTGCCTCTTAACTGTCTTTTATCGTCTAAGTTCCGTTGCTTGGGCGTATCTCCCCGCGGCCATCCAGCACTCAGCTGACCCTCTCATCATGTCCAACATTGAAAAAGAGCCTGGGCCTGTGTCTCCCCCTGCCGAGCCCGAAAAGAGAAAAAGGGAGTACAAGGATTTCGGCGAGGAGGATAGCAAACCTGCTCGTATGTCCACTGCGCCTCTATTCGCGTCACGTCGCTGACTATTTTTCTGCTCGTACAGATGCCAATGTCGATATGTCCCAGGTCTGGCTATTTTTGCGTTTTTCCGTCTATTCCCGGCTGATATGAAAATTTCTCCCAGATAGAGCTCAAGGCTGAAGATCTATACGACAAAGAAAAAGTTGACCTTGAGACCATTGTCATCGATGACGTCTTCAAGCTCCTCCAGTGTGACGATAATGGTCTTTCTTCAGATGAGACTGCTCGCCGTCTCGAAATATTTGGCCCAAACAAGTTAGAGCAAGAGGAACAAAATCCTTTCCTTCAGGTACCTGTTATTACTTTTTTTGTAAATCTGACTGCTCATCTGTTTTCTAGTTCCTAAGTTTTATGTGGAATCCACTTTCCTGGGTTATGGAAGCTGCTGCACTTGTTGCCATTGCGCTTTCCAATGGTGACCATCGTCCTCCCGACTGGCCGGATTTCGTCGGTATTGTCTTCCTTCTCTTCGTCAATTCCTCCATAGGTTTCTATGAGGAACGAAATGCCGGAAATGCTGTCAAGGCTCTCATGGAGTCTCTTGCCCCCAAGGCCAAGGTCAAGCGTAATGGTCAGTGGACTGAGATCGAGTCCGCAGACTTGGTTCCCGGTGATATGGTCTCCTTTAAGATCGGTGACATCGTTCCTGCCGATTGTCGGCTTACCGAGGCTATCAACGTCTCTATCGATCAGGCTGCTCTGACTGGTGAATCCCTCCCTCAGTCCAAGAAAGTCGGCGATCAGTGCTTCTCGTGAGTACTGCGTGACATGTGATGTCTCTTTTTAGTGAATGTTGACATTTTCGCCTCCAGGGGTTCCATCTGTAAACAGGGTGAGGCTGAGGGGGTTGTTATTGCCACTGGCCCCAACACTTTCTTTGGTCGTGCTGCCTCTCTTGTTGGTCAAGATGATGATACCACCGGCCACTTGCAGAAGATTCTCGCTCAAATCGGGACGTTTTGTCTCGTCTCCATCGGTATCTTCGTTATTGCGGAAATTTTCGTTCTTTACGCTGGTTTCCGCTTTAACTACCGCCGTGGTTTGGACAATATCCTTGTTCTCTTGATTGGTGGCATTCCCATCGCTATGCCTACTGTTCTTTCTGTTACTCTCGCCGTCGGCGCTCAGCAGCTTGCCAAATACAAAGCTATTGTTACCCGTATCACCGCTATCGAAGAGTTGGCCGGTGTTACCATCCTTTGTTCCGATAAGACCGGCACCCTCACTACCAATAAGCTTACCATCGATCATCATACCGTTCGTACCTACGGTCCCTTCTCTGCCGACGATGTCATCCTCCTCGCTGCCTATGCCTCTCGTACCGAGAACCAAGATGCTATTGATGCTTCCGTCGTAGCTGCCATTGGTGATCCTTCGCGTGCTCGTGCTGGGATCAAGCTTCTTGATTTCAAGCCTTTCAATCCTGTTGACAAGCGTACTGAAATTACCTATCTTGAGGAGTCAACGGGCAAGTTAAAGCGTGTTACTAAGGGTATGACCGGTATCATTATTGAGCTTTGCACCCGGAACAAGACCGAAGAGCAAGAGAACAAGCTTGAAGCCGATGTCGAGGAATATGCTAGCCGTGGTCTCCGTGCCCTTGCTGTTGCCTACGAGGAGTTGGATGGTGATGATCCAGAGGCTGAGGGCAACGGCTTTGAACTTATCGGTCTTCTTGCCATCTTTGATCCCCCTCGTGCGGATACCAAACAAACCATTGATGACGCCCTCGCCCTCGGTGTCAGGGTCAAGATGGTTACTGGTGACCAGCTCGCCATTGCTAAGGAAACTGGTCGTCGTCTTGGTCTCGGTGACCATATGTACCCTGCTAAGGTATTGAAGGAAGGACCTCCTACTGGTAGCAAGCACGGCTCTCTTGACGAGATGATCATGGATGCCGATGGTTTCGCAGGAGTCTTCCCTGAGCACAAGTTTGAAATCGTAAAATGTATTCAAGGTCTTGGCCATCTGTGTGCCATGACTGGCGATGGTGCCAATGATGCTCCTGCTCTCTCTCGTGCTAACGTCGGTATTGCTGTCGAGGGTGCTACTGATGCTGCTCGCGGTGCTGCTGATATTGTTCTGACTGAACCAGGTCTCTCTACCATTGTCCACGCCATCCGCCAATCTCGTATCATCTTCCAGCGTATGCGTAACTACTCGATATATGCCTGTTCCATTACGATCCGTATTGTTGTCTGCTTCGCCATCCTTTCCTTCGCTTATAAGTTTGATTTCCCTCCCTTCATGATTCTTATTATCGCCCTCCTTAATGATGGTACCATCATGACTCTCTCGGTTGATCGTGTACTTCCTTCCAATACTCCAGACAGCTGGGATTTGGTTGAGATTTTCTCCTTCGCTGTTGCTTATGGTATCTACCTCAGTGCTTCCACGTATGTGTTCATATCACTTTTTTTGAGTGTCTGGGTCTAATTCTCTTCCAGTATTGCCCTTCTTTGTGTCATCATGGAGACCACCTTCTTCCAGAGGAAGTTTGGTGTGCGTTTCAGTGGTAATGGGTTCTTGCCCAATGGTCCAAATGACCACCAGGTCCACATGATTATCTACCTTCAAGTGGCTATCATTTCGCAAGCACTCATCTTCGTTACTCGTTCTCACTCATTCTTCTTTATGGAACGACCTTCAGTTGCCCTCATGTGCGCATTTGCCATCGCCCAGCTTGTCTCTTCCATCATTGCCGCCTACGGTGACTGGGGCTTCACTCAAATTGAAGGTGTCTCTGGAGGCTGGATTGGTATTGTCTGGGTTTGGGTAAGTAGTGTGTCCTCATGAGATTGCTTTGAGATTGCTTTCTGACTGCATTTCAGAATATCGTCTGGTTCATTCCTCTTGATTGGATAAAGTTTGCGATGAAAGCCACTGTTATCAAGTCTATCCGCCAGCGTCGCGAGAGGCAGATGCATCAAAATGCCCTGACGACTGGTGTTCCTATCAGCCGTACCTCGTCTCGTGCTACCTCTCTTCACGGTTCTTTGTACCAACACCGTACAAATATCGTCTCCCGAAGCCTGCAACGCATCCGTCTTGGTGGTAAGGTATCTGTCCAGCCCGAAGAATTGCAACGCTTTGGTTCAATCCAGGCTCAGCGCACTGGTGCAGCTCTCGCTCGCAACCCTAGCCGAGTTGTTGCATAATAGACTTGCTCCACTATATCCCTTCCCCAGCAATCTCTCCTTCATCCGTTCTACGCGTTCATCTAAATCTTTATAACTTGTAATTTAACTAGACCCTTCCATCCTGGTGCTCGTTTTTCGAGTTGCAGCGTTCTCGTCCTGTTTTTCAAATACCCTGGGAACAACGGATCGGTCTCGTCTTAACCCGGATGTGCGAGTTCGTTTGTGAGTGGCGTTAAAATGGGGAACATGATATCGTGCCATCTTGGGCTTTTTCAGTGTTTTCTTTTCCTCTTTCAGTGTTTTCTTTTCCTCTTGTCGCATATCATATCCCTTGCTTACATTCCTGCTTCCTTCCCGGTATATTTTTGATTGTCTAGTAATTGTTCATGGCTCTGGTTCTACTTGCCCTTTATGTCCCGTTGCAACGTAAATTTATTAATCATCCTTTTTCTTTTCACCTAGTGAGTTCCAAACAATGTGAAAATGAAAATAAATAGACCTGAGTGTGACAAATGTGACTTGTGACATTTTATTCTAGGTGTAATGGTGGTTGGCGAGAATTAACAATATAGGGCTGGAAAATGGAGTCCGGCTATATTGAATGAGGATAGTAGGATCCTGTATGGTCACCAGCCAGTAAATCACTCGCAGATTTGGGCGAGCAGTGTGACTGTCACAAGTCACACAGAAGGACATAAAAGATTCTGGAACAATGATATTATTATTATGACCTTAGCTTAGAGCTCAGGTTGTACTTAGACAAAGACTTGAGTAGAAGAGAAGGGTGGATTGCAAGTGATAAAGCATAAGGATACAAGAGTATATCTATGCTATATATATATGTAAGCTATGAGGAAACAGTTTATAGTACATAATACAAATGAGTCATACAATATGAGGAGGAGGCAAGGATATAGCACCTACTACATGACAGCACAGAACAAAAAATTTTAATGTTGCCGGGTGGGATCAAAACTTGAAAATCACTTGTTAGCCACCATGGAGTGGGCGCTTATGAAAGCATTCCATGCGTTGTAGTGTACTCATAGAGGCCGGCATGGCTTTAATACTGAACGATGAGCAAGGAATCTTTGTGGTGCGTCCCGAACGGATTCCATGCGATAAGCGGTGTTTAGTATGACTTAAACAATTGATCATTTCTGTTTATTAGTATTTCTATTTCTGACTTGCAATTTATAGTGTTAGTGAAATGAGATCGTGAAGACATGTGAAAAATCTATCAACGGCGGTGCCGGTCAGTGTCAGTCCGCCCAGTCCGCCCACCTCCATAGAGTCGGCATAGGAACTATTCTGGTTGCTGGAAGTGGGACCTCAGCAGTTTATCTTTATTTTTTCTTGTTGTTAAGTATCACTTTGATAAGAAGATGAGGTTCTATTATTTTCCGCGATGCTCCAGCGCATCACGTTCTGAGGTCATAATCAATAGAATCCAGCGTGAGTGCTGCCCTGAGTGTTTCGAGTTGCTTATGTTCTTCATGAAGCCGTCACCACCTCTGATGTGCACAACAGGAAGGGAACTGGAGGGCAGCTATGTGATACAACCACACAGACCAATTTATTGTGTGTCAGACTAGTTTCAGGTAGTACAATTTCCCTCGATACTGTCCTGCCACAGCAGCTGATACCCAAATCGATATCTCTAAATGATTCCGCGTAACATCACACATCACATGACTTTATCACATGACTGTCATGTCGAACTACGCCTGACTCTCATTAGCCCTGTGCAGCCATTGAAAATGCCCAGACGGGCTCCTCACGCATTTGACAAACGGACGAATATCAATGATGTTTTGTCTTTTGTTCCAAAGATCTTAGACCAAGTCCAGGTCTCCATTGCGAATCATCAGAAGAACTGTGTCGCCCTACACAAAATTCATGCCAAAGCAGCAGAGTTCACCGAGCCGACCAATTCACGTGGCATGAACAGGTTGACCGGAGAAAAGCTGTTTACAGAATTCATGTATCTTGTCCTTTTCCGCGTCCTAGTCCTCAAAAAAGGAGTCACGACGGCAGATCGTGTTGTGAAGTTTATTGGAGTGTATATCAAGTTTATCAATGAAAAAGGTGGGCACTGTTTTCGTCTCTGCGGGGTTACTCTGAAACGCATCTCATTAGCCGAGGATGAGCAGGGGCAACAGGAGAATGATGATAATCTCGCCAGTCGCTTCACTGCGCGGCTTTTGAGGTTCCTTTTGAAAGGGATTTCAGCCAAGGATAAGAATGTTCGCTACCGCGTACTTCAGACTTTGGTTGAGATGATATCCCATCTTGGAGAAATTGAGTAGGCAACGTTTGAAAGACATGTAAACAGTTACTGTAACTCACCTTTTTCTAGTGAGGATCTTTATGGTATTCTTCGTGAAGGGCTTCTGGATCGTGTCAAAGACAAAGAAGCACATGTACGGTCACAAGCAATTGTGGCCTTGTCTAAACTATGCGCTGAAGAGACTGCTGACGATATAAACGATGATCAAGAGACTGTGAGCAGCATCTTGCTAGATGCTCTTGCCCATGATCCCTCCTTGTGTGTCCCGAGCTCGTTCATGATTTTTCAATTGCTAATCTGTGTTGCAGTGATGTCCGCAGAGCCGTTCTTCTCAATCTTCCCGTCGATGAAGCCACAACACCACATATCCTTGCACGTATGCGTGACGTTGAACCACTCATTCGCAAACTGGTTTTTTCCGCAGTTCTCGAGCCAAATACGACGCAGGGGAATGAGCCCAAGGTTATGGGTCCCACACATCCCCGGGCATTCACCATCTCTCAACGAGAGCAAATTATCAAAGATGGACTCGGGGATCGTGAAGAGTCTGTTCGCAATGCGGCGACGTCTTTGATAGGAAGCTGGATCGACTGCATCAATGTTGCTACACCAAAAATAGAAGATCCGGAGGGGGAGCCTGTCGTTCCTGAAGTAGAGGGCGTCCTATCTTTACTCAAACTCTTTGATCTGGGTCAAGGCACCGTTGCTGTGGATGCTTTGCTCAGTGTGTTCACCTGGCGTTTGGACATTTTCACCAAGATTGATCTGAATGGTGAGGAATGCTTCTCTGTTGGGCCATTTGTTTTATCCACGTTTCTAGAGAGTTACTGGGAGCGGTTGAACCCAGAGAGAGCCTTCTTGGCCCGTGTCTTCGTGGATCACTGTGTCGCAATCAAGGACCGGAAGCGACTTGAAGAAGCACTCCCCACCGTCTCACAAATTGCTGCAGTGATAGAAAAAGCTTGGAACGGATTAATGGTACTGTTGGAAGCTCTTGAGGAAGAAAGACTCATTCGGGAGTTCAAGGAAACCGAGTTTCAACAAAGAGAAGATGAAATTTGCGAGCAAGAGATTAAACTTGGCGAAATGCTCAAGATGGCCGTGAATCTGGATTATGGTGATGAAACTGGCAGGCGGTTGATGTTCCCCCTCATCCGTACGTATTCCCTTGCTTTCTCTCTGGTTTGCGAGAGGTCAATGTGGCTCAGGCGAAATGACTTCAAGGGAGACTCTTCCTCAAGGGCTTTTTAATCAGTGCTTAGACATCTTGAAGAAGCTTGCTGCGAGTGACCGCGATCTCATTCGTATTGTAGTCGAAATCATTTCGGATATGCGGGATCCCTTCACTGACGAACCTGTGAGGCATGTCTACTCGATCGAATATACATTGACACCCAGTACGTTGCCCAGGTTAATGTTGATCCGGATGCGACTACGACTCTTGGTGATACACCTAAACCCCGTTCACCGAGAGAAAAAACAGAAGCTGAGCAGAAGAAGGCTATCGAGGTGGACTATCGCTGCTTGCTCCTCTCGAGTGCTATGCTGGAGCGGGTCAATACTGTGAGTCGTTAACCAGCTAGAGATTCCAGATTGGAATGTTTATAGCACTTCAGACCTTTGAGGAGAATTCGACTCTTGAGGGCCTAATGTGTGACCTGATAGTCCCTTCAATACACGTCAAAGATGCGCAGACTCGGGAAAAGGCTTTCGTTGCCTTAGGATTGTGTTGTTCTATCGCTCGAGTAGGATAATAGTACTCTCTCACGTACAGTTAGACTGACATTTATGTCTCCAGAAACGCGCTCTTAATTCTGTGGATTTCTTTAGGAGCCAAATCCTCAGCTCCCCTGATCAAATGAAATCGAAACTATATCAGATTATTATTGATATGTTGATGGTCCATGATCAAGCCTTTGTGGATACTATTCCACAAAAGGTATGCTGACTGTTTCCCCTACGTTAGTCGATGGTCGTTGATGTTCGCTCCTTCAGGTCGCGGAGATCACAGATAGATTTTTAATTGAAAGGCTGAAGGAGGAGCGGGATCCGAAGGTTCTTGCCACTCTTTGCCTTGGAATCGCCAAATTGATTATAGCAGGAATCGCCCGTGATTCCAACGTGAGATTGGTTTCTAAACCGGCGTTAACAGCGATTGACGTTGCATATTATACAGTCTGTGGCTAATTTGATGCTTGCTGCGCTCTCTCCTGCGACGGCTGGAAATCAACCACTACGGCAGTGTTTGACCGGGTTCTTCCCTGTCTATAGCTACATGTCGGCAAAGAATCAGAAGAGCATGACTGATGTGTGTCATTTTATTACCCATTGTGTCTATGTCTTTAATTTCCATCAGATCTTCCTCCACGTATTCTCAGAAGTCAAAAAGTCGCGAGCAGAGTTAGAGGAGGATGAAGAAGTGGTAACAGCTACGCAGGTTGCAAATATGTTTGTTGATTTGACTGACCCGAATCGGTTGGCTAGTGTTGTGTGCGTTGTCGTTTCTGTTGGGGTGGTGTTTGTTCTGATGAGTTCGGTACATTTAGGACTGCGAATGGGACGACGAATGAGAAGGAGATCTATGAGTGTGGTGATATCCATTTAAAGCTTGCAACAGAGATTTTGCAGGAGTTCCTGAAACCCCGATACGATTTCGACAGTATGCAAATTTTGGCCTCTGACACCCTTCCACGATACTGACACAGATTAGGGGACGATAAGAAGGTTCTTTGTCAGATGTTTGCAAAGCTCTACGTCCCCGATGTAGTCGATGACGTACTCATCAGGCGTCTCAAGTTGTATCTGGACACAGTCAAGACGGTACGCTCTCCTATTAGTTGTCCCTTTGTCGATATTTCAACTTCTAACAACTAAAATTAGCATCGACCCTTGAGAGATGTTACTAGTCATAATGCATTGAACAAATTTGATGCTATCATTTCCAGGAGGTTCAAGAACCAACTTGAGCTCAAAGAGAAAGAGCTCAGGAAATTCGAGGAACTGCAAGACTTGTTTGAGTTTCTGGATGATATAATCCCCGAAGATGAAGGTGAGCTCGTCGATCCAGAACTAAAGTGGAGGGGCAGCAAGAGGCAAGCAATTTACGTCAATCGGTGATCTTCTGGATAGTGTACTGATGTATCCTGATAGGAGGTCGACCAGTATTGCGAGCAGTGATGATGGCTCTCCTTCACATGACAGTGGTCGTGACAGACCGAAAGCCAAAAGGTCAGTCATGGTCGTCTTCCTTGTGCTACCGCAGGACTAAGCGACATTCTAGGAGACGCATCTCTGGTGACAGTTCGAAGGAAGAGGATAATCGAGACACATCTGGGCCTGCCGCTCAGAAGCGAATAATGCCTAAACGTGCTGCGTGTGCCCAAATTTGGTCATTTTGTTGCAAGATTGTGGCTCACGAATAACCAGGACCGGCAAGATTCCTATCCAGTCTATCACTATTACAGACAGTGAAGATGAAGGTTACGTGCGTCCCCCCAAAAATGAGACTACTACTAAAGAGTAAGCGACTCATTTTCTCATTTGGGTATATCTCTTAAAATCGCAATCAGAAAATCTCGGCAAGTTAAGGGGGAAGACAAAATGGCTTTAGAAATCAATCAACCTGAGCTTCTCTCGTTGGCCCCTGCTACAACTTCATCGTTGAAAACCCTGGAGGGTGAATCAATCATCAGACCTGCTGATTCTGATAAGGAAGAAGAGGACGAAGTCAACGACTTATTAGTTGAAGGAGACTTATAATCTATGTGATCACTATTATCTATTGAGACATCTGTTCCAGTTGAGTTAAATGGATTTTTCCTATTTTTATCTCTGTTATAGTGGAGGGTGCAGGGCTTTTTCTTGACGTGCTTATTCTCTCGCAATCTATGCCTTTTTTGAGATCAGATGTACTATTTTGCATAAGGGGCAATGACGATGTATTATTGTTATCGTACTAAGCAAGACGCCTCTAGATGATTCAAAGTCCATCGCTACGTCACTTCAGCAAGTAAAACCCCTCTTCTAAGTACAGGCCATCGATTCAAATGGTCAAAACATAATGTACATGGAGAAGATACGTGAAGCAATTCGTTGTATGGAGGGGTTTGAGGCATATGGAAACCTTGAGTTTCTACGGAACTGACGTCTAACTTGAAAACGGAGACATTAACACCATTCGGTCGTGCTCAG
>Ga0157368_1000756_pt1 | contig 14739 bp, 9 predicted proteins | sample AttbisABBM3_FD_113146 | JGI IMG/M metagenome (GOLD analysis project Ga0157368, IMG submission 113146) | Fungus gardens microbial communities from leaf cutter ant in Botucatu, State of São Paulo, Brazil - Atta bisphaerica ABBM3 | ecosystem: Host-associated > Fungi > Mycelium > Unclassified ...
GTCCTTGCGTAGGTAAGCACCCAGGAATTCCGAATCTGACTTTACCTACCGTAGTAGTTGAACGGAGTCTGCCCGTCAGCCCCTCTCCGCCTCTACTTACCATTGATTTCGCAGAGAAAATGCTTCTGGTCGAGGCAATCCACCATACAACTCAAACTTGTATCAGGTCTTAACTAGGACATCCCGCCTATGCTATGAACTGCGACTGTCTGCATAAAGATATTGCGGACGATATTTGACTCATGCATGTCTATTTCCCAGTGCACTCGGATTGCCCTACCCTTTGTTGATGTGGTGGTACAGGTACATGCTGCTGGCGATGCTGCTCTCATTCTGATATCAGGGAACCATCTCGCCTTCGCCATTCTGTACTGGTCCTTCAAGCGATCTCAGTCTCTCCTTGAACTGCTCATATCAGTTTTAATCCCAGGCCACAGCATGCTTGGGGAACAGAATTTTTTATGAATCAACAGCAGGCTCTACTTCTACTCGTAAGTTAGCCAGTCATGAGTCAGGAACTCTCGTCGAAATTAACCTTTCTTACTTTTACACTTCTGTCTGCTTTTCAGGTAATGATTGATTATCCAAAATATGCCTGTCACCATCAAATCCACCTTTGATTCGAAAAGACAGCAGGTCTTCGTTGGAACCAGAGAGATCAGCATTTCGCCCGATCTAATGCAGACGTCGAGTCATCTGAGCGGCGTAGATATGCTCTGCATGCATACGTGGTATCCACTGTTGATAGTCAAGAAGACGTAGCTATATTCTGGGACCCTGGTAAGTCCCTTAGGCATTCAGCAACTATTTGAATGCCAATCCGATCCTAGATACATCCCTAACCCATCGAGTTATGAAACTGTTAGGTTGCTGTCACGAGAGATAGAGCAATGTCAGAGGTTTTCGAGGCTACGCAGACTTGACAGCAGCTCCTCTGGCTCTCTACAACTTCAGTCTGAACTTCAGTCTTCCTGAGTCTCCTTCATCGACTGTCCCATTGACCAATGAAAGAGCATAGCAAGTAAAACCATTGTCAGGTAAGTACATTACGTGAGTACTGTGCGTTCTATGATAATAGCAATTTTCCAAAGAGGCCTGTCATCCGAGTACCAATTCTGACATCACGACGTTTTCTCCTATCAGTCAGGACAGATCACCCCTCCCTGATGGTAGTTAATAATTCAAGAACTCACTCAGTCACGACCCTAAATGGTTTACAAGTCTCGATAACCTCGTTCATCCGTGAGAAACCGTTGACAACCGGCATGACTGCAATTTGTGTACCAGGCGCCTCGGAAGCACATAAAAATGGGACGGAGAGAACACGCACCCAACCACTGATCCCCGAAATATCTGTCGATGTCCAACGTCACCCTTTCCATTCAAATTTTTGCTTGTGCTTGCCCATCAGGGCTTGAGTTCATGTACAGCACAGCGCTCAGCCTGAGTTCATCGAGGATCAGATTCGTGGATACTGGAATAAACAGCTCTGATCAAGTTATGCTCCCAGTCATGTCTACACCATTACATCATATTCCATGACAGTCCTCTGGCACTTGGCACTTCCTAGACCAATCGCTCCCAGTTAAATCTGTTACTCCAATGGAGTAATAACATTGAAACTCCCCACCGCATGGACTACCTGTTCACTGCCTATTCCAGCCCCTTTGACCACTTCTATCTCTCAGCTCCAGGTAATATTCTACTCCGGATCATTTTCAAACTACTGGTTAAGGAATTACGATCATATAGAGTTCAGAGCGAAGAAACCTTTCTCGACCTAGCGCTGCAGCAGGGATCGTTAACCCTCGTAAGGATACGATAGAGAAGATCGAGGCGCTGACTTTCTTGCGATGTGCACGATTGGCGGGACAAACAGGCTCCGTGGAATTGCCTCTCCCTGGTGATAAACTGTATGTATCCCCTTGCACTCTGAATTATATGGATAGTGATTTGGTTAGGTCGTTCTGCTCTCGTTCCATTGCTTTTTCCTTTCTCAACCCTATTATCTCTCCACAGGTGATGAGAATTGAAGAATCGCCTTTTGTCGCCTCGTTGCCAATAATTCATGGCTGAGGTGCCTTGAAGGCAAACAGAAAACCATAATTTACTACAAGCCCAAATCAAGTGTTGGTAAGTTTGAGGTGGGGGCCAGTGAGACGGTTCAGGGTCAGAACTAAGAGTTTGCGAAGAAGTTACAGGGATATGTTGCACTGGCTGATACTCAGGACCTTGTGATTAAGTGTGAACAAGGACCAATATGAGAGGTTATACCCAAAGCTTAAGATAGTTGGTGTTTAGTCAGTACACCCGCTTACATCCGAAATCATCTGCCCAGTCTTTGAGTTGCCGTTCAACAGTGAGCATTCTCTATTCTTTCACCAAAATCATCAAGGCAATGCTTCAGCCAAAAATAAAGATATTCTGGGATCTTAGTGCGTATAACAATCAAAAATTTGGTCCAAATTCTTGGTCCTCTAATAGAAACTTTTCCTCGTCTGTGATAGCCACTTGCCCAGTTCCCAGTCCACATAAATCGGTTGTGGAAACATTGAAAGACGTCAGAGTATTCACAAGCAACTTCGGTGTCGTTACAAGCATCAAGGCCTACTGGGACAGAAATAAACTACAACCTGCAGACGACACTCTCTATGCTGCGATGCCCTCGATGGGCATCAATCTCGTCGATTGTTCTACGATGCAGGGTTATACCGACGATGCCCTGACGAAAATGCTATCGGGTGAGGGAGCCTGTATTATACTGGTGAGCTACCACTAAAATACTCCCAGTGGACGTTGTTATGTCAGCCATGGATGATCCCATTGTTACAGAAACATCAGAGCACAACATTATCCTAATCTTTTCAGGGGATAAAAGCGTCTTGTACCCAATCTCTCTCCTGTTGTTTCGCAACTACATCGTCTTCCTTGTCGTGCCAGATGATGATGCAGGTACCCAGTCTTTTCAGGCCAACAAAGTTTTCAACTGGTGTAGAGACGTTTTGGGCTACCCACAGCCAACGGCTATCTCCATCCCAGAAACATTCAAGTCGCCCGGTAATGGATGGATAATCAATGGGTCTCATGTCCCCCAACTGAGTCTTGACTCTCCATCAGTGGGGGTATCCCCTTCCAATGTGATTTCCCCTCGTTCAGAGAACTCAGTACACATCTCCTCACCCAAGCCAACAACCATTATCACTCCTCCTGCTTCAACACCCAGAAGCAAGGATAAATCTATGCATTCATCGGAACCTTTCACCCGTGCGCCTTCAGTCCTGAGTCTGAACTTTGATCCACGTACGACTAGCAAGTCACTAGTCAACTTTGGGACTATAACTTCTGAACGCTACGAAAACATCAATGCGAGTGCGCAGGAGTTCTCAAAAACTCAGCCTCAATTTTCTGATACAACATCCCAAATATCTGATCCAGAACTGAACAAATATTCGAACGGCTGGGTCCAAGATGATTGGTCCACGAGTGGATGGGATGAAGGTAGTGGCTCGGGAATGGCTGGTTCGAAGTGGCTGCCTGACACAGCTCCAGCACCTCAAATCGGGATAACATCAAAGGAAAAATATCAACAAGTAAAGCCTCCTAAACAGGAGAACAATCCACCTGCTCAGAGAAAACCCCAGAGTCAGGGCCGCAATTCCGGTTCGACGAGGGAGAATAACGTGTTAGCAAGAGAAAATGAAATAAAGAGACCTTCAACCCGTGATCCTTCTATATCTGTATTCGATCCTCTGGTGAAAATTTTACGAGGTTCAGAGAAGGAGTCTATGATGAGGTCTCAGTTGGGAGAACATCTAGCTAAATGCAAGGGTTTGTATCAGTCTGCTAGTGTGAGTGGATTCGGTGAGTTTATTGCTCTTGCTGCCAAAAATAATGTCATTATCATACGTGGGAGTGACAACCACCAACAAGTAAAATTAAAGAACTCGAAGAAGTAGTTTGTGTAGAACTAACAACTGAGTACTTAATGTTTTTTGATCAAAATTTTTATTCCAATGTTTAATTATAGCCCTATCATAAACCATTTCGAGATTGTATATCTTCTTTAATAAATGAGCCTTGTGTTAGTTCTGAATACTTATCTGTTTCTGTAAAACTCTTTTATTATAGATGATATATCTGTATTTCTTTATCTAATGACTTGGACTTGTTTTCCAGACTTTTTGTCACTATATTGCTAGGAGTTAGTGTTTTCATAGTTATTTCCTGCCTAACTGCTGTCTTATATACCAGTACTTATATTAAGTTGATACTTTAAGCAGAAATTGATAATTATTGCACGGAAGAGACAAAGAAGACTTATTTATGACATTGCTTCTTTCTCTCTTACCACTATCTTGTATAGTAGTGCCCATAAGAGAATTAGTGAATACATGGAATCCAGCTGCATCTAAAGAAACCAAAATCAACTCAATGGTCCAAAACAATTCAAACATGGACATGGACATCAATATACCCAGAGGAAGGTCTGCTTCTTCTAGTACTAACAGCTCTAGAGCATCATCAGTGCATTTAGACCTGTCTTCTATTTCCTACCACAAAAGGGTGAAAGTCTAAAGCAACAAATTAACTTGAGACAAAAAAGTAGATCTCAATGAGAGGAAGGATTTCTCCTTATCATATGCTACCCCCAAGGTAGGGGAAAACAAACTGGCTAATAAGATTACAGACCACACCCCCAAGGATGGGGAACAACATTCAAACATTAAGGTTTTAATCCCAAATAACATACCTATTCCACAAGGTGAGGGTGCAGCTATAAATAACATAAACATGTATACTCTACGAGATCTTGAAACAACTATTATTCTATATAAGGACAATCAACCAGTAGAACTGAATTCTTGGGATAAAAAAGTCCACACTCTCTTTAAAACTATTTAATTTCTGGATATTGATTCCAAGAACATCTCAACTTCTCTTTTACAAATGGCAAATTTCATTCATAATAGAAAATTAAAAAACAACACAGAAAATGATATTTCAGCACTTGAAGGTTTTGGCCAAGCTGCCTGGTCATTTATTTCTTTTATCTATGAAGTAGGATAGGATTTACTAAAAACTGACAATTGCAACAGAATATTTAGGAAAAATATTACTTCAAAATTCATCCTAAAGACCACTAACAATAAACCTAACAAAAGTGTTGACTTGACTATCAAGAAAAAATAAGCAGAAGTCATAAAAATTCCTCCCTCTATTCTGCTCAGACTATTTAAAGAAATCTTGGAAAAATTAAAATTCTTCAAAAAGGAAGATAAAGAATTGAAGAAAAATACTAATTTCAAAGATAAACAGTCATATGTTCAAGTATCTGCCCTAAAGATAGAGGAAAATTTGAAGCTTAAAGCAAATTTCTCTAATTTATTAGTAAAGAAAATCAAAAATATTCACAACATGATCAATAGTTCTGAAAAAAATGAAATCCAGAATCAATATGACAACTAAAGAACCCTCTAGAAGACAGATTATCATTCCCATGAGCAAATTGAAACTCATAACTTTGTTCAATTCACATATTACTAATTTAAATAAGGTGCTCAAGAATACCAAATCAGATATCATAGTAGACTTTGTTCAATCTGATCTGCATGGTCTTATCATAACCATTAACAAGGTTACTTCATTATTGGACCTTTATACTATAGAAAACTATGTTAAAAATGCTAACAATATAAACATAGACAACATTTTGACTTCTCAACTCTTCCAATCTAATTCCTATTTAATAATAATAGGTATTTCCTATTTGATGGAAAATACTAATATGCTTATTAATTCTAGTGTGGTTGAGACCATTTTAAAAATATATATATATTCAATAATATATCTCTTACTTCCAAGCCATGAGTTATCAAAGTGTTATTTAAATTGAACATGACAATTGTATGGTTGGACATATAGAACATCCAAAGTGGAAGTAAAGCTAAATGCTTGATCAATAGATATTTCAATATAGAGAGCTTTATTGCAACAGTATGGGGAGCAAATATGAACTCTAGTGTTCCTTAGTGCAAGAATTGCTGGAAGTAGGAACATACTACTTTTGCTTATCAAAACTAGTATTCTCAATGTGTCAAATGCAATAGTTTACACAAGACCAAATATCACTGTTATTTCACTTTGTACTGTAAAGCAAACTTTAAGACCAACTCTCCATATCTTGAGACCAAACAGAGTGAGTCTTGCCCTTAAACTTTCAAGTCTTAAACTATAAAGATGATTATTATGACTCAGAGTCCTTAGAGTGGGACAATAAGATGAAATCCTTGTTTAACACAAGAGAACTTGATAGAGAACTCTGTACAAGACTGTCCACCTTATATACTACTGGCTCATAGTCTGTGCTCTACTACTTTAGCCTACCCTAAATGACAATATGTTTGTCTTAAGGTTAACATGTATTAAATATACTATATGATATTATTATACTAGAAATTTTTACCTCCTTCTATTATGACCATGTGACAGTGACAGTTGTCACCATGACATCACTTTAAATCCTAACCTTATATAAAAGAGAAATAAAAATAAAAGAAAAAGAGAATAGCAAATGAAAATAAAATAGAGTCCAATGTTCATGGCTTTAACAGTGATCATCAAGCTGACTCAAACTTATACTCTTTCTGGAAATATTGATTTAATAAAGAGTGGCATATAAAGAAATATCATAAACTCTAGAAAACCAGAAACAAGTCAATTTGCTCAAGTATAAGTAGAAAACAAGTATAATTTTAAAAAATCTATGATTATATTTGCAAAATATTTGAAAGAATAGATCTTTTATAGATTATATTCTTGAAATCTACAAAGATTTTGACATTATTTTCATTTAGAAACCTTCTTGGTTGTTCATTTATTCTATTCCAAGTTTCTATAATGAAGATAGAAACAGAGTTATAGATATCCCAAATTATTCAAACTGGATTACTCTCCTCAGTTCATCAAATGATAGTGACAATCATTCCTGAGTCATTTTGTATATTAATATATGTCTCTCTCATATGAGATTTTCTCTTAAAAAAGATATTTTCAACCACAAAGATATTTGTTGCTTTTTCTTTTTCAATAACAGTTTTATTTTCTTTATGATTAATGTTTATTCTGACAATCATTATTTAGCTTTAAAGTATCTGAAGGATACTGAAGTAAATTTTTAAAATGTCTTAATTATAGCTGGTGATTTTAACATTAGAGATAATAGTTAGAACCTACTTTATTTTTTCCATTCAATCTATTTTACTTAAGATTGCAGACTCTTTTAATCTCTGTTTATCTTCTAATGACCAACAGATTCTTACTTGATTCTCTGACAATGTTAATAATACAAACTTGGTCATTAATTTATTTTTTTTATGATTCTATTTTAGTGAACTCAACAACCACATTATGTGCTCTAAGCTTCAATTTCCCTTAGATAATGCCCCATTAACTATCAATATCTCCATTGATGAAGAGTTTATCTAAGAAGAAAGACAAAATATCATTAAAAATAGTGAAGAGCAAAACAAATTTACTATTGATCTCATAGAAGCTATAGGAAGGATTGAAACAATAATAATCATGGACAAAGATGTACTAAAAACATTGTTCAAAGTTACATAAGAATATTGGAATTGATATGGTGTAAACAATCATGAATCATTAAGATTACAAGGCAAACTAAAGACTGGTGAAATGAAGAATACCAAATAAAACTTAGAAGTTATAGGTTCTCAAGGTTAATTGAAGACTAGCATATATTTAGAAAGACTATCAAAAAGATTAAGAGAAGTTTTTTTGACAACAAAATTCAAGAAATTGCTTTCAAAAAACAATGATTCTAGGACCTTATAAACTAGGTATCTTCTGACTATTAAAGCCCTCCAATTCAATAGATAGCTATGTATCAAAATTAATGACCTCTGGCAGGCTCTTTATCAGACTTTCAACTCAGCTCAAGACTGACAAATTAACCCTGAAATCTTAAATGAAATTTCATCAAAACATACTTCTACTTGGTTATCCTTCTCTAATGAAGAATTCAAGAAAGTAATTGACAAATGTAGCAATTTGTCAACTCCTGGACTAGATTGTATTTCATGGAAATACCTTAAGACTGTAGTCAATGATAAGAAGTGCTTCAAAAATATTATCAACATTGCTAATGTATGTATTGACCATCAGTACTGGCCTACTCATTTTAAGGAGTCAACTTTGATCATTATCCCAAAGCCCAATAAAGTATTGTATAACTTACTAAAGATGTTCTATCCTATTGTCTTATTAAATACACTTGGAAAACTCATTGAAAAAGTCATTGGTAAACATCTCCAATTCTATTTAATTTCAAACAATTTCATCTATTCTAATCAATTAAGAGGACTCAAACAATAGTCTACTATAAATGCAAATATCTTTCTTACTCATCTAGTTTGATCAGAGTGGGTCAAGAACCTACAAATGAGTACATTTGCTTTTAACATTGCAAAATTCTTCCTATTATTGAACTATTAGCTCTTATCTATTTGTCACAAACTTCATTTAGCTTGTATCTTCACAACTAGTAGACCAATTTTCACAAACTAAGTTATACTAGAAAGCCCCAAATGAGGGCTATTTGTATATATGCAAGATGTACAAAAGTAACAACAAACAACTGAGATATCAGACCATAAGTAACTGTAAAAGTTTTATTGGCTAATATCTTATAAATAGCTAAACAGATTTGCATAATCATTAGAAAGTGCTTATTAAATAGTTTCTGATGATATATGATATATCTTATAGCAATAAGTATTTATAGAGATACAAGCATATTAATATAGTAACATAATTATTTATCTTCTAAAATTAGCCTGATATCTGCTATGATAGATAATAACTCCCATCAGGTATAAGTTTTGATTATGTGATGGAAACAGCTTATGCACAGACTATGACTATTTTATATAAATACTTCTGTATCTAAAGATTAGACCTCAGACTAAACATATTAATCTTTATTATCATTGTCATTATTATTGAACTTCTGAATCACTTTTAAACCTCTGAGAGTGTACCTAAGATTCAGATATCATAAATAAGTAAGTAGTTTATTTTGTAATAATATATATACTAAAGGATGAGAAATTGAGAGTGGAAATAATTCAGTTATACTATGATATGCCAATAACAAGATATAGAAAGAGATAGAAGACAACAGAGTTAGTAACAAGAAATTACTAGTAGTCAGAAATAATAAAAGATATAGGAAAATATATAAAAAGTTGATAGCAAATGAAGTACTAGAAAAGCTATAGATATACTTAATAATAGACTTTATTACAAAGTTACTATTAGTAGTGAGAAAAGATATAATTTTAACAGTATATGACAAATTGCTTAAGATGACATATTTTATGACAATAACAAAAGAGACAACAACAGAAGAATTAGCAAAGTTGTTTAGAAACAATATGTAGAAGTTATATAGATTGCCAGAAAATATAATCTTAGATAAGAAACTACAGTTTGTAACAAGATTGACTAAGAAGCTAAACAGAATGTTGGAGATTGAAACAAAGTTGTCAACATCTTTTGATCTACAAACAGATAGACAAACCAAATGTATAAACTAGGAATTAGAACAATATTTACAATTCTTTGTGAAAATACTAAACAAAAGAACTAGTCAGAATGGCTAGTGACAACAGAGTTTGTGGTTAACAATAAGACATATTTAGCAACTAAGATGTCTCTGTTCATAACAAATTATAGTAGAGAAATGAAAATAGAAGTGAATATCAGAAAAAAGTAGAAAAGACAACAAAATTTGCAGACATAATGAAGAAGATACAAGAGAAAGCTGAAATGGTATTAAAAAAAGCATAGAAGAAGATGAAGTGGTAAGCAGAACTAAAAAAGTATATAATAAAAATGTTATACAAATAAAATAACAAAAAGTTTGAGAAAGAATATCTGAGAAAGTTAAAGAAAAACTAGCATCTCTGATGTGGATTTTATGGTGGCATATGCATATTTAGAGCTCAGTCAAGGAGGTGTGGTGTGTGAATATTGAGTTAGAAGAAACCTTAAATAGAGGATAATGTCAAAGTTGAAGACAATAGACTTTATTTATTTCTATTTATTTTTTTAATTTTGGACTTAGAGTTAAATGTTAGTATAATATCATAAACTTTCATATAATATAACACTGTATCATATATCTGATACATGTTATAGTCATAGTCACATGATCATGTATCACACAAAAGAATATAGAAAGTTCTGAAACAATAATGTTATATAATATATTTATGATATATTGATCTTATGGATAACACATACTTTTTAAGGTAAACTAGGTTTAGTGTAACATAGACTATTAGCTTAGTATATATAAAATAGATACTTTGTACTTAGAACTCTATTGAGTTCTCTTATGTTAACCTAATACAAAGATTTTTTCTTACTCTTACACTTAAGTTTGAATTGTAATAGGTAGTATTTCTTTAAATAAACAATAAACTTTATGGAAATTTGAATAGATTACTAAAACTTAGAATACTTTATGATAGCTAAAAAGCTTAACCAAAGATAAGTCCACTAATCTCTGTATTTGACAAGATTTAATTTTATACTACACTATTGTCCAGATAAGTTTATAAATAAATTAGATGTACTTTTTTATTGACTGGTTTATAAAGATAAGTCACACAATAATGAGAATATAGTCTTGTTCAAGCTAAAGTTCTTAGTAGTTTAAACAATAGAAAAAATAACATTTGAAAAATAAAGAATAAGACCTCTTGACCAATATTTAATGTAATTATTAACTTGGTCACCAAGAAAAACCTATGGTAGGGAAACTCCAACAGTCATTAGCTAAATCCATACATTCTTTGGAGTAGTCAGAAGTTAATAATTTGCTTTTGTTCTGTAGTAAGATTTATGTTTTTCATCTTTATAATCTTTATCATCATAATATAAAGATTGCTAGCTATGTTAGGAGTTGGAATATTTGTAACTTTTACTTATAGACCAAGTTTGCCTGTTAATTGAAGAACTAACTTTGCTAACTATACTGAATTAAAATATCTAAAGTTGCCAAGTTTTGATATAATAATGATTATAGTAAACTTAGTGTTCAAAAAGTGTATTTTGTTCTAATCCATACTACTATTACTATAGAAAGAATGGTGAGGTTATTTCTATACTATATATAGAAACTTTGTGGTCTCTCTTCTTATATAGTTTTAGATAAAGGTCTACAGTTTATTGTTCTTTTTAAAAAGAAGCTCTATTACCTACTAAAATTGTATCTTTTATAGTATAATACCATCAGTTAGATAGTTAGATAAAATAAGTTAACTAAGAACTGAACTAGTATTTTTGGATTTTTGTCAATAAGAGATAGAGTAATTAGTATAACTGTTAGAATTAAAGACAAAGAACTCTATTTATTTTCAATTTCCTTCTTATTTTTTTATTTTATTTTACTTTTACTTTTATTTTATTGACTTAGAGTTATGTTTTAGCATGATGTCACAGGTCACATGATATAGTCATGGCCATGGTCACACAATCATATATTATAGAAGAATATAAAAGGTTTTAGGGAAATGATGTCATATAATATGTTTCACACATGTTAGTATAGTATAGACTATAAGTCAAGCATATATAAGGTAAATACATTGTACTTAGAAACTCTATTGAGTTCTCTTGTAATTAACCCAATCCAAGGTTGCTCTTTTGATTTAAACACTAGTCTTAAGTTTATAACAATGATCTTTTTCTATTAGCAGAGTTCTAGTATAACAACTATGTATACTCTTTGATATGGTAATTTTTCTTTTTCCTTAATACTGAATATCTTTTATAAATAGAGTCTTACCAATAGAAGTCTAAGCTCAAAAGTATCTTGAAATTTATGAAGAGGATATATTTGGCACTTAAAGAAGCTAAGTCCACTATCCATAAATTCCAAGATGATATAGTAAGATATTACAGCTAATAATATACTCTATTCAATCCCAATGATAAGGTATTTTTAAACAAGTAAGATCTATATTATATTGTTTCAAGCTTCTTTCTATACTTTGTAAACTATATCCAGTATTTTATACAGTTAAGCTTATTCTAGTTTCTGATAATCTAATGCTTAATAAACACTCAAGACTATCTTTGGACCCTATCATTATTAACAGAAAAGAAGAATGGGAAGTTATAAAGGTCTTAGACAGCTACTAGCATTGCTAGAAATACTTATACTTAATTAAGTAGAAAAGATTTAGTTTAGAAGCAAACTCTTGGAAAAATATCATGGATTTATTTATACTAGATAGAGTGACAGAATTCTATTATCTTAATCCCTGAGCTTTGATATTTATATAAGCAACAGACTTTCAAAGCCTCAAGTTTTATCTAGCACATCTTGTTTCAAATCACAATAATCTTAAGAAGAATGGATATAAAATGTAATCATTCTAGCTTTATATTAGTATTGTTTTGCCTAATTGTTATAGACTAGTAGAAATACTTAAAATACCTGTTATTTCTAGAAAATCTCATTTTATTCTCTTAGATTTCCTTAAAGATAAATCATATAATAGATAGTACTTATCAATAGACTTAGATTTTCCTAGAGCTTGAAACACTATCACTGTACTTCTGTTCTTAGTTGCTCTAACAGATTCTAATTTCTATCAAAAGTATCAGTAATTAGTTAGATTTCTAATATATCTGATGGTTGGCTTATATTCTGATATAAGATTTGCTATAGTCAAGTCTATCTAACAGATAGAAAATCCCTCAAATAAATATTATCAAGCTAGATTAAATACTTGCTTAATACTTATAAATAGATTTAAAATCTCATAAATTTATAACTAGTTACTTTACTTTCATAGCTTGTAAAGTAATATTTTGGATAAGCTGTCAACAAAAGATAATAGTCTTATTACTAACTAAGGCTGAGTATATAGCTTTTTTTAATTGTAACAATTAATTCATCTATGTAAGAGAACTTGATTCTTTGACTCTAGCATTGCTACTTAGGCCTATGGGTTTTTTTATTTCTTACTCATTATCACTGTCCAAGCTTGATATATCACAAAATAAACTACTTACTTATTTATAATAAACCTTGAATACACTCTCAGAAGTTTAGGAGTGATTTAGAAGTTTAATAATGATAACAATGATGATTAAGATCAATACAGATATCAATGGTAATGAGAGATAATGTGTTAGACTTACAAAGTTTGGACATAAGTTTCTTTTAATTTCTTTTCATTTTATTCTTTTATTCTTTTCTCTTCTTTTCTTTTCTTTTAGTTTCTACTCTGGGAACTGGGGTTAGGATTTAGCATGACATAATAGTCACATTGTCATATGTCACATGTCATAGTCTCAGTAACAGTCACAAGTTATATGGTAGCAAGGAAAGAACATAAAAGATTCTGAAAAGATGATGTCATACAGCATATTTAACACATATTAATCTTAAGGCAAACACATAGTCATTTAGAGTAGGCTAAAGTAGTAGTAGCATAGACCATGAGATTTTAGTATATAAGGTAGACAATTCTGTACAGAGTTCTCTATCAAGTTCTCTTGTGTAAACTTTATATAATATTTCTTTTCTTGACCTACTTTAAGATCTTGAGATCATAATATAATGATTGATAATAAATAACAAAGATTAATGTTGTTAAGTCTGAGGTTTAGTTCTCAAACACAAAGATATATACAAAAAAGTAATGGTCTGTGCACAAGCTGTTTTCACCACATAATTAAAACTTATACCTAATAGAGGCTATTATCTGTCATAGCAAATATTAGGCTAATTTTAGAAGATAACTAATTATGTTACTATATTAATATGCTTGTATCTCTATGAATACTTATTGCTATGAGATATACTATATATTATCAGAAATAGTTTAATAAGCATATTCCAATACAAGTTCAATCATATGAATCTGTCTAGCTATTCATGAGATATTAGCCAGTAAAACTTTTACAGTTGCAGATGGCCTGATATTTCAGTTGTTTGTTGTCACTTTTGTACATCTTGCATATATACAAATAGCCCTCATTTGGGGCTTTCTAGTATAACTTAGTTTGTGAAAATTGGTCTACTAGTTGTGAAGATACAAGCTGAATGAAATTTGTAACATGATTCTTGACTTCATTTTACTACCAAAACCTATAATATACATATATAACTCTGCCACTTCCTGTTGCTTCTTATAGAGTTCAAACTTAACTATTACCTTTATTATCTTTTCTTTACTGTTCAAAGTACTCTTTTTTTTCAAGCTAACATTCTAGACATTTCTATCAGAAACACTACTAATTATACTATCTTTATTATTCTTTCTTATGTAAGATGATTTGAAAGATTAGAATGTACTTAATAGCTATATAGAATATCTACTACTTTCAGAAATCTTACTTTATTCTTTTAGATTCTTTTGAAGATAAGTGATGTGATTATAGTATATTTTTTAGGTGTAGTTCACACTGAAGGTGAAAGTCCACAAGATGGACTCAGAGATATGTGGACTTGTGGAATGACCTTGGCTTCAGCTTATATATTGTGTTGTCTGTCTATTGTGTGGTTGCAACTTCAGATGATAGGGAGAAGTCCAAAAGAGAAGTGAGTACTGATTTGGTATGTTGCCATTGAATACCAAAGATCGAGTTCAATAAGAATTATCTTTGTCAATTATCAGACTAGCGAATTACAATGTA
>Ga0157368_1000757_pt1 | contig 14730 bp, 16 predicted proteins | sample AttbisABBM3_FD_113146 | JGI IMG/M metagenome (GOLD analysis project Ga0157368, IMG submission 113146) | Fungus gardens microbial communities from leaf cutter ant in Botucatu, State of São Paulo, Brazil - Atta bisphaerica ABBM3 | ecosystem: Host-associated > Fungi > Mycelium > Unclassified ...
ATACTTTTGTTGCTGAATAAACTTTGTTGTTCACTGCAAACTCTACCATTACTAGCCACTCTGGCCAATCTCTCTGTCTATACTCTGTAAAGAACCTCAAGTATTGTTCCAACTCTTGGTTTATCTGTTTTATCTGCCTATCTGTTTGTAGGTGAAACATTATTGACAACCCTATCTCTATCCTTAATATCCTATTCAACTCTTTTGTTAACTCCACTGCAAACTATATTTCTCTATTGTTTATTACACTCTCAGATAGTCTATGCAACTTCCATGTTATCTCTGAACAGTCTTGCTAATTCTTCTGCTGATGTTCTCTCTGTAGTTGTCACAAAATGTGTTATTTTTAACAACCTATTACATACAACCAATATCACATTCTTTCCTGCTACTACCAGTAAATTAGTGATAAAGTCAATTGTTAAATGTATTCATGCCTTCTCTGGTACCTCATTTGTCATCAACCTTCCTGCTGGTGCCTCCATTCTATTTTTCACTCTCTAACACAAGTCACACCCCTCTACATATTTTCCAACATTTCTTATTACTCCTGGCCACTGGTAATTTCTCACTACCAACTCTGTAGTCTTCTATCTTTCTCTATGTCCAGCTACTAGTATATCATGTTGCAATCCAATAACTTCTAATCTCAACTCCTCATCCTTTAGCACATACAATTTTCCTTCTTTCAATACTAATTTCTCTTCTATCTCCCACTCATTTCCCTTTAACACTTTAATCTCTGTTTTTTCATTTCTTCAACTACTTTTACTGCCCTCTCATCTTTCCCTTCTGTTTCTTTCACTACTACTTCTATCATTTTTCTAATCCATTCTTCTTTTATTAATTTCTGATTTTTGTTGTTGTTTTCTACTCCCACCTTCAAATCTGGCCTCTTACTCAAACCATCTGCTCTTTTTCCATTCTAACTCCTGGTATATGCTTCAAAGAAATAATTCAAATTCTTGTAATCTGTCCAGACCTCAAACTTGAATTTAGTGTCTTCTAACAAATACCTCCATACCTCCAATCCTCTAAATCACTGCTAACATTTTTTTATTGTGAATTTCATAGTTTTGTTCTGTTTCATTCAATGATTTAGAAAGGTAGGCCACTAGTCTCTATTTCCCATCTTTACACTCCATAGACAACACCCCTCCTATTGTATAATCTGACACATCTACCTCTATTCTCATCTTCTTATCCAAATCTGGAGCTACTAATATGGGTTCTGTGGTGAATTTTTTCTTCAACACCTCAAATGACTTTTCCTATCTTATCTCCCACTCCCACTTCTATTCTTTCTTCATCAACTCATGTAATGGCCTTGCTATCTTTGCAAAATCTTTCACAAACTTCCTATAATACTTAGCCAATCTCAAGAACTTCTGTATCTTCTTAACTGATTTAGGGACTGGCTAGTCTATTACTGATTTTACTTTCTCCTCCTCTATTTTTATTCTCTCTAGTCCTATTACCACTTCTAAGAAATTGACTTCTCTCACTTTCCATCTACACTTCTCTGGTTTTATATATAAATTGTTTTCCTCTAACCTCCTGAGTATCTCTTCCACCAATTCATCATGTTTTTCCTCACTCTTTGTTTCTACTATCACATTGTCAATAAAACTTCCTGACTTTTCCTGTATTGATCAAGTCTTTCAGCAACTCATTCATCCTAGCCTAAAACATGGCTGGTGAATTTATTAAGCCAAAAAACATGACTGTTGGCTCAAATAACCCTTCTAGTGTTGTAAAGGCCTTTTTCTACTCATTCTTCTCCTTTATTCTTACATTGTTATAACCCCATCTTAAGTACAACTTTGTAAATACCTTCTTGATCCTAATATTCTCAATAATATCTGAAATAAGTGGTAATAGATAGTTATTCTTGATTGTCCACTCATTAAGGTACTGATAGTCTTGTACCATTCTCTTCTTTCTATTCTTCTTTTCTACAAAGAACACTGGTGCAATCTGTGGTAACTTTAATGGTTGAATATATTCCTTTCTTATCTATTCCTGAACAAACTCTCTTACTTCTTCTCTCTTTTCTTTAGAAAAGAGATAAATTTTCTCTTTCTTTAACACAAATCCCTCCTTTAAATCTATCACATAGTCTTATATTTTCCTCATCAGCATCCTCTTACTTGCTTTCTTCCCAAATATCTTAATCCACTTATGAAATTATTCTGGTACTAGTCTTTTGCTTTCTTCTTTGATCTTGCTGCTTTCTCTTTCTTGTCCTAAATCTCCCACTCCTCTGCTACTTTCTTTATTTCTATTGTCTTCCTTTTTTTCTTCTTCTTTTGCCTCTTTTCTTCCTCCTTTTCTTTCTTCTACTCTTTTACTTCTGCTTCTTTTTGTTTTTGCCACCCTGATTTTCCTTGTTTTGGCTTCTACTGCTTTTCATATTCATCTGGACACCTTGTCATTTTTACCTCCCCAGTTTTCCAATCAATCTTAAGATTGTGATAAGCAATCCATGGCATTCCCAAGATTACATTCCACTTTTGTTCTTCTATTACATCTATTTCTATCCTCTTTCTATTGATAAAAAATATTAACCTCTACAGTATGTTCTATCTTTTTTTAACTTTGCCACCTTCATTGTCTCATTATCTCCTCTATCAAATTCTTCTTTTAGGTCTGACAAAAACTCTCCTACTGTTACATAACTTAAACTCCTACTTTCTAAGCCCTTCATAATGTTCTCTTTCCACATATCTGCTAACCCTCCCTGTACATATGACAAAACCCACTGTATCAGCTCTTCTACCAAATCATTCCTTATCTTCATTCTAATAAAGAGCTTGCATATTGTCAAAAATAATACTAAAAGAAAAATATAATAGAGTCCAGTCCATCATTCACAACTCTAACAGTAGTGAAGAAGAGCTAATGCTAGCTTCACTCTCAAACTCATATTTTGAATCTGAAATAATCTCTGTATATGTTAGTAGGCCCTCTTCTTATTTCTCACACTTTCTACTGACTATTTCAACTACTAACTATTATCATAAGGGAAATGTAAATGATTTTAGTCTAAGAGGACTGTTCTACTCTAAACATGGTTTTAAGAACACCTGTTGTTCTCCTGTGTACACTGACTACAAGAGGGTCAACAGCATAGAGCTAATAATTGAAGAATGTAACAAATATATTTACACAAGGTTATTACACCTATTAAGTACCAGTAGGCTTTGATGCAAAATAAATGATCAAACTTTCTCTGTTATGAACTTAGGTTCAAGAGTAAGAGTAAAAGAACAATCTTGTATTAGATAACATAAGAGAACTCGATGAAGTTCCAGTTACAAAGTGTCTATCTTATATACACTTGACTAATGGTCTATGCTATACTAACCTAGCTTATTCTAAAGAGACATATATATATTATATGCTATTAATATATGAAATAACATCATTGCTTTGGAATCTTCTATGATGTTTTATGTGACATGTAATCAAGTGACCAAGATATGTGACAGATGTGTAACATTTTGTGACAATCACATGTAATATTATGCTAAATCCTAATTCTAAGTCTAAAAAATAAAATAAATGAAAAAGAAAATAGAAATAAAAAACGAAGATGAAAATAAACAGAGTTCATTGTCTTTAGCTCTAACATCTCTTATCTAACTAGTGTACTCTTTATGCCTAAGGCCAAGCAATTTTTCTTAAGTAAAGACAGTATTGTCTTTAGTCAAGAATAGTAAGAAAATAAGAAATAGAGAGAACTTTGTATTGAACAGTCTCAGGAAAAGGTAATTGTTCTGATATTATGACTTAAGTCCTTAAGTAAAGATAAAAAACAACTTTTGTATTGAGTAACATAAAAGAACTTAATAGAGTTTCAAGTACAAGATAGTCTATCTTATATACTACAGACTGTGGTCTGTGTACACACTATGACTAACCTACCCTAAAGTACATGTGCTTTCCATAAGACCAATATGTTATTGTTATGTTATATGACATTATTTGTTCCAGAACCTTCTATAACCTTCTCTGTATCACATGATTGTGTGACAGTGACAGTGACAGGTGTCATACATGATATCACATCACACTCTTTTACCTAAGTCCAAAATAATGAAAACCAAACTAAATAGAAAATAGAAAATAAAAATAAAAGAGAAAGAAAAGAAAAGAAAGTCAAGTCTATCATTCACAACTTTGACACACAGACCATCATCTTCATATAAATCTATGTATCTGAGAGTTAGATCTCAGACTTTATAACATTATACATCAATTACTATCAATTATTATTCTTGATATCTTTGTTCATCATTATCATTCTTCTGAAATCTTTAAGAGTTTACCCAAGGTTCAGATATCACAAATAAGTGAGTAGTTCATTTTGTGATAGACTCCTTGTTGAGTTTCTCTTGTAAATCAATTTAACTTGGTCTGTGTACAGTACTTTTACTATGATATAATCAATTATAATCTTTTTATGTGACTTGTCATGTGACCATATGCATGTAATTAATTAAAGACAAAGAAAAATATTAAAAGTGGTTCATAACAAAGTGGTCCATGCTACTAAACAAGTCTACTCCAATATATGTGTCTACTGAATATAGTGACATCATGAGAGTACCTGGAAAACAACGCAGTCTCAGAAGATATGATACTGGGTTTTGATAGTCTTCTGTATGTCATGAATAACTCTATAGTAGGAACTCTGTTGAGTTTTCTTGTATTAACTCAATACAAGATTCTTCTTTTGCTTTTATGCTTAAGTTATAGCAACGACTTAGTCTATGCGCCACGAAGATTGAGTATCCCACGTCACACATCACACCAGTGGAAAGTTCGAACTCCGACTCTTTGACTTGAACGTTACTTGTTCACATCGGTGATGAGTAGCAGTCGATTTTCTCGATTCAAGGAAAGAGACGATGAATATCGATCCAGTCGTAGTCATGGTGAATATTTACTCCGATGTCTATGTGATCAAGACTCATATCCTCGACATAACCCTGAATACACCCTGAATACCCGGTATACACACATAAACGCACGCCTCAAAACATGTTCCTAAAATTGCAGCACACAGAAAGAAGAAAACGTGGAGCTCCACCTTTGACGTAGAAGATCGTGGCAGTCATTCGCACCCAGATAGAGTGAGTTACAAACCTTTCAGTGACCGTGCAGTCAGCTAAGCCTTAGCCATGTTTCTATTCAGGATCGTCCTTTCAGGGAGAGTAGTCAAAAGGATGCCTTGGCCGACTTCAGAGCTGGAATTTCTGAAGACGAAGCATCTCGTCAGAACATTCGCCATTGCGATGAACCCGTACGTTGACCGTTCTCTCGAGCGGTGTATTGCGCTCACAACCCAAGGGATTGACTTTCTGTCGATACACAGCCCCTTTCCCCTGATTTACACCGTAGGGGATATGGCAAGGGAGCTCACAGTGAACATGAGTCAGGATATCGAGATCATGGTCATTCTCGTTCTTACAGAGAGAGTCAGGGAAGAAGCTCAGACAAGCGCGTGTCCAAAGATGCGTTTACTTACGAGTGGGACTGTGTCAAAAATCCCTTACATGGACATTCTAGTCCTCATAGGGAAACATATGAGTTTCGCCATCGGCGCCAAGTTAACTCGGATGAGGCGGAGCGATTGGAATCACACAGCCGACAAAATGAAGACCGGTCCTCTCGCTTTGATAAAAATTTGAAAGGGCAAGGTGAACGACGTGGGCGCTCCATTTCTAGGGCTAGATCTAGCGTAGCTCGATCCAATTCGAGGCCGCGATCCTCTCGGAGTTCCTCTGCCTCATTGATAGCACCCTCTCATTCGCACAAGCGCAGGCGAAGGTCACCTCTGAAGGGGAGAAAAGATGGCAAGAGCGGAAAGTGCAGGCGATCGCCTTCCCGCGAGAAAGGCAGAGAGAGGAACGAGGGTAAGAGGAGTGTTCTAACCGGTAAAAAGGTAAAACTGGACATCTCTTCTCTGCACCTGACCACATGCCCCATGCAGATAAAGCTCAGGGTCAAGAAGGAGAGAGGCGATGACGAGCGGGAGGCCAATAGACAGGAATTACTTGAGTTTCTGAATTCGGCGTATGAGTAGACTTCGGTTCGATGTTCAATCTATGACATAATGATATCCTCATATCTTCTTGATCACCATGTTCCTTAGTTTGCCGTCTGAGATTTTGGTCTCTGTTCTCAAGTATCTCCCCCTTTCCGACATCTCGTCTTGCATTCAGACCTCCAGAGTCCTGAAAAACCTGATTGACCAGCACGAGTCTACTGTTTATCGGCAGGCGGCAGCGCATCCGTCGCTCCGTCTAATCCCACACGATCAAGTACTTTTCTCCGAACTCATACCACTCGGCTTGCTATCCAAGCGGTACATTGGGGATGCTAGTGACTGGAAGAGTCTATGTGGGTGTCTGCTCATTGTTCGGCATCATGTTTCTGACATACTCGCCAGGTCGCCGAGCTTGCGAGGTGCACTCCTGTTGGTTGGGTAAAGGCCCTTCCCGTATCAAGGATTATTATCATGCATATGTAGATTATGCAACTGTGCATCGTATCAAGGTTGACGAGAAGCGCGGTTTCATTATCACAACCCATGGGCACTACGACTCGGCTTCCCAGGGCCGAGTAATGGTCTCAGATATAAGCGATGGGCAACCAATCTGGGGTTTGGACTCGGTGCGTTTATGGCTTGCAGAGGGACTTGACCTAATTTTTTCCTTTCAAGCGCCATGTTCGCCAATATGCTCACTGCGAGTACGGGGAGGGATTTTTAATTTTCGACCGTTCCGTGGATGCGAAAGAAGTCTGGCGCCTAGTCAGTGTCAATCCTGAAATTCCTGACCCAGAAGAGTTCGAGGTTGTGCCGCAGTCAAAGCCCGACGAAGCACAGCTCAGTGCGATACACACAGCCTCTCCTGCGGCTCGCCTTAAATTTGTTCCCCATGCTATCCTCCGCCCACCAGGTGATGTACCCTCATGCGCATTCCGGTTTGTTTACCCTACTCTCGTGGTGGCCTCAAGAAATTGCCTTTTGTTCTGGGATGTTCGGACGGGGGAAATGGTGGAGCGTATGGACGATATCGGTGGTCAGATGCCACATGGTTGGTCTGCAGGCACCCGGACATGGTCAAACGTGGTTTCCAACTTTCCGAGTCAACTTGGAGAGATCCTTTATGTCGATACAAACGATAAATATGCTTTAGTTTGTGGGGAGGACGCTTTCAAGTTGTTCCAAAGAAAAGTCCCGCAAGCTCAAAAAAGTGCACCCGAGGCATCCGGAACTGCTAGCTGTGTCATAGGACTCACAAACAATCAACTTTGGGAACGGGGGAGATGGGAGATGGTTCTAGGCTATGTTCAATCAGAGGATCTGCCGCCAAATTTTGAGGATCACAGAGCAAAAGATACGCTGGAGGAGGCGGAAAACGAGAAAGAATTCGGAAATGGCGTTTCATCCGAAGTAGACATGGATCATGCGCCCGGCAATGACCTGCAGGACCTCGGCCTGGGTTCTTCTGCGACAGACAGGCGTGTATCGAATGGTCACTCACATCCCAGGATCGACTTCTGGAAGTGTTCGGGTAAAGCCGTCGTTACTCACAAGTTAACACCAAGAGAATCGAAGTTGGCACACTACCTCGCAAATTATCCCATGGCAGGTAAATGTGCCAGATCCTGAAACTATAATCGACTTACGCTGAACAATAACTAGCCCATATATCACCTTGTGGACAACATTTAGCAATCCTTATCAATGGCTCCCGACTCTTAATCATCCCTTACTTTGAACGGGTCATTGATCGTCGCGTCAAGGATTATCGTAATATCACGATTGATTTAGATATTGCCTCACCTCTTGGATCAATTTATCTCGCCTACGAAGATGGCAGAATTGCTCTAGTCACGGTGTGTCTTCCCTGAGGGTTGCGCTCTATGATAGCTGAACAACACTCCCATAGCAAACGGGTTTGTTCATTGTATATCCGACCTTCTCGACCCCCGACGATCTTAAAATGCCTCCGAAGCTTCATGTACAGCGGGTAGTGTTACTGAACGACGGTGTATCTCTAAGTTATGTTAGCTGTCTCCAAATGACTTCAACAGGCATCTGGATCAATTGGGAGGTTACGCCAAACGGGCATGATCTAGCCAAGCTTGAAGCAGACGAAAAGGAGTTTGAAGAAAGGTTATACAGTGGGCAACTTTTCCTGTTGGGCAGGTGTACGTGAATCATTATTGCACCTAAATTTATAATTGCACTGATAGGTCCTTTAAGTGCATAGAAATTCTGTTGTCCTAAGTGTCGACTTTGGACTTGGATTTGAGTGATTTTATCGAGGCATTCAGTTCGGTTCATTTGCGAGTGAAATATAAATAGGGTAGATATTGTCTGAATCATTGAGCTCGATGTTGTTCTCTAGCTTATCTAGAGACTATCTTTCCGAATTGAGCAATGGGGAATCGAAAGTTGGGGAATATGACGTCTAATTGTGCTCTCCTACGAACAGCTTTGATCAATGCCGTTTGCTAATAGGACTACTGGCGAAAGCTGATGCAATATAAGCTCCATTCCATTATAAAGGGCTTTTGTGAGCCAAGGGCGGACGACTCAGTTCGTGCTAATGATGTTGAAACATAGGGTTGTTGGCACAGTTTTCACGACAGGATAGGTGCAGTATGGATCAGGCATACTGTTCCATATCAATTGTCAATGTGACACTCTCCGAAACATGTGAAGACGGACGTACTCTCGTAAAGGTACCCATGGTCATAAACGTTTCTTTCTTCTTCGGCTTGCCCTCTCCGTACAGACTTTTCAAAGCATCACTCATTGCCGCCTTTCTCTTTGCCTCTTCCATCGCTAGTTCACTGGCTATCGCCTTGCTAGAGGTCACCGTCGATTGAATGACCGATTGGATAGATGTTTCTTTCTTCTTCTTCTTCTTCTTCTGCAATTCGTCTTGTGGTAATACAGTTTTGCGCTTCTTTGATTTCTTCGGAGGCTCGAGTAGCCTCCAACGATCCATGGCCTCTCGTAATCTCTCTTCTTCCTCGGGAGATGGGTTCAAGGCAATGATATCCTCCGTTCTGCAGTACTTGTTTTGACATTGTGGACAAAGATCTAAAACTTTTCCTTCAACTCCCTTGGGCGATTCAGGTGGAGGAGAGTCAGCCATTGTCTTGTACCCGGCGAGAGAGAAAACACAACCGCATGTCCAGATATACACAAAAGGCTGAGAACCATTCATCTCTTTCATCGTCAAGGGACAGACAAATTGAGCTCGATTGGTTGGGTCATCTGGCACCTTGGAATCCAACTTATTTGTAGTATTCGGTGATAGCGTGAGTGGCTTGATATCCTGAAAGGATAAATTTAATATGGAGATACATGAAAACACCAGAGCGCACCTTTAGAGACCTAATGTGTCCGCAAATGGTCTCTCCATCACCGTAGGCTGATTTATCCAATAGATACTCTATTATAGAATCCTTGTTGTAAAGTTTCCCGAGGGAACATGATACAACGGGTTCTTGTAGTTTGCGCTAGGAGAGGGACGTTGGACTGGGCTATGAGATCTATGAAGCTGCGATATAATGTACCTTTGACAACGCGCAGAAGAACCAGCGAGCTCTAGTCTGGTTTGCTTTGTCGGCTTGTTCGGCCTGAATCCGAGGTCAGTACCAGGGTATTGGAAAAAGACAGTGCACACTTTGGGTTTCGTCTTCACCAAGTCTCTACGGTCTGGAATACTTCCGCCATCGTTACCCATCTTGCCGAGGTCGTCAGATTCTGAAGTAAAGGCGATTAAGTAAGTCGAATTGATCGAGTTCAGTTTTTGTATCTTATCGCACGCTACCCAATGTTATTACCACCGTTCAATTTTCCAGAAAACATCGTACTCTTCATAACAGACACTCTTCCTTCTCCAGCATCATTCCTCCTTCACAAAGCTCTCTCATCTCATCTCAAGTCCTCATCAACTACTACACCTAAAAGTGCAGTTATTGTCTCAATATCCGAAGATCTTTGGAAATGGAAGGCTATATCATCTAGATCTGTACGTCTCCACTCGCCAAAATTTATTTTGCTATGCACACTCACGTTAACTTCCCAGAATCTCAACCTGAGTCAGCACATCGATTCTGGTTCCGTTATATTTATTGAGGCATTATCACTCAGCCAACCACCTGATCCAAGCGACTCATCCTACCAACCATCTTTACGGCCCCTATTTGATTCAATTCTCAGTGCTCTTTCATCAAGAGGACCCAGCCCCCAAGTATCAGAACGACTCGTCATTCTGGACGACATCTCAACACTTGAGTGGATAGGTTTCTCTTTCCTTGATGTCTGTCGCTTCGTCCGCGCTCTCGTGGCTACATGTAGACATGTAAGCCGCCAGTGATTTTTCCGTTCATGACTGACTCACGCATTTCCATATTCCAGGAGAGTGCTACTTTAATAATCCGACATCACCTTGTACTGCCCCAAGTCGACGATGTCTTTCGACGCCTTCTGCAAATCTCGACTTACCACCTCGAAGTCAGATCTCTTTCGAGTGGTCGCAGTGGAACCATAAGTGGGGAGGTAAGTCGAAACCGATTTCAAGGAATAGCTTACCCACATTACTTGCAGATTGCACTTCATCCAGGCCCATCCACTTTGAATAGTCCAATCAAACTCATACCTCGTACTTCAGCTCTGCAGTATCGATTAACAGACACAGGACCAATATTCTTCGAACGAGGAACTGGCGCAGCAGTTCTTTAATACAGTACGGTCATCCATGAAAGAATCGAGAGCTATTTTACACATTAGACACAATGCAACTGCGAATATCACGTATTCATAGCACAGACAGAAGATCACATAAAATCATGCACTATTTTTCTGAAAATATCTAAAGCTTGCCAAGGTGGGCAGCGGCAGGATTCTGACCAGCAGCCTTAGCACGCTTACGAAGCATCTGAGTAGACTTGTAACCACGAATACCTCCACCCCATTGACGACGCTGCTCCTCGTACTTGTCAGTGCTAAGAATATGATCAGACAAGACAAGAGGATAATAGGCGATTGTGGCAACGTACAAATTGGCCTTAGCTGCACTGATAAGAGTGGCAAGATCACGTTGGTCTTCGCTCTTGACATCCTGGAGGGCCACAACAGCGGCTGTCTTCTTATGGACCACAGTACCAAGACGAGCCTTGCCCTTGACAATGACATAAGGAACACCCATCTTGCGGCAAAGGGCAGGCAGGAAAACAACAAGCTCAATGGGATCAACATCATGAGCAATGACAACGAGAGAAGCCTTCTTGGCCTCAATCAGGGCAACAATATGGTTCAAGCCATATTTGACGAAAAGAGGTTTCTTGGTTTCCTTTTGATAAAGTTAGGTCACCCACTATCAAAATGTCGAGTAAAACCATACAATGGTCTTGCCCTCAGCAGTGACCGCTGCAGCTGCAGTAAGACGCTCCTTCTTCTCCTGCTTACTCTCAGGACGGTACTTGTTAAGGAGCTTGAAGAGCTGAGTGGCAGTGTTCTTGTCCAGAGTATGAGAGAATTGTGCAATGGCAGGGGGAACCTTCAGACGCTGATTAAGGATAACCTTCTGGCGCTGAAGACGGACATATTCAGGCCACTTGACGAACCGAGTCAAGTCAGTCCGAGGACGGACATCCTGACCTATTCAATGTTTAATAAATGCAGGTGAGTTCTTGGAAACGTGCCGCACCAATACCAAAGTTTTTAGGGGAGGACTCGAAAAGAGGATTCTTCTTAGCCTGAGTCTTCTTGCTAGCACCGAAGGGAGCAGCCGCGGGCTTCTTGCCAGATCCTGCTTTAGCTTTGGGAGGCTGGTCATTGAGACGAAGTCAGCAATGTTATTCAACAGAATAGAGCATTGCACCTCGGAGCTCTAGCGTCATGAATCGCTATGGCGGGTAAAGCGAAACGTAACCCAGCATAATGAACAGAACTCGGGCCTGACGACCAAAGTACTGTGGATCTCGCAAAGAGAACCATATGCTTTCACGAATCTGCTTCAAATGAGTCAGATAAGATTGAGACCTATATCCAAACTGAAAACTCGCCATCCATCTCAAAAATACCATGTCATAACAGACGAAACGCAAATACTAGAGCTCGTTGGGGCTTATTATGGATGCTTACCATTCTTGAGGTTTTCTTGAGGTTGTGTGTTTCAACTTAAATTGAATGAACAGAAGCTTGAATTCAAGCGTTGGATCAGAATTTGAGCTCCGCCCGGGATGTACCGTCATACTCATAACTCGTAACCTGCTGGCAGGTGGACAACAGTTAGCTACTTGACTGTCCTGATTAACTATGAAACACAACTTGTGTCTCTTACTTTGACTTGCAGTAACCTAGAAGAGGGGATAGATATTGAAAAAACCTGCTACTTTGTAAAATTTTGAACCTTAAACACTGCTAATACTCATCACTAAATCCATAGACTTTCCTCCTTTTAGACCCTAAATACTACTACCAATACTATGGGGTTTGTCAAGTCAACTCCAATATTGTTGCAACTTAAGTCTCAGAGTTAAGATGAAAAATAAACCTTGTATTAGGTTAACACAAGAGAATTTGATAGAGTTCCTAGTACAAAGCTGTCTATCTTATATATATAAGGCTAATGGTCTATGCTCAACTACATCTAACCCAATCTGAAAGCCATGCGTTATACATAAGTGTGTTAAACATGGTTCACATCTTGTTATCTGAGATCTGATAAGGTCTCTTAGAAATCCAAATAAGTTATTATATGTTTATTCAAGAATATAGAAGATAGAATCAGAATTTTATTATTTTCTTTGATTTGATTTTTGATTTTCTTTTTCTTTTCTTTTTTGTTTTTCTTCTTAGATGATGAAGAGGCATATAACTGTGGTCAAATGAGATGTTACATGATATGAGGTCATAAGTCTGGAATGTGGTAGAAAAATCTAGAACAATAATATTAGAGAATATATTTGCCTTGTGGAAACAGTGTAATAGACTTATGAACAACATATGTATATTAGGGTAAGCATATTTATCATTAGCACAAACCATGTATCTATTACATAAATAGAGTAGTAGTGCATTAGAGACTTTTTGTCAAGTTCTCTTATAATTCCTATAAGATATTTTTTATTGAGTTTATTTTAGTGATGCTATTGATATTGTAACTAGTAGTTACTACAATATAATATATATATTACATATTTTGTGGTATTTGTGACTGTTACATATAATATAATATTATATTCTTAGCTAAAATAAGAAAACTAAACTTATAAGAGAAATTGAAAATTAAAAAGAAATTATAAAAAATATTACTTATTCTAATACTTTCTATGTTATTTTTTATGTTATGTGATGGTGTTACTGTAACATCTGTAACAGTCTATCACAAAATGAACTACTTACTTATTTGTAATATTTAAACCTTGGATACACTCTTAGAAGTTTAGAAGTAATTCAGAAGTTCAATAATAATGATAATGATGATAATGATCAATATAGATGTCAATAATAATAAGAGATAATAATTGATGAAAATTAATGTTATTAAGTCTGAGGTTTAATTCTTAGACATAGAGATATATATATAAAAGAGTGATGGTCTGTGTGTAAGCTGTTTCTATCATATAATCAAAACTTATATTTGATGAAGGCTATTATTTGTTATAGCAGATGTCAGGCTAATTTTAAAAGTAACTAATTATATCACTACATTGATATGCTTGTATCTTTATCAATACTTATTACTTTGAAATATATCATATATTATCAGAAACAGTTTAATGAGCACTTTTTAATGCAAGTTCAATCTGTCTAGCTATTCATAAGATAATAGCTAACAAAACTTTTATAGTTACTAATGGCCTGATATCTTAGTTGTTTATTGTTTATTTTGTACATTCTACATATATATATAAATAGCCCTTATTTGAAGCTTTCTAGTATAACTTAGTTTGTGAAAATTGGTCCTTTGGTTATAGAGATACAAGCTGAATAAAGTTTGTAATATAGTTATGTTCAAATTTTAAAAAAAATTAAAAACAAAAAGTAAACAAATAAATGAATAAAAACTAAGTCTATTGTTTTAAAGTCTAACAAATATGAACACTATCATTTCTAGGTTATGTCAGCATTGTTTTGCTAGATTAGAATATATTTTAGGATATTTAGAATAGTCACTACTATCATGACTTAAAAAGTGTTAAGATAAAAGAAAAACTATAAGAGAACTTTAAACTTTCTGCTTTATCTAAATTTGAGTCTGCAACATCTACTAAAGTCTCAGTAAATCTCATAGTTATCTTGTCCTTTAAGTTATATAATGATATTCTTATAACAATACTATTAGACTTCTGTTTATCTTCTTGTGACCATTAATTCACTTTTTTTAGCCACTAATGTTGTGGCAACCACTTATCACAATGACAAATGATCACATGAGTGAGTAAATCTCAAAAGTGAATATAATGTAGGTAGTTCACAAGAGAACTCGACAAGGAGTCTCTGCTAAATTAGAGTCCTATATATACTAAATACATCTGGTCCATGCTACAACCTCATGTCCACCTCATTTCTTACTCAAGGCCACCATGTTGTATATATGTGCCCTGATGTCATCTTCTAGATCTTTCTACTATGTTCCAGGCTTATGATGTCACATCATGTGACATGTCATGTGACTGCGACATCAT
>Ga0157368_1000758_pt1 | contig 14724 bp, 14 predicted proteins | sample AttbisABBM3_FD_113146 | JGI IMG/M metagenome (GOLD analysis project Ga0157368, IMG submission 113146) | Fungus gardens microbial communities from leaf cutter ant in Botucatu, State of São Paulo, Brazil - Atta bisphaerica ABBM3 | ecosystem: Host-associated > Fungi > Mycelium > Unclassified ...
AATAGGATGATAGTCAATTGGTAAAGCATAAGAATACAGTATAGTATCTATGTTATATATATGTACTAGCCATGAGGAAACAATATGAAGTCCATGAAGTAAATGAGTCATAGAACATGAGAATTAAGCAAGGTCATTGTACCTACTACATAAGGTGCTGACTGAGATACTTATGGCATAGCTAATCATGTCGTTATTACTCTTGACTTTAGTTCATGTTATAACCAGAAGGCATCGATTGTAACACATAGCTTACTGTTATAATTCAAGACTTAAAGTGAAGTCAGGAAAAAAACTTTGTATAAGGTTCATATAAGAGAACTGGAGTTCTTGAATACAATTTGTCTACCTTATATATATATGCTGGGCTCATGTCTGGAACCTTCTACAATGTTCTGTGTGATATATGATATGTGACCAATTGTGTGGCACTATGTCATGTCATGTGACATTTTGTGACAGTCATATATGATATTATGCTAACTCTTAACTTTAAGTCTGAAAATAAGAAAATAAAGGGAAAAATAAAATAGGAAAAGAAATGGAAATAAATTAAATTAAGTCTACTATCTTTGATTCTGACACTTATGTATTAGTCTAAAAATACAAAGAATAGAACTAGGGAATAGAAATCAGAACTATAAGAAAGACTTTTAAAGTCTTACAAATACATAGCCATCTCTTTATTTGTAACCCAATGTTAACTCAATGATTGCATCTTGCTTACAAGTGCCTGTTCTATTCCTTCTTTACCATTTCCATAGTTATTCCTACTTACAAAGCCATTCTAGACTCCATCAGCTTCTAATACAACATATTTCTGCCTTATTTGACTGTCTAAATATTTATAACTATATAAAGTGCTCTCATAAGTACTTGTACTTTATAGCTAGTTGTTTGCAAGTATAATGGTACTTCTTATTCCTAAAGACCCTGTCTTTCTAAAATCTGGTTTGATTAATAGCTACCACATCATCCCTTGAGTTGATATCCACTCAAAAAAACCTGAGGTATCATCTAGAAGTATAAAGTCTTCTTTCTAATGCCTTCAAAGAGATCTTATATGCTTAAAAACCCTATAAGAGTATGTGTTTTTACAAAAAACATTTTCTAGCATAATAACAGACTATTAGCCTAGTATATATAAGATAGACACTTTGTACTTGGAACTCTATTGAGTTCTCTTGTGTTAACCTATCAGATATGGTTTACACTAGGAAGTGAAAGTCTGTGAGGTTGACTTGGAGATGTGTGAAGTGTGTAAGCTCTGTGGTTGATAATATGAACTTGTGGAATGATCTTGGCTTTAGCTTATGTACTGTACTATCTATCTGCTGCATGATTGTAACTTTAGATGAATGGATGAAATCTGAGATAGGAGTGAGTGCTGATTGGTATGTCACTGTTAAACACTAGAGATTGAGTTCAATGTGAGTTTATCTTTATCAATTATCAGACTAGTGAATTACAATATAACTACTAGTCTTATATACAAGTAGGTAGTATAGGAGATGCTCAGGGTTTCAGTAGTATAGCCCCTATTGCTCTAAGTGGAGGTTTCAGTGGTAAGACATTGACAGGAGTAAGGAGGACTCTGCCATAGAAGACTGAGTCAGATAGAAGTATCTCTGTTATAAAAGATGGAATATCCAGATTGTTATATCATCACTACAAGGATGTGTTGCAAGAAAGATAGTTATCATAGAAGATAGGCTTGTTTCATAGAGGTGCAGGGTACAGCATCACTGCAGAGACATGTCTTCAGTATGGATGGACCTGATATATGATATAATCCTAATATAAGGTTTTTCTTTTAACCTTACTTTTGGTCTCAAGTTATAATACTGGAGTGGTATACTGTATTAACTAGAATATTTCATTTACTTTTCAAGCTTAGTTTATTCTCTCTACAGCATGGTTTAATATTATAAAGTCTGTGTTCTCTAGTCTTTCTACTAGTAAGATTATAATCTAGTTCTAAATTGCTATTTAGAGTTCTTGGTGGAACTTGACAACTATAGTATAGAGATTAGTGTAATTTGCTTATGGTCTTCTACTGTACAACTCCTCTGGTAATATGTTGTTCTCTTATGTCACATATCTATCCAAATACATCTAATCTATCTGACTCTATTGTAGATAACACTTCTCTAGCATCTAATCTGCTCCAGACATCTGTAGAAAAGATTATCTTTCTTTCTAGTCTACTTATTCTCTTTCAGTATGGATTTATCTGGTTTCTTTTTATGTCTGATCACTTCATTACTGATCACATGGCTCCTCATGATCTCTATGGAACTTCAGACTTGATTTTCAAGGACTTTAGTATACCCAGAGTAGTTATCTTCTCTGATCCTTGAATAGTCTTAGTACTAGTATTTAAGACACATAAGTACTCTATAGTTCTTTAGCTTGAAAATCAACTAGTATAGTGCACTGTTCTAGATGTCTATGCTTGAAAGTATGGCTTCCTTTATGTTCCTTTTCCTGTTAATATTCTCTTTCCAAATATAACTGTTATAATATATAAAGATGTAGCACATCTGCTGAAGCCAAGGTCATACAGAATCTTCTGTAATTTTTCCACAGATGGTTTCTTCTTCTGGGCATATTCCTTACCTGATACCTTGAGTTGGTTGACAGTTTCCATGGTGGCATTGATAGAAAAGAAATACTTCTAGAAGAGCTGCTCAAACTTGGGCCATATGAAGATAGGAAAATTGCCAGTAATGGACTTCTTGTAAAAGAGACTTTTAGACTATTTAGAAGCTCAACCACTCTAGAAGAATAAGAAAGCTCAGAGAATATTATCTTGATTGCCAGAAAACTAGTAGATAACCTAACTCTAACAAGAAATATACTGTAAATAGTGCAGTGATGTTGTAAATATGGTAAATATATGCAAATAATTTCTAGAACTTCAAACTCTTGTGGTATAGACAAGACTCTACATAAGTATTTTTTTAAATCAATGATTTATTACACAGGGCACAGTGGTAGACCATGGTAGCTACAATATAACTACTTATATAAAAGAGAAGAGAAGAAAAAAAAGAAGGAAATAGAAGAGAAAGAAAGAAAAAAGGGAAAGAAAGGTAAACTACCAAGATCTAATAACAAAAGAACTGCTATCAAGTGATTCCTTCATGGAAGAAAAATGCTTTAGGGTTAAACTTGAGGAAAGCAATGAAGTGATTAAGAGACTCCCTATTGGGATTCCAGTAGTTATTATATCTTCTACACTTATGAAGGATATGATGTCTTGATTCAATAGGATAGTGTTCACATAGACAGCTAAAATTCTTCTTTGAGAAAGACCTTAGTCAATATTTACCTATAGGAGCATGATTTGTAATTGCTCTTGTTACTCTCACATATAGAAGATTTGAGTGTCTGATAGATTTTAGCTAGATGCTATTCTTTGTGTAAACAGACTCAATAGGAAGACAGTTGCTGTCGAGTAGCTCAAGGAAGTAATTTCTCTTGAAGTCTGATGCTTGGAATGTTATTTGCCAATTTTGAATGATTGAGTTGCATTTGTTTTTCATGCTGAAATCCCATGATAATTTACATAGGAAGATTAGTTTGAGGTTATACTTCTTTGTTTGTTTATTGACAACTGAATGATGAATCCATTTGGCTTTGTTAAGGCATTCCCAGAATTTAATGAAGTTATGAATGCTCTTTTCAAAAAAAGATCTGAGATCTTGAACTATGATAATAAACTGGATTTGATAGAGATAAGGCAAAAAATTAAATATATGTCTCACTGAATGAATAGTGTTAGTAATAATTATGATGCATAAAGTGTTGTTTAATTGAACTACTTAATTAATTCAACATTTGATTGTGAATAATTCTGCCTTAGTTGATATGATGTTAATAGAATGATGAATGGTTTTAGTAATATTTTGTTCTAATTGAACATGGGCTACAGATATAGTGATATTGTTTTTGATGCTGGCATCAGATATGATGACAATAGTCTTGGTATCTCATAGGGAGTCTTCAAATATGTTATCAAGTCTTCATAAATGGACATTCTTGAAATCCTTGATTTTATGATCTACAGTGTTGAATGAAAAGCAATTAGAAAAAGTATCTACTAAATAAAAACCAGGTGTAAGTTCTTTATGTAAAGGGTTGAATGAAGAAAAAATTCCATTAAGGCAATTATTTGTGTTTACAATGGAACTTTTAACTTTAAGTCTTTACTTAGAGGTTAGCTTTTCCAGAGAAAGATAATGTAGATTTGAAGTGTTTAAGTGATAATATTCCAACAACAACTTAATGGCATGATTTGATGGTAGAGCAGTTATTCTTAATTGCTAACAACCACAGATCTTGTATAGATAGAAGTAAATAGGAATAAGGTCTACAATAGTCTCAGTTCTCTAAGAGAAAGATATTTGAAAAGCTTTAGTAATATATAGGGCATCTTTTCGTTGTACTTTCCCTAATTCTTTAAGAGGATGAGAAAGTAGAGTACTCTTAAAGTACTAGAGTGAAAAGTCATATAGTATAATTGGAAGAACATATGTTCTGTAAAATAGTTGTTTGTAGAAAAGCAACAAACTCCTAGTAAAATTACCCAACATTTTCATACCCTTGATTGTTGAAAGGGTTTTGTTGGAGTAAAAGTGAATATATTGTCAAAAATAAATCAGAGGTATTTCCAAGTGTCTCTTGGTCATAAAATGGATCCTTCTTAAGAAAGAAAAATCCAAAGGGGGTTGAATTTCTTAGTTAATCTAGAAAAATGGAAGACCTCTGACTTTCTATGTTCAACCATAAGTCAAAATTGATCAAAAAGAGACAAAATAATGTTATAGCTACAAAATGAAAATATTATCATCTACAAAAGAAAAAAAAAGAGACAAAAGAATTATGAAATGGATTTTTTGACCTTTTTTCAATAATATAAAAATATTAGCTATTCTGAAGATGGTTTCAAGAGAATTTCATCCAACAGTTGTAAATTAACTTAGCAATTTTGTGCTAAATTGAAAGTTTGATATAGAGCTTGCCAAAAAATTTTGAGCTCTGTGCAAGAATGCCTATTATATTGTGGGGCTTTGATGGCAGGAATTTTACAATTCTTGATCTAATTCATGAGATTCTAGAGTCTCTTGTTTTTTAACATAATCTCTTGAATTTTCTCATTAAAAAAGAAGCATTTAGTCTGCTTGACAAATTCTTCAAACTTCTTCCAATTCTCAAGTGATTTGAATGAGTGATAAGTGTTCAGTTTGATACTGTACCATTAAATATCTAGTGATATTAACATTCTTGGAGAATTTATACCAAGTATGATTTGAAAGTCTTATGTATTCTTGGACTATACTCTCAAGAGATTTTTTGCTTGATATATCTGTTATATTAATATTTTTCAAAGCAATTGTAAGTTCTATGATGAATTTCCCTTCTTCCCTACTGTTTCTGACAATAGTTTATCACCTGTCTTGAATAAATTTCTTACTGACAGATATGTTGACCATTAAAGGAGCATAATTTGATAGATATCTGGATTCTGGTAGAATATTGTCAGCATAATAAGTCAGAACCTGATGAACAGGGTATAACATTCTTAGATCAAAAGAATTAGTGATTTTCATGAGGATATCACTGTGGGCTGAATGATGAGAGTAAGCCAGATCCTAATCTCTATTCCTAATATTAAAGTTCCCAGTCAAAATGAGAACATTGCAAATGTTGACCTCAGTATTCTTGAGATACTTTAAGGCCAATTGGTATTCATCTGAATAAATGTTGATCATGAAGAAAAAGAACTGTTATTGAAAAAAGAAACATAATTAATGTCTTTGTGATTTAAAATATCTTTTCTGAGTGAAAATCACAATTGAATGAGCTAAACATTAATGTAAGTTATTACTCTTGGATGTTCATTGTTATAGGACAATTGTCTAGAAAAAGTTATCTAGGCAGGATGATTGGAGGCACTGACAATTATGTTATCCTCCTTGTTAGATAAACTTGGAATGTTTCAAATGAAAAACCAAGGAGGCTTTTGGATGAAGAGAATATTGAACTCTTTTTTGTTTTCTAGAATTATCTTGGTAAGTAACCTGTTCTTTCAAACATTCTGCAAAAAAGCTTGAGATTTTTTAAAATCATGAACTTGCATTGCCTACAACTGAGTGAATTGACTTGCTTCTGCCTTCATAAAGTTCTTGATATTTCTTTAAGTGTCATTCTTTGTCAAACCTATGTCTTCAGAAGAGGCACATATTGCTGTCAGCTTGGTGTTTGCCTTTGTAATTTAAGTATTTAAAGTTGTACAAGCATGATTTGCCTTTCTTGGTTTCAAACCTTGGTGGGTTCAGTTTGAAGTTTGCTTTACAACACCATGCTAGATCATGGTAGTGTTCCAACTTGTGTGGTCCATTGCACTTGACACATTTCACTCCATGTGTATGACATGAGAACATAATATGTTTCCACTTCCAACAATTCTTGCATTGAGGTATGCCTGGATTCATATTTGTACTTTAGATAGTTATAATTTGGCTACCCACATTAAAGTACCTGTTAATGATACCTTTAGCCTTAGAACCACTCTAAGCATCCTAAATATTAATCCGAATAACAGCTATATCTGATTTTGGTGAAGTTTTGATAACATGGAGTTTTGAGGCAAGAGTTACATTGTTAAAAATATATTTTAATTGTAAAATAATGTTAGAAGTGATAGAAATATTAGTTTCTTCAATAAGATAAGAGATACCCAAAATTTTGAGAAATAATTTGGATTAAGGCAATCTTGGCACTATAATATTGTCTAAATCAATAATATCAATATTTTTAATGTATTTCTCAATAGTCTTTAGATCTAAAGAAGATGTTACTTTGTTAGTAGTTATTATGAGTTCTCTACTGTCAGTCTAAACAAAGTCAGCCATAACATCTGACTTAATTTCTTTTAAGGCTCTGTTAATGTTAGACACATGTTTGTTGAACAGAATCATGAATTTGCTCAAGTTAACTGAACTTATTGGTATCAATACTTGCCTCCTTAATAGCCTCTTTGTTGTTATACTAAACCTTGGTTTTTCTTTCTTTGGTTTATTTATTATCTTCTATATCTCTTCAAATTTTTTTGTTGAGATGCTCAAGAAAATTTCCTTAATTTTCACAATCTCTTTGATATTAGCTGAGGACACCTGGATATATGAATGACTGTTTTGGGTACTCTCCTATTTGTTAGTGATTTTTCCTTTACCTTTGTAGAACTTGGATTTTACCAAAACATTCTTGCTTGGCCTAAGGGGAATAAAGGGGAAACCCTAGAAATTTCAGCTGTCTTGCTTATCTCTTTCTTCTTGTTTAGATCTTTTCTTGTATTCTTCAGCTTTTGAGCTGAGGTGTATTGGTGAAAAGAGTTGTTGTTATTGTTAGCAGTTAGAGTATCCCATTCTAGTTTGTATATGGATGAGATAAAGTTACAGATGGCATAACCAAAACCTGCAATGTGAGAAATGTCCTTTTCAGTTTGACCATTAAAGAATTTGTTTCTTACAAACAAAGTAATTCTGTAGAGCAAAGATGAGATGTTTACAGTATTAATGTCTAAATGTTCATTTAAACTATAAATAGAAATAAGATAAGTAAAGTCATCCTATAATTCTAAATCTGTAGGTTAGTTGCTTACATAAGAGATTGAGAATGTTTCAAGTCCTTAAGGTTAATATATGCTTGTATCTATATTATTGATATCTGTTTCTTGTATTTCTAGCATGACTCTACAACCTTATTAGCTTTGCTGGCATCCTTTACCTCAAGGGTCATATAGAATAGTGTAAATCTCTGAAACTCATTGATTTCAACTTGATCAGCCTAGAAAGAACTATTATTAAGTACTTGCATCCTTTCAAAATAAGAAACAGATGAAATACTTGAGTGTACCAACAACTCTCTGAAGTTGTTAGTGCTTGAAACATTAGGCCAACATTTTAGAGAGTCAATCTCTATATCTATGTTCAATCAGTTGTGAATGGGAGAATTGGATGATGTAATAAAGTCAAATGGAAATAATATATTTATTAGTTTTCTGTTGGACACTTACATACAAGATGTTAGTATAAGAGAAAGAAACAATTGCTCTACATAAGTACTTGACAATAAATAAATTCTTTTTTTAATATTTTATTTTATTTTTTATAATCAACAATTTATTACATAGAGTATGGTAGCAGGCCATAGTAACTACTTTGTAGCTACTTAAATATAGACTAAAAGAAAAGAAAAAAGAAAAGAAAGAGCAAAAATAAAATTACATAATAAGATGTGTTAATATGGCTCTACTTTCATAGAGCTTCTGTTGTTTTTTACTATACTACTCTTTGTTGAAACAGTTTTTCCAGAAAGGACAATTGTTACTATCTGCTTGATAGTCTCCTTTGCAAATGATATATTTAAAGGAGTAGGAACATGGCTTTCCTTTCTTTGTTTCAAGCCTTGGAGAGTTTGTCTTCAAATTTTCTTTACAGCACTATGCCATATTTCTGTAATATTTTATATTATGTGAACTATTGCACTTAATGTATCTGGACCTGTGCAATCTGCATCTAAAAGTTGAGAGTGGCCCCATTTTTAACAGTTCTTATACTGTGGAATGCCAGGGTTCATGTTCATGCTATGGATAGTAGTAATGTAGTGACTGATATTGAATTGCTGATTGATGATGCTTTTTGCTTTGGATTCATTCTGTAAATCCCATATATCGACCCAAACTACTGCTATGTCAGACTTTGAGGATGTTTTGATAATACAAGATTTTGAAGCTAGAATGACATTATTGAAGATGTGTGTTTCTTTAATTACTTTTTTGATTAAATCAGAGATAATAGAGAGGTTAGTTTTTTCTAATATGTATGAAAAACCTAAGATCTTCAAATATGACTTGGATTTGGGGAGGTGAGGACTATTGATGTGATTTGAATTGATATTATTATTTTCTTTGAGGTATTTCTTGATAATACTCATATCTAAAGTAAACAAGGTCTTGTTGGTCATGATAATGATGCCATTGTTTTTAACTTAAATGAAGTCAGTGATAGTAGCTGATTTAGCCTCCTTAAAACATCTATTGATATTGGCAATGTGAGTGTTTGTAAAATTACCTATAATCTTAGAGTTATATGTATTTATTGAGATTATAATTTGTTTCCTCAATGGACTCTTAGTTGTCATGTTGATTTTGGGTTTTTTCAAACCTGCCTTGTTGTTGACTATGTCATTGATTTCAATGACTTTCTTGGTTGGTAGTTTTGGGAAGATGTCCTTGATGTAAATAACATTTTTCATATTGCTTCTTGAAGCCTAAGCATAAGATTTTTTATAGTTATTTATATTTTTGCTAAATTTTAACTTGGCCAATATTTCTTTACTTAGCCTAAAGGAAATAGAAGAAGGAATTTTAGAAACTCCTATAGATTTGCCCTTTGTAGTGGTTGGAAAAATTGTCATCCTCTTATTAAATTGGAATGATACACATTGTCAAAAAGATTTGTTATTCAGATATCAGAGGTATATTCTCTATGGTTTTGTTGCCTAAAGATTGTTGTTTGATGAACAATACTATCAGGTAAAGGAAACAGATGATGTTTTAATAAATAAATTCCAAGTCCAAATATTTATGAGGAAAATTTAATCCTAAAATTAATTGTCCCCAGAAAAATGTTCATATATATCATATCTTCTTTCTCTTATACCACTATCTTACATGGTAGTGCCTAATAGAGACTTAAGAAATATAAAATTTTCTACTTTAGCTTTTTCATCTATTACTTCTCAAATAGATCATTTACCAGCTGGTTCAGTGATGGACATCAACTTGAATAAGAAAGTCAACAATTTTGACAATGCTAGGAGAAGGTCTTCTTTTTCCTAGTAGTATCACCTTTAAAAGTGCTTCAGTCAAATCAAAGACTTTCTCTATACTATACCATAAAAGGATAGTTATTCAAAATGACTTCTCTGAAGAAGAATTCAGAGAACCCATTGACTGTTCTCAACTGTTATATGATAACCAATATCAAGAGTCTGGTCATGTCAATATAGCGATTGATCCAGTTTTATCTCAAGGTCCACAGTGTATTTTAAATAAGGCACCAGCACTAAACTTCTTAAGCTCCCCTCATGTTGATGATGATGACATTATCAATATTCAATTACCATATGATCCTAATCAACCTATGGAGCCAGAATTATGAAATAGTAACTTCCATCCTATTTCTCTTCATAGATCATTAGAGTATCTTTCCTCTGATACTACTAATCTTAAGAAGTCTATGATACATATAGCCAAATACATCTAAAACAAGAAGATTGACATGTTTAAGTCCAATGACATCAAGGACTTTGAAGGTATTGGTAAAGCTGCCTAGAAGCTTATTTTATCTATTTATAATTCTAAATAGGACTTATTGCTGATGATCATAAAAACAGCCTTAGGCAAAAGGTAGCTTCCAAATTCACCTCTAAAGTAAACCTGAAAAAGAATAGTAAAAAAGAGGAGAAAGATACTGATAAGCCTGTTAGAATTGAAAGGATCCCCTCTCCAATTCCTATGAAATCACCAAAAGAAGTAAAAGAAATATCTAAATACTTCAAACTTATCAAACCTACTAAAGATAACAATGGTAAAAACAAATTGTACACACAAGCTTCTAAGACTAGCAGTAACAAGAAAGTTTTGAAGATAAAAGAAGCTTTTCCATCTTTAAAAGCAAAAAACATTAACAATATCCAAAAATAATCAAGAAAAACAACAATTCCAAACCCAAACCTTGCATCAACATGACCACAAAAAGACCATCTCAAAAACAGGTCATTGTCCCCATGAGCAATAATAACAAAAAGAACTTTATGGATAAAAGCAATGCTTATGTCTCAAACATGAATAGAGTATTAAAGAACATCAAATCTAATATATCAGTTAACTTTATCTGTACTGATACAGCTGGAATTATAGTTGTTACTAATAAAGTCACCTCCTCCTTAGATCTACAAACTATTAAGCAATATGTCAAAGATGCAAATCATATCAACTCTAATAAAGTCAACTCTCCAAGGCTTCTCTAATCAAAATTATAATCAAGAATAACCACATTTTTAACAATATCACTCTAGTGTCAAAACCTCAAGTTATCAAAGTTTCTCCAAAATCTGACATGGCTATCATTTGGATTGATATATGGAATGTACAAAGTAGTAGTAATGTCAAAATGCTTATTAACAGGTGCTTTAATGTGGGCAACTACATCACCACCATTCGAGAAGCTAATATAAACCCTGGAATCCCCAATGTAAGAATTGTTGGTGATGAGACTACTCAACATTTACATGTTGAATTTAAGGGACCAAATGTGTCAAATACAACAGTTCTCACAAATTAGAGCATTACCAACAATTTACATGGTGTTGCAAGGCCAATGAAAAAATAAATCCACCTTGACTGGAAACAAAGAAGAGTGAGCCATGCCCCCACTCTTTTAAGTGCTCTAACTGCTAAGAAGACCATCAAGAAGACTCTAACATTTTTTCTTTTTGGAGGCACCAATTTAATCATGATTGGCATAGCCAAAAATAATAGAAACTTTGTGAGAGCAAGAGTAAATCAAAGCCATGAGCAGTACTCAACAATGATTTATGACAATATAAAGCTATATTTACATAATGTTTACAAGAATAATCTTATTGTCAACACCATCCTGGAGACTTAGTCATCATTTGATATCATATTCATTTAAAAACCTTCCTAGTCAGTTATTTGATCTATTTCTAGCTCTACTAGTTGCAAAGGAGATGTACTAGTTAGAGTTCCTTATCATTCAAATTGGACTACTTTCTCTAGGACTTCATTGTATGCCTCTGAATCTCCAAGTGTCATCACATACATCAATATTCATATCTCCTCTCTTTGTTTTTCTTTGCAAAATAACATTCTTAACCATAGGGATTTATTTTGTATCTCCTTTTTCAATCAGGGTTCAAGTTATTTTTTGATTAATGTATATTCAGACTCATCTCAGTTGGCTTTGAAGTATCTTAAGGATACTGAAGTCAATATTAATAACATCCTCATTATGACTGGGGACTTTAATATTAGAGATAGTTTTTGGAACCCAAATTTTCTATATCATTCTACTTATAAAGATATACTCTTTGACATTGCTGATTCTTTTCAGTTAGAAATTTCTAAACTGACTGAATTCTTTCCCACTAGATACTCTAACAACAATCAAAACTCCAATTCAGTCCTAGATCTTGTCTTTCTTTGTCTGTTCTTAACAGAATTCGATAACCACCACATTTATCCTGATTGGAGGTTAACATCTGACCATGCCCTATCACTGTCAACATCTCAATATTCGATGAATGTATGCCAACAAAAAAATGATCTCTCATCAAGAACAGTAATGAGGAGAACCATTTTATTGAAGAGCTTGCAAACATTATCAAGCAAATGGATACATCCTCTATCCAAAGCATAAAAGCTCTAGAAAATATCATTTAAATGCTAGCCACCAATATTGACAGCACTTGGCTTAGATACTCTAAGAATGTTAACACTACTAAACATTCTAAAGCATGGTGGGATGAAGACTATTGCAAAGATCTCAACAAGTACCAACAATCTCAAAGTCTAGAGGATTGGAAGAATTTCAAAAAGATGGTCAAGAAGACAAAGCATGTTTTTTTTTATGACAAAATTGATAAAATCACTAACAAGAAGTGTGGCCTATAAGAACTCATAAATTGGGTCAGGAAATGTAAGCTTCCAGCTATTGAATCCATTCAGTTCAATGGTCAACCCTGTATTGAATTGAACAGCCTATAGAATGCTTTCCATAACTCATTCAACTCTGCATAATCTTGTGAAGTTGATTTCCAACTTCTGGACTAAATCCCTAGTAAAAATGTCAAAATGTGGGCTCTGTTCTCAAGAGAAGAGTTTATCAATGCCATCAAAAAATGCAACAACTCATTGGCTCCTAGTCCAGACAAACTATCTTAGAGTCACATCAAAATAATCATTAAAAATGACAAGTGTATTACCAAGCTTATTGATATTGCTAATACCTACATCAATTTAGAATACTGGCTATCCTACTTCAAAATATCCATGACTGTTGTCATCTCTAAACCTAACAAGGCATTGTATGACTCTCCCAAGTCCTTCCATCATATCATTCTGTTAAACACAATTGGAAAGCTCTTTGAGAAAATGATCAGGGAAAGACTACAGTTCCTTACAATCTCAAATAATTTCATCTACCTGTGCCAGTTAGGCAGTCTCAAACATAGGTCTATTATGGATGCTGGCATCACTCTTATCTATTTCATTTGATCAGTATGGGTCAAAAATCTCTCCACCAACATGTTAGCTTTTGATATTATGCAGTTTTTCCCATTATTTAATTATCAACTTCTTCCTCTCATTATGGATAAAGTAGAACTCAATCAGAAAGTTTTAGCTTTCTTCAAGAACTATCTAGTTGGAAGGAAAAAAAAATATCTCTGGAATAGTTTTCAATCTTCCTTTTGTAATATAGATATCAGTATTGGACAAGGATCAGCCCTTTTACCTATCCTCTCTGCTCTTTATCTCTCTCCTATTTTCATATCCTTGAAAAATGATTAAAAATCCTAAAAATTCCTATTTCTATCATTTCTTTTGTTGTTGATGAACTTTTTATTTCATAGAACAAATTTATTTCTCATTCAAATATAAACCTTTTTTGTAGCTACAATATTATCTCTTCTCTTCTCATGAAGTTTGGACTTGTAGTAGAACATGGAAAAACTGAAGTATTTCACTTTTCTAAATCATATGGAGCCTTCAACCCTTCTCTACTAGATCTTACCCCTATAGGAGGTCCTGTCTTACTCCCCAAGGCTATATGGTGATATCTTGGTTTTTTTTTGATCAAAAATTAACTTTTTGACATCATATAGATTTTTATAAATGCTATGCTTTACCCATAGCTCTTTACAGTTTCCAACTGTGATACTATAACAAGGCCCTACTGAATTATCCCCTCAACATACTCTAAAAAATGCAACAAAGGGCAGCTCTTTGGATATCTGGCACTTTTTGAATATCACCTACAATATAAATTGAAGTTATTTCTGGTCTCATTCCTATCTATCTTTACTTCAAGAAATTATATGGCAGATTTCTTTTAAGAGGTTTATCACTTCCTTCTAACCATATTATCAAGTCTATTCTCAGTTCTGATGGATCATACAAACACACACCTCACAATATATCTATTGATAATTTTACCCCTAAACAGAGACTATGCTTGAACTCTCCTCTAATTGACATGGATAATAGGTGTAACAAACTTTCTCTCTCCTTTTCAGTTTTTGATGAGGAGTTTAACCTAGGAAATCAACTCATCAACTCTTTCTCAGATCAATTCTCCTTCCACCCACATTCTTCAAACATCAAGAATTACATAAAAAATCTTGATGGCATTATATTCAGAGCATCATCAAACCCTTCCTCCTCCATTGTTATCTGATGCTAGCATCAAGAATCATGTTGCCACTTCAATATTGCATATTCACTCACATAATAAACCTGTCATCAAGACAATTCACAGAGCAGTCAATGTTACAACCACCAAAGCTGAATTATTTGCTATTTGATGTGGTATCAACCAAGCAGTTGGTATTACTAACATTAATCATATT
>Ga0157368_1000759_pt1 | contig 14708 bp, 16 predicted proteins | sample AttbisABBM3_FD_113146 | JGI IMG/M metagenome (GOLD analysis project Ga0157368, IMG submission 113146) | Fungus gardens microbial communities from leaf cutter ant in Botucatu, State of São Paulo, Brazil - Atta bisphaerica ABBM3 | ecosystem: Host-associated > Fungi > Mycelium > Unclassified ...
CCGCCAGCGCTCCCATCGCCAGGTGCTCGACGAACTCAACGACAAGCTGGCCGACAAGTACATCTGCAACTTCTCGGTGTTCCAGAGCCTGCCCGACACCTGGGCCATCGACCAGATCCTGCCTATCGTGCCGCTCACCCGGCTCGATGAAGAACCGGTGCGCCGCGCCGTGTTGCAGGACCTGACCTGCGACTCCGATGGCAAGATCAAGCAGTACGTCGACGAGCAGAGCATCGAGACCAGCCTGCCGGTGCACGAGGTGCGTGAAGGCGAGGACTATCTGCTGGCGGTGTTCCTGGTGGGCGCCTACCAGGAGATCCTCGGCGACATGCACAACCTGTTCGGCGACACCGATTCGGTCAACGTCTACCAGGACGCCGATGGCAGCGTGCGCCACGGGGGCATCGAGACCCACGACACCATCGAGGACATGCTCAGGTACGTCCACCTCTCGCCCGAGGAGCTGATGACCTACTACCGCGACAAGGTCGCCGGTGCCCGTCTTACCGCCCGCGAGCGGACCCAGTTCCTCGATGCCATGCGCCTGGGACTGACCCGTTCTTCCTACCTGGCTGGCTGACCAAGCGAACCCTGGCGGCCGGGCAGGTTCTATAGCCTTGCCGTCAGGATGGAGGAGAGGATCCATGAAGTTGCGTACGGCGTTGCTACTGGTGGGCTGCCTGGTATTGGCCGCGTGCGGCAAGGTGAATCAGGAAAACTATTCCCGGCTCAAGGCCGGGCAGACCAAGGCGGAAGTGGAGCAGATCCTGGGTGCGCCCACGGAATGTGCGGGTGCCCTGGGCGTCACCACCTGCACCTGGGGTGATCGCGGCTCCTTCATCAGCGTGCAGTATCTCAACGACAAGGTGGCGATGTTCGCCGGGCAGGGGCTGCGATGAAAACGTCCACCAAGTGGTTGCTGCTGGTCGGCGCCGCGGGTTTGCTGGCGGCCTGCGCCAGCGGTCCACGGCAGGTGCCGCCCCTGACCGCAGGTAATGTCGACCTGCAACGTTACCAGGGCCATTGGTACGAGATCGCCCGCCTGCCGATGTTCTTCCAGCGCAATTGCGCCCAGTCCGAGGCCAACTATCATGTGATGGCCGACGGCAAGGTAGCGGTGTTCAATCGCTGTCGCACCCTGGATGGCAAGGTCGAGGAAGCCACCGGTACCGCGACGCCGATCAAGCCCGGCGTGACCGACCGCCTGGAGGTGCGCTTCGACACCTGGTTCAGCGGGATGCTGCCCAACGTTGCCAAGGGTCCCTATTGGATCCTCTACGTCGACGATGACTACCAGACCGCGCTAGTCGGCAGTCCGGATCGCAAGTATCTCTGGCTGCTGGCCCGCAAACCCGAGCTGTCCACGGCGCAGCGGGAAAAGCTACTGCGCATCGCCCGTGAGAAGGGTTACAACCCCAACCGTCTCGTCTGGCGCGAGACCGACGCCCACATGCCCTGAACCCAGGAGCTCGCCTGTGAAACTCTGGACCGACGCTTTTTCCGACAATGGCTTCATGCCCAAGCGCCAAGAATTCGACGTGGCCGATTTCGGTGCCCATGGCGAGAATATCTCGCCCGCCCTGCAGTGGTCCGATCTGCCGGCCGATACCAAGAGCCTGGCGCTGACCGTCTATGATCCCGATGCCCCGACCGGCAGCGGCTTCTGGCATTGGGTGGTGGTCAACCTGCCGGTGGAGACCCAGGGCCTGGCGGAAAACGCCGGCCGCGCCGATGGTTCGGGGCTGCCCGCTGGCGCTCTGCAGTTGATCAACGACTACGGCACCCGTGGCTTCGGCGGCGCCGCGCCACCCAAGGGTGACAAACCGCACCGCTACATCTTCCAGCTGCATGCGCTCAAGGTCGAGCGGCTGCCGGTGCCGGCGGAGGCGACCAATGCGGTCGGCCGCTTCATGATCCACCTCAATCAACTGGCCTCGGCGACCTATACCGGTCTTTACGAGATCAAGTGAGCCGCTGGGCGGACGGGCTATAATAGCTCGTCCGTCGACGCCGCCAGCCGTACCCCGGCCGCGCGCATTTCGTCCAGGAAGGCCGCGCCCTGGGCTTCGAAGCCGGGCACCGAATGACTGCAGTCGGTCAGCAGCACCAGATCCTGGTGCCGACTCGCCGGCCAGAAACCGAGCAGGTCGCGCAGGGTGCTGGCCACGCAGTGCGACAGGGCTTCGCCCGCGACCAGCAGGGTGCCGGCCTGGGCCAGCCGCGCGATCAGTCCGGCGTCCACCGTGGTCGCGGGGTCCTTCGGATCCGGTACTTCGGCGCGTAGCGCCGAATAATGCTCGGTATGGGGATTGCCGCCCTTGGCGACGAAGTCCACCAGACGCCCCTGGGTCCGGCCCCAGGCGTTGAGCGCCTGATGCACGTCCTGCTGCATCCCGTGGCCCCAGCCACCGACCAGGCAGTGTTCCGGCCAGATCACCAGCCGATAGCGCCCGCCTGCTTCCAGTGCCCGAACATAGGCCAGGCCGCGGTCCCGCTCGGCTGGATCGCGGGTTTGCCAGCGACCGTTGGCCACCTCGTCGGCACCTATCTGGGTGAAGGGCACCGGTGGCTGTCCGGCGGCGTCCTGCCACCAGTGCGGATGGGCGATGTGTAGCGGCTGGTGCGAATCCAGGGTGACATGGACCTGGTCGAGCCGCGCCCCGAGGCGCTCGATCAGTGCAGCGACGCGCTTGAGGCCGGCGACCGCACCGGGAACCGGCAGGGCGGCGCCCGGCAGATCGCAGAAATCGTTCTGGGGGTCGATCAGCAACAACTGCAGGGTGGAACGGGACATGGTGGGCTCCTCCGGCGACCATAGGCAGATGGTGCGGCGCGGGCCGATGCGAGGCAAGTCCAGGCGGCGTGGAAACCCTGTAAGGTGCAGGTCTATGATTAATGGGCCGATCCAGCCTGCGGAGCGCGATATGTTGAATCTGTATCCGGAAATCAAGCCTTACGCCCGCCACGAACTGGCCGTGGAAGAGCCGCACGTGCTCTACGCTGATGAAAGCGGCTCGCCCGACGGCCTGCCGGTACTGTTCATCCACGGCGGGCCGGGTTCCGGATGCGATCGTCTCAGTCGCCGCTTCTTCGATCCCAATCTCTATCGCATCGTGACCTTCGACCAGCGCGGCTGTGGTCGCTCCACGCCCTACGCCAGCCTGGAGCACAACACCACCTGGCACCTGGTCGAGGACATCGAGCGGCTGCGCGAGCATCTGGGCATCGAGCAATGGGTGCTGTTCGGCGGCTCCTGGGGTTCGACCCTGGCCCTGGCCTATGCCCAGCGCCATCCCGAGCGCGTCCGCGCGATGATCCTGCGCGGCATCTTCCTCTGCCGTCCGGAGGATCTGCAATGGTTCTACCAGGAGGGGGCGAGCCGGCTCTTCCCCGACTTCTGGCAGGACTACCTGCATCCCATCGCCGAGGAAGAGCGCGGCGAGCTGATCAACGCCTACTACCGGCGCCTGACCGGGCCGGACGAACTGGCGCAGATGGCCGCAGCCCGCGCCTGGTCCTGTTGGGAAGGCCGTACCGCTACCCTCAGACCCAATCCCGATGTCTTGGAGAAATTCAGCGAGCATGCCCTGGCCATCGCCCGCATCGAATGCCATTACTTCGTTAACGACGCCTTTCTCGAACCGGATCAACTGCTACGCGATATGCCGAAGATCGCCCATATCCCGGCGGTGATCGTCCATGGTCGCTACGACATGATCTGCCCTCTGGACAACGCCTGGGCACTGCACCAGGCCTGGCCGGGCAGTGAACTGCAGATCATCCGCGACGCTGGCCACGCGGCAAGCGAGCCCGGCATCTGCGATGCCCTGGTGCGGGCCACCGACCAGATCGCCCGGCAGTTGCTCGACCTGCCGCTGGAGGCCGAGTGAAGGCGCTGCTGCAGCGGGTCACCCGTGCCAGTGTCGAGGTCGAGGGCGCCTCGGTCGGCGCCATCGGCCCCGGCCTCCTGGTGTTCGTGGGGATCGAGCCGCAGGATGACGAAGCGGCCTGCGCCCGTATGCTCAAGCGCCTGCTGGAATACCGGGTGTTCGCCGACGGCGAACAGCGTATGAACCTGTCGCTGCAGGACGTTGGCGGCGGTCTGCTGCTGGTGTCCCAGTTCACCCTGGCCGCCGAGACCCGCAGTGGCCGGCGGCCAAGCTTTTCCACCGCGGCACCGCCTGCCCAGGGCGAGCGACTGTTCGGCCACCTGGTGGGCCTCGCCCGCGATCTGCATCCCGAGGTTCAGACCGGGCGCTTCGGTGCCGATATGCAGGTTTCCCTGATCAACGATGGACCAGTGACATTTTTATTGTCGATTTAGTGAGGGCGCCCCTTACAGCGCCCTGCCAAGTGTCTATGATTGCGCAGTTCGAGTTTGAACGGTCATCCAACTGGGGAATCATTGCCCTCTGGGGGAGTCGGACCACTGCCTATCCGTTTCGCGACCTTGAGTCGCCGAACGTATTCGTACGCTGATTTAGGAGGCTGCGTGTTATCCAATTCCAAAGTTAAGCTGGGCAAGCAGGGCTTTGCCCTCGTCGGGCTATCCGTTGCACTGGGCCTGTTCAGTGCCCAGGTCCTGGCCTTCAGTCTGGACGACGTGGCTGCCAAGGCCAAAGACCTCGCCGGCCAGAAATTCGTCGCGCCCAAGAGCAACCTGCCCGCATCCTTCAGCGGCATGAAGTATGCCGACTATCAGCAGATCACCTTCAACCAGGACAAGGCGTACTGGAAGGATGCCAAGACCCCCTTCCGCCTCAACTTCTATCACGAGGGCATGCAGTACAGCGTGCCCGTGAAGATCAACGAGGTCACTGCCACGGGCGTCGAGGAGATCAAGTACGATCCGTCGATGTTCAATTTCGGCAAGCTGCAGATCGACCAGTCGCAGCTCAAGGACCTTGGCTTCGCCGGCTTCAAGGTGCTTTACCCGCTGAACAAGGCGGGTAAGGAAGACGAAGTCATGACCATGCTGGGCGCGAGCTACTTCCGCGTCATCGGCAAGAACCAGGTATACGGTCTGTCCGCGCGTGGCCTGGCGATCGACACCGCGCTGCCGTCCGGCGAAGAATTCCCGCGCTTCACCGAATTCTGGATCGAACAACCCCAGCCGGATCGCCGCAACCTGGTGATTTACGCGCTGCTCGATTCGCCCCGGGCCACCGGCGCTTACCGCCTGGTCCTGACCCCCGGCTCGGATAGCACCGTCGACGTCGAGTCCAAGGTGTTCCTGCGTGACAACGTCAACAAGCTCGGCATCGCGCCCCTGACCAGCATGTACCTGTTCAGCCCGACCCAGCCGAGTCCCCAGGTCAACTACCGTCCGGCCCTGCACGACTCCGACGGTCTGGCCATCGCGTCGGGCAATGGCGAATGGCTGTGGCGACCGCTGAACAACCCACGCCGCCTCTCGGTCAGCACCTATACCATCGAGAATCCCCGCGGCTTCGGTCTGCTGCAGCGTGGTCATCACTTCTACCAGTATGAAGACCTGGATGAGCGCTACGACAAGCGTCCCAGTGGCTGGGTAGAGCCCAAGGGCGACTGGGGCAAGGGCCGTATCGAGCTGGTCGAGATCCCGACACCGGATGAGACCAACGACAACATCGTGGCCTTCTGGACGCCGGAAAAACTGCCGGAGAAAGGCCAGTCGATCGACATGAGCTATCGGATCAATTTCACCATTGACGAGCCCAAGTTCCATACCAAGGACTTGGCCTGGGTTGCCCAGACCCGGATGTCCACTGGCGACGTGCGTCAGCCCAACCTGGTCCGTCAGGCCGATGGCAGCCTGGCCTACATCATCGACTTCGTAGGTCCGAATCTCGAAGACCTGCCGGACGATTCCCAAGTCGGCTCCCAGGTCAGCCTGGACGCCAACGGTGAGCTGGTCGATCACTCGGTGAGATACAACCCGGTTAGCAAGGGTTATCGCCTGACCTTGAAACTCAAGGTCAAGGACGCGACCAAACCGGTGGAAATGCGCGCCAATCTCGCCCAGGGTGACAAGCCGCTCAGCGAAACCTGGACCTACCAGCTACCTGCCAATGAATAACACCACCCGCGATACTTCGGTCGCCACTACCGGCGACTACCTCGAACACCTGCCGTTGCCCGCCGGGCAGCGGCAGGTGCTGGGCACGACGACCGACGTCGAAACGCTGCACCGGCAATTGGCCGGTGCCCGGGGGGAGGGTGCCCAAGGCGCCGAAGCGGTGATCGCTTCCACCGAGGCCCGCCTCGCTGCCGGCTGGGGCGATGCCCTGGAAGAGGGTGAACTCCTCGGCAGCGATGCCCAGGGACGCGTCTTCATCAAGGCCACGCCGCCCATGACCCGCTCCATGATGGTGCCCGATCCCTGGCGCACCAATCCCGTGGCGCGGGGCTGGAAGCGCCTGCTCGGTCGCAAGGATCACAGCCGCTGGCAACCCGATCCCGAGGCCGATGCCCATGCCAGTTGGCGCAAGGTAGGCTCCTTCCGGCGCTTCATCCTGCTCATCCTGATGTTGGTGCAAACCGGCATTGCGACCTGGTACATGAAGGCCGTGCTGCCCTACCAGGGCTGGGCGCTGGTGGATCTCAGCGAGGTCTATCGTCAGGGCTGGGGCGAGTCCATCCGCCAGGTACTGCCCTATGTCGTCCAGACCAGCATCCTGCTGCTCTTCGCCCTGCTGTTCTGCTGGGTCTCCGCAGGCTTCTGGACCGCCCTCATGGGCTTCTGGCAGCTGCTCAGCGGCCGCGACAAGTACAGCATCTCGGCCAGTTCCACCGGTACCGAGCCGATCGATCCCCAGTCCCGTACCGCCTTGGTGATGCCCATCGCCAACGAAGACGTGCCCCGGGTATTTGCCGGTTTGCGGGCGACCTACGAGTCGGTCAGGGCCAGCGGTGAGCTGGAACACTTCGACTTCTTCATCCTCAGCGACAGTAACGATCCGGATAAATGCGTAGCCGAGGAAAAGGCCTGGCTGGAGCTGTGCCGCGAGGTGGGTGGTTTCGGCCACATCTTCTATCGTCGTCGTCGTCGTCGGGTGAAGCGCAAGAGCGGCAACATCGACGACTTCTGCCGTCGTTGGGGCAGCCAGTACAAGTACATGGTGGTGCTCGACGCCGACAGCGTCATGAGCGGCGAATGCCTGGCCAGCCTGGTCCGGTTGATGGAAGCCAATCCGCGTGCCGGCATCATCCAGACCGCGCCCAAGGCGTCGGGCATGGACACCCTCTATGCCCGCCTACAGCAGTTCGCCACCCGGGTGTACGGGCCGCTATTCACCGCCGGCCTGCATTTCTGGCAGTTAGGTGAATCCCACTACTGGGGTCACAACGCCATCATCCGGGTCAAGCCGTTCATTGATCACTGCGCCCTGGCACCGCTGCCGGGCAAGGGGTCGTTCGCGGGCGCCATCCTCTCCCACGATTTCGTTGAAGCGGCGCTGATGCGGCGTTCCGGCTGGGGCGTGTGGATCGCCTACGACCTGCCGGGCAGCTATGAAGAACTGCCGCCCAACTTGCTGGACGAGCTCAAGCGTGACCGCCGTTGGTGCCATGGCAACCTGATGAACTTCCGGCTGTTCCTGGTCAAGGGCATGCACCCGGTGCACCGCGCGGTGTTCCTTACCGGGGTGATGTCCTACCTGTCGGCGCCACTGTGGTTCCTCTTCCTGGTGCTGTCCACGGCCTTGCTGGCGATCCACAAGCTGTTGGAGCCCCAGTACTTCTTCCAGCCGCGGCAGCTGTTCCCGGTATGGCCCCAGTGGCATCCGGAGCAGGCCATCGCACTGTTCTCCACCACCCTGGTGCTGCTGTTCCTGCCCAAGCTGCTCAGCGTGGTGCTGATCATCGCCAAGGGTGCCAAGGAGTTCGGTGGCGGTTTGCGCCTGTTTCTCTCCATGCTGCTGGAAATGCTCTTCTCGGTGCTGCTGGCGCCGGTGCGGATGCTGTTCCACACAGTGTTCGTCACCGCGGCCTTCCTTGGCTGGTCGGTGCAGTGGAATTCGCCCCAGCGTGACGACGATGACACGCCCTGGAGCGAGGCCTTCCGCCGCCACGGCTCGCAGATGCTGCTCGGTCTGATCTGGACCGCTGGCGTGGCCTGGCTCGATCCGCGCTTCCTTTGGTGGCTATCGCCCATCGTGGTGTCGTTGATCCTGTCGGCCCCGGTATCGGTGATCTCCAGCCGCACCAACCTGGGTCTGGGCAGCCGCCGTCATCACCTGTTCCTGATCCCGGAAGAGTACGCTCCACCGCGGGAGCTGGTGGCGACCGACGAGTACCTGCACCTGAACAACCGCAATGCCCTGACCAAGGGCTTCCTGCGCGCCACCGTCGATCCGGTGCTCAATGCCCTGGCCATCGCCATGGCCCGCGGGCGTCACGGCAAGGTGGTGGAACCGGCGCGGCGTCTGCGCGAAGAGCGGGTGGCGCGGGTACTGGCGGCGGGTCCGGACAAGAAGGGCGACGACCACTGGCGTCTGCTCAGCGATCCGGATGGCATGGCGCAACTGCACCTGCAGGTCTGGCAATCCGAGCAGCATGGCGACTGGCGCGAGGCCTACGCCACGCTCAGGCCGCGCTCCCATAGCGATTCGGCGACGGATACCGTGGCCAATCCGGCCAACCTGACCCCGCGGCCTAGCTCCTGACGAGGTAGCGCCGCGTCATGAAAAAGCCTCGGTGTCGCAAGACACCGGGGCTTTTTCATGGTTAGGCCGCAGCCTAGAAGAGGCGAGCGAGCAGGGCGGGTACGGCGTTCTCCACGCGCAGGATACGTTCACCCAACTGCACGGGTTGCAGGCCGGCCTCCTGCAGCTTGGTGACCTCATAGGGAATCCAACCGCCTTCCGGACCAATCGCCAGGGTCACTCGCTCGCCCAGGGCACGGGGACAGGCCGGATAGTCGCCCGGATGGCCAACCAAGCCTCGGCTGCCGGCCGCCAGGGCCGGCAGCCGGTCCTCGACGAAGGGCTTGAAGCGCTTCTCGATGATTACCTCCGGCAGTACCGTGTCGCGGGCTTGCTCGAGGCCCAGGCGCAGCTGTTCCTCGATGGCTGCGGCCTCGAGAAACGGAGTCTGCCAGAAGCTCTTTTCCACCCTATAGCTGTTGAGCAGCACCAGGCGCTCGACACCCATGGCGGAAACGGTCTGCAGCACCCGGCGCAGCATCTTGGGGCGTGGCAGAGCGAGCAGCAGGGTCAGGGGCAGCTTGGCCGGTGGCGGCTGGTCGAGGGTCACCCGGAGCACGGCCTGGGAAGCATCGAGGGCGACGATATGAGCGGTGCCCATCAGGCCGCCCAGCAGGCCCACCCGCATCCGGTCCCCAGCCGCGGCCTGGTGCACGTCGCATAGATGGGCGACGCGGCGCGGATCGCGCAACACGACCTCATCGGCGACCGTAAAATCGGCCGCCTCGAGCAGGATCAGATTCACGGGCGCTCAGCGGGTGGCTGGGCTTCAGTGCTGGCTTCTCCGTCGCTTAGCGGTCGTTCCCGCTTTTGCACGAAGCGGCCAAACAGCAGGCCGATCTCGAACAGCATCCACATGGGCACGGCCAGCATGGTCTGGGAGAAGACATCGGGGGGCGTGAGCAACATGCCGACCACGAAGCAGCCGATGATGACGTAGGGGCGAATCTTCTTCAGGTAGGCGACGTCGACCACGCCGATCCAGATCAGCAGTACCGTAGCCACTGGAATCTCGAAGGCGACGCCAAAGGCGAAGAACAGCGTCAGGATGAAGTCCAGATAGGCATTCAGGTCCGGCATCATCATGGCGCCTTCCGGCGTGATGCTGCTGAAGAAGTGGAAGATGATCGGGAACACCAGAAAGTAGGCGAAGGCCATGCCGGCATAGAACAGCACGATGCTGGAAATCAGCAGCGGGATAGCGATCTTTTTCTCGTGGCGATAGAGACCAGGCGCCACGAAGCCCCAGACCTGGTGCAGGATCACCGGCATGGCGATGAACAGGGATACCACCAGCGTTAACTTGAAGGGCGCGAGGAACGGCGAGGTGACGTCCGTGGAGATCATGGTCGCGCCTTCGGGCAGCACGCGGCGGATCGGTTCGGAGGCGAAGGCATAGATCTTCTGGGCGAAATAGAATAGCCCGAGAAAGATCAAAAAGGTCGCCAGCACGCATCTCAGGATGCGCGTACGCAATTCGGTCAGGTGCGAGACCAGGGGCATTTCCTGGTCGTCGTGTGCGGAAGGCTTGTCGCTCATGGTGCTCTTGGCGGCGTCTGGGGCGGATCCTGCGGGCGTTCGGCAACCACGTCCTGGGGCATGGGCGGAACAGCGGCAGCGGGGGGCGTCGGGGCGTCCGGCGTGGCAGCACCCGGCTTGGGCCGGTTGTCGCGCTGTTCCATGGACAGGATATGCTCGTTGCGCAATTGCTGGCGAATTTCGTCAGCGCCTAGCTCTCGCTCGACCTCCTGGCGGATGTTGTTGAAGCTCCGCCGCAAGCGACCGATCCACAGGCCCGCGGTGCGCGCGGCACTGGGCAGGCGCTCCGGACCCAGTACCAGCAGGGCGACAAACCCCACCAGCATCATTTCGGGAAAGCTGATTCCGAACATGTCGAGGCCTTAGTCCTTGCGTACCACCGGCTCTTCGACCTTGCGGTGTTCGGCGTCGAAGGTCTGGGGGCGGCTCAGGGGCGCATTGGGATTGGCCGTGGTGGTGGACGGCTGCTCGGGCTTGTCGTCCTCATCGGTGTGCATGGCCTTGCGGAAGCCCTTGATGGCTTCGCCGACGTCGGAGCCGAGATGCTTGAGGCGTTTGGTGCCGAAGACGACCACCACGACGAGCAGGATGACGAGCCAGTGTTTCCAGTCGAAGATACCCATGGTTTTTCCTCGTTGCGAAGCTTGGGGTCAGGATTGAGTACGGGCAGCCTTCTCGGCATGCCCGGAGAGGCCGAAACGGCGGTCCAGTTCGTCCAGTACCGCCTGGGGATGCTGGCCGAGCGCCGAGAGCATGATCAGGCTGTGAAACCAGAGGTCGGCGGTTTCGTAGATGAGGTCGTCGCACTGACCGCTGGCGGCGGCATCCTTGGCGGCGAGAATGGTCTCGATGCTTTCCTCGCCGACCTTTTCCAGGATCTTGTTCAGACCCTTGTGGTAGAGGCTGGCCACATAGGAGGAATCCGGGGCGGCCTGCTTGCGTTCTTCCAGCACCTGCGCCAGGCGCGCGAGGGTGTCAGTCATGGCTGTGACCTCCGGCATAGATGGCGCTGGGATCCTTGCGCACGGGATCGACGATCTCCCACTGGCCGTCGCGCAGGACGCGATAGAAGCAGCTCTCCCGGCCGGTATGGCAGGCGATGCCGCCGAGCTGTTCCACCTGCAGCACGACCACGTCGGCGTCGCAATCCAGGCGTAATTCGAGTACGCGCTGGACATGACCGGATTCCTCGCCCTTGCGCCACAGTCGGTTGCGCGAGCGCGACCAATAGACGGCGCGGCCTTCGGCGGCGGTCAGGGCCAGGGACTCGCGGTTCATCCAGGCCATCATCAGGATACGCCCCGTGGTGGGGTCCTGGGCAATGGCCGGCACCAGGCCATCGCCGTTCCAGTGAATCTCGTCTAACCAGTCGCTCATGAGTCTGTTCGATACTACGAATTAGGGTACCAGCCTCGCACAAGACGCCATGTGAATACAGCGGCAGGGCACCAATGGCTGAGGGCGTGTATTTCGCCCCATGAAAATAACGAAAGGGTTACAGCTTAAGGAGTTCAGCGGCGGATCACCAGAACGAGGCCGCCGACCAGCATGGCCCAAGCCGGCCAGGCCTGAGCATGGGGCTCCAGCCCCAGTTGCGTGGCCCCGACCAGCAGGACCGCGCCGATCACCCGGACAATCCAGTCGTCGTGGCGGCTGCCCCAGGGATTGGGTGGGTCCTTGCGGTGCGGCTGGGTGATACGTTCGAGGGTATCGCGGGCCATCTGCGCCAGGTGCGGGATCTGTTCCAGCTGCTGCTGGATGTTGCGGGCGAGCTGCGGCGGGCTGAGCCGCTTGCGCATCCACTTCTCCAGGTAGGGCTTGGCGGTTGCCCAGAGGTCCAGGTCCGGATAGAGCTGGCGACCCAGGCCTTCGATGTTGAGCAAGGTCTTCTGCAGGAGCACCAGCTGCGGCTGGATCTCCATGTTGAAGCGCCGTGCCACCTGGAACAGCCGCAGCAGCAACTGGCCGAAGGAGATGTCCTTGAGCGGCTTCTCGAAGATGGGTTCGCAGACGGTACGGATGGCTGCTTCGAGTTCGTTGACCTGGGTATTGGCGGGCACCCAGCCGGAGTCGATGTGCAGCTGGGCGACCTTGCGGTAATCGCGTTGGAAGAAGGCCCAGAGGTTGCGCGCCAGGTAGTCCTGGTCCTCGGGGGTCAGGCTGCCGATGATGCCGCAGTCCACCGCGATGTAGAGCGGGTCCCAGGGCTTGGCGGTGCTGACGAAGATGTTGCCGGGGTGCATGTCGGCATGGAAGAAGCTGTCGCGGAACACCTGGGTGAAGAAGATTTCCACCCCACGCTCGGCCAGCAGCTTGAAGTCGGTACCCTGGTCGCGCAGTGCGGCCAGATCGGTCACCGGAATGCCATAGATGCGCTCCATCACCAGCACCCGCTCGCGGCACCAGTCCCAGTACACCTGGGGCACATAGAGGCGTTCGGAGCCGTCGAAGTTACGTCGCAACTGGCTGGAGTTGGCGGCCTCGCGCAGCAGGTCGAGTTCGTCGTAGATGGTCTTTTCGTAGTCGCTGACCACGTCCATCGGGTGCAGCCGCCGCGCTTCCGCGGAGAGCTTTTCAGCGGTACGTGCCAACAGGAACAGCCAGGCGATGTCCTGGCTGATGATGCTTTTCAGCCCGGGGCGGACCACCTTGACCACCACTTCCTCGCCGGTGCGCAACTGGGCAGCGTGCACCTGGGCCACCGAGGCCGAGGCCAGTGGCTTGTGGTCGAAACGGGCGAAGGCCTGTTGCAGCGGTACGCCGAGCTGGGCTTCGATCAGCGCCACGGCCTTTTCCGGCGGGAAGGGCGGGACCTTGTCCTGCAGGAACATCAGCTCGTCGGCGATATCCTCGGGCATCAGGTCGCGCCGGGTGGAAAGGATCTGGCCGAACTTGATGAACACCGGCCCCAGGCCTTCCAGGGCCAGGCGCAGACGGGCGCCGCGCGGCAGGGTCTTGCTGGGGCGCGGCAGCCAGCGCCAGGGCATGAAGTAGCGGGTGGAACGCAGGTACCAGGGCAGCGGCAGGGCGAAGACGATATCGTCAAGCCGATAACGGATGACCACGAAGAGGATCCGCAGCAGGCGGCTGAGAGCAGCGAACAGCTTCATTCGTCGGGGTTATCCCTGGCGTTGCGGGCGGCGCCCAGGCGATCGAGACGGGCTTCGAGGCGGTCCACGTCCAGGCGCAGGGCGTCGATCTCGGCGAAGCGGGCCTCGCCTTCGAGACGACCGACGAGATGGCGGCTCTCCTCGTTCAGCCAGTTGGACAGCGTCAACTGCAGGCTGTCCCGGCCTTGTTGGCCGAGTGCCTGGCCGCGGCGCGCCAGGTCACCCAGCAGCGCTGCCGGCAGTGGGCCCAGCCAGCGGCTGACCTCGTGCTGCCAGTCCAGCTCCAGGTTTTGCAGGATGTCGGCCAGCTCGATCAGCAGGGTGCTGTCGCCCTCCAGGCGTACGTCCGGCTGGTGCAGCACGCGCTGCTTGTCACGGGCCAGGGCCAGTTCGGCCAGGCGTGTCGCCGGTGCGCTCAGGGTGCAGTCGATGTCACCTTCGTGATGGGCGGCGAAGTGCAGGCCGTCACCCGCCGGCAGGACATAGAGGCGCAGGCTGGGCTGCCGGGCCTGCACGGCAATGACACGGCCAGTCAGGCCTGCCAGCCGCGGCAGGGCCACCGGGTCGAGTGCCAGCACGGGATTCAGGCCACGCTCCAGCGCAGCCAGCAACGCCTGGGTGACGAGGGCCATCAGGGCTTGATACCGCGATGCAGGGCGACCACGCCGCCGGTCATGTTGTGGTAGGTGACGCGGGCGAAGCCGGTCTCCTCCATCATGGCCTTGAGCGTCTGCTGGTCGGGGTGCATGCGGATGGATTCCGCCAGGTAGCGATAGCTGTCGGCGTCGCCGGCCACCAGTTTGCCCATCAGCGGCAGGAAGCCGAAGGAGTAGGCGTCATAGGCCTTGGAGACCAGCGGATTGGTGGGCTTGGAGAATTCCAGCACCAGCAGTCGGCCACCGGGCTTGAGCACGCGCAGCATGGACGCCAGGGCCTGGTCCTTGTGGGTGACGTTGCGCAGGCCGAAGGCGATGGTGATGCAGTCGAAATGATTGTCGGGGAAGGGCAGTTTTTCGGCGTCGGCCTGGACGAAACGCACGTTGCTGGCCACGCCTTCGTCGAGCAGCCGATCGCGACCGACCCTGAGCATGGAGTCGTTGATGTCGGCCAGCACCACCTCGCCGGTCGGGCCGACCAGGCGGGCGAACTGCTTGGTCAGATCGCCGGTACCGCCAGCGATGTCCAGTACGCGATTGCCACGGCGCACGCCGGAGAGTTCGATGGTGAATCTCTTCCACAGCCGGTGGATGCCCGCCGACATCAGGTCGTTCATCACATCGTACTTGGCGGCCACCGAGTGGAAGACTTCCGCGACCTTGTAGGCCTTCTGGCTCTCCGGCACGCTCTGGTAGCCGAAGTGGGTCTGGGATTCGGC
>Ga0157368_1000760_pt1 | contig 14704 bp, 9 predicted proteins | sample AttbisABBM3_FD_113146 | JGI IMG/M metagenome (GOLD analysis project Ga0157368, IMG submission 113146) | Fungus gardens microbial communities from leaf cutter ant in Botucatu, State of São Paulo, Brazil - Atta bisphaerica ABBM3 | ecosystem: Host-associated > Fungi > Mycelium > Unclassified ...
CATGAAGTAATTGAGTCATACAACATGAGGATGAAGCAAGGATATATCACCTACTATATGAGGTGCTGACTGAGACTATTGTGGTACAGTTAATCATGTTGTCATTACCCTTGACCCTAGTCCTCATTGCATCCAGGAGGCATCAATCGTAATATATTGAGTGTTATACTTGTCAAGATTTGATTTTACCTTAAAGCATGTTCCAGAAACAAAAATGGAAAAAGCTAATAAACTTAGTAAGAGACTAGACTAGAAAGTAGAAGTAAAAAAGGACAACAAGAACTAGACCTTAATTAAAGAACAATAGATTCATAATTTAGCAGAAGTAGTAATAGAAGGTCCTAAAGTAGATATACTAGAAAAAATAAAAATAGCAAGGAATAAAGATAAAGAGATAGTCAGGATAGTAGAAGAGACTGAAATTAAAGTATTGCATGGAGATGAATGGCAGATAAAGAGGGATCTAGTCTTGAAGGAAGGAAAAGTGTATATGCTAAAAAATAAAGAGTTGAGAGTAGAGATAATCCAGTTGTAGCATGATGTACTAGTAGCTGGACATAGAGGAAGATGGAAGATGTCAGAATTAGTAACAAGGAATTACTGGTGGCCAGGAATAATGAGAGATGTAGAAAAATATGTGGATGGTTATAATATATATCAAAGGATGAAGAATAGAACAGAGGTACTAGCAGGGAAGCTGAGGTTGAGTGAAATACTAGAGAAGCCATGGATATACTTGATAGTTGACTTCATGACTAAGTTACTATTAGTAGCTGGGAAGGATGCAATACTGGTAGTCTGTAATAGGTTGTTAAAGATGACTTATTTTGTAGCAACAATGGAAGAAACATTGGTGGAAGGGTTAGTAAGGTTGTTCAGAGATGATATCTAGAAGTTGCATAGGTCACCAGAGAGTGTGATGTCAGATAGAGACCCATAGTTTACAGTAGAGTTAATGAGAGAACTGAACAAGATGTTGAGGATTGAAACCAAGTTGTTGTTGTTCTTTCACCTACAAACAGATAGGCAGTCTGAATGAATAAATTAGGAGTTGGAACAATATCTCCAATTCTTTATAGATCACAGACAGAATTGGCCAGAATAGCTAGTAACAGCTGAATTTGTAGTCAATAATAAAACATATTTAAAGTTCTCCATGAGTTCCTTCCTTTGCTCAGTGATTAATTGTTAATTATCTAATTTTGCTAGGTAATTAAAAACTATATAACTCAGATCTTTGCAGTAATAATGCCCTCTAGTTAGTATAGTGTAGAACTTGTAGGTAATATTGATATATGAGAATGCTGGAAAGGTGTACTGATGGTAGCTGGTGAGAAGGTAATAATATAATAGAGTACAGCTGTTAAGCTATAGGAATAACTAAGAAACTTCATAGTATTCAGAGATTAAAGAGAGTAATGGAGAGTTATGTTAGGTTAGCTGGAAAGCTTTGTTTACTTGGTGGGTTTAATCTATTCACTACACAGCATCAAACCAGGCTGGAAATTAGTGTCTTTGAGCCTTTTTACTGACAGGATAGTGATCTGGTTCTGAATTGTTGTTTATAACATACAGTGGAATTTAATGACTATAGTTTGTAGATTTGTGTAATTAGCTTCTAAGATTAGAGTTTACAACTTATTTAAGTACTCTTATACCACACAATTTCTCTGGTAATAGATGATCCCTTCTAGCTTGTTAATAACTATAACAGTAGTATTAATCAGAAAGAAATAAGTATGGAAAAACTTTTTGAAATCTAGCCACATAGAAATGTAAAAGGCTTTTATGTTGAACACTTCTTGAAATAGATCCTTGGACTATTTTGCAACTTGACTATTTCTAAAGAAGAACAGAGCCTATAGAATTTTGTTCTGATTACAAGTGAATTATCTTATAGATAGCTGGATATAAAGAGAACAGGAGCTAAGAAAAGCTTATCCTGTTTATTAATCACTGCTGAAGTCTAACAGGAATAAGATCAAGAGTAACTGAAGGGATTTTAGGTGTAGGAGCACTAGTAGATAAAGAAAGTCTTAAGAGTAATGATAGATAGAGTATATTTGTAAGTGTAGGAGTAGGGTTGGATATAAAAGCTTGTAAGTCTCTAAACTGTATTACTAAACTAATAATGATATTGTTAGTATTGAGTTCCATGATTTGTTAATGCTTGACTACTTCTCTTAGATAGTGATAAAAGAGCTCTAAAGCCCTACCAGTGTTGACTGGATCCATAGAGTGGTCACTGAGAGTATATATTTACCAAGAAGTGAGAAAAGTGAGAAAGATTAAGATATGGAATGGATAATCCATAACTATCAGACTCAAGATACCAAGAAGAAAACTTTGTTCTGCTATTAGAGCAACTAGCAAGATTTGCAGGGTTTTGCAGACTTTCACAACCTCTAAGAAAACCTAAGTTTCATTAACATAATACTATCAATATACTACTTATCTTCAAAAAAAACCTGAGAGAATAGAGTAAGATTCCTAGAGATGATATAAATTCTATATAACTTTGATAAACATTTCAATCTTCTGGATTATCTTACTTGATGAGAAATGATGAGAATAGCATAAGCAGGAGTGTTTCTAATAAAAACATCTAGAATATCAGCTTAGAAAAAGAAAGATTGCTATTGGTAACAGACAGGAGGGTTTGAAGCAATAGTCAAAATTGAACTCTGAGGTTAGCAGTAAAGAGTAGCAAGATTAAGAGAGCAAACACTACAGGCTTTGATAGCAGTATTTGACTTTAGATCAAGAGAACAGACACTGTAGGTTTTGACAGTAGTATTTGGCCTACTAGAAAGGAAGTTTGAAATCATATAGACTTTGATAGCAAGGTTGGAGCTAAAGGAGTAGGTCCCCTTATACAAATTCCAAGCTCTGGCAGTGTTTTACTATAGATCATTTTGATCAAATATCTATCTAGCTTGGAGCTATACATAGATACTAAACTCACTTATTTTAGTAGATATAATAATCTTCAGTCTGATAATTGACTAGAGTTCTCATTAATTTTAATTCTAAACTTGAATGTTAATAGTAACATACTTATTTTTTATTAGTTTTGCTATCTTAAACTCTATCCCTTGTTATTCAAAGTTGGGACCAAGCAATAAGTAGATAGGGTAGCATATAAGCTAAAACTAAGATCATTCTTAAAACTCTATAAATTTGCTTTCTAAAATAAGTTTCCATACTTGTTTAAACTCTATTCAACCTCATGGACTCTTGCTCTTAAGTGGGAATCATATTTAACAATGTCTTTAAGTAGGTGAAGAGTCTCTTGAGTCCAGTATTGAAATCTTTTCTATCTTTATCTAGTTTGAGTTTGAGAACCACTTTTAAGTGCAATTCTTTCCTCTCAATACAAAAGTGAAAATAGTAAACAGACCAGAAGGCTTTAGTTACTATTAGGAAAGTTATACTGTTGAAGGCTATTTAGATGAATTCTAAACTTTTATTGCAAAAGCTAGATATACTAATTTCTAAACTATGATAGTGAAATTCAGATACAAACTTTGAATAGGAATTTAGAACTAGGTTACTATTTTGTTAGTGGGATGTTTCAATACTTTCAGTGTAGTTTGAAATATCTAGACATATTAACCAAACTGTTATGACTTAAGTCTAATATGCTAAGATAAAAGAGAAATCTTGTATTAAGCTAATATAAAAAAACTTGATGAAGTTTCTAGTATCACAAAATAAACTACTTACTTATTTGTGATATTTGAACCTTGGGTGTACTCTTAGAAGTTTAGGAGTGATTTAGAAGTTCAATAATAATAACAATGATAATGAGGAATAGATAATAATTGATAATTGATGTTGTTAAGTCTATTTCTTAGATATAGAAGTATTTATATAAAATAGTGATGGTCTGTATATAAGCTGTTTCCATCACATAATAAAAACTTATACCTGATGGGGCTGTCATCTGTCATAGCAAATGTTAGGCTAATTTTAAAAGATAACTAATTATGTTACTATATTGATATGCTTGTATCTTTATAAATACTAATCTCTATATGATGTATAATATATTATAAGAGATAGTTTAATAAGTGCTTTCTAACATAATTTTGATTATGGGAATCTATCCAGTTGTTCCTGAGATAATAGCTAATGAAACTTGTAGTTACTAATGGTTTGATATCTTAGTAATATGTTGTTACTTTTGTATATTACACATATGTACAAATAGCCTTTGTTTGAGGCTTTCTAGTACAACTTAGCTTGTAAGAATTGTTTTACTATTTGTGGAGATACAAGTTGAATGAAGTTTGTGATATCTAGTACAAAATAGTCTGTATTATATACTTTAGACTATGGTTTGTGTACATCTATAGCTAATCTACCCTAAAGTTCATATACTAATTATAAGGCTAATATATAATAACTATATTATTTGTTCCAAAATCTTTTTTAACTTTCTTCTAGTTATATATATATCATGTTGTGACTGTGACTGTGATATATGTGTGATCTACTTGTAACATGTATTATGCTTCTGTTATACTTTGTTATATCATAACTCTTTATCTAAGTTCAAGTAAGAAAAAAAAAGAAAAAACCATATTCAATGTTTAATACTCTAACATAGGCCTAATAAGCAAAAAAGGCTTTCTAAACTAATTAGAAAGCAATCTCTATACTATTATCTATTATTTACTTTTTTCTACTATGTAATTTTTAGACTATAAGAAAATCTGCTACCTTGTTAAAATTCAAGCTTATAATATCACTGAGGTCTATAGTTAACCTTATAAACCTCTTGTCTCTTATGTCTACTTCAGACATAACTCTGCTGCAATACTATTAGACCTTTGCCCATTCTCTTATAACTATGAATCTATTTTTTCCCAACTACCAACCAATAAGCTCTTATTATCTAGCAATGTTCAAGATTGCTATCTTGATGTTTCTAATCATCCAGCTCTATCATTCTGTAGTTAGGTTATCTAATGTTTTGTTTGATGTATTACTTGATTAAAATAGACTTCAGAGTATTTAAAGTAGTGATCATCTTTAGAGAACTTTTGTCACATCCTATTCTAACCATCTATCCCAATCCACAGATAATACCTTCTTTCTTATCTATACTCTCTGACTTTTTCTGGTGTAAATCACATTTTTCTATTTTATCTTAGATATTCTCACTGGACCCTTACCAACTCCATGAACTTCCATCTTTGGCATCTGAGAATTACTAATAACCAGAGTAACTCACTTAGCAGTCTTCATACTAGATAACTATCCTAGATAAAATACAAACTAGTAGTTTATACTATGTTAGCCTTATTCTAAAAATTGACCAAAAATAGCACTAATTTCTGGTGGTAGTAATGACATATCTTGCTATCTTCTGGTAGTTTCAATTCTCTAAAGTTTACCAAGTCATCTTCTAAAATATTTCACATTTTCAAATAATATATAATTAACTATTTGAACTTTTGAGAGACCTTATCAGATCTTAGATAACAAGGTGTGAACTATGCCTAACAATTCTATCCTGTTCTCTTAAAATTCTCTAAAGGTAAGTTGTGTATTTGGTAATTGTAAGCAATATTACTTAGAATTTTCTGAAGATTGTAAACTTCACTTAACTCTATAGATTTCAGTCAGTTGCTCTAACATAGGTCTTGTTAGAGTAACTGATAGAGTCTACAAGATTTTACAGACTTTCACAATCTCCAAGAAGTTCTAAGTATATTAATTGACTAAGTACAAGTAGTACTTATCTTTAAGAAGTCCTAAGAGAATAGAATAAAAACTTTTGGAGTCAATGACTATTCTAAATACTACTAGAATACATTCTAATCCAGTATAACAATACTAATATAACCAAGAAATGAAAGTAACTAGATAATCAGGAGAAGTATCTAAAAGATTTATTAAGAAAGGAAAGAAGCATACTATAAGAGAATCTCCTATTTTGCTTATATTCAAGCCTGTAATACCTATATAAGGCAGAGTTAATCCTGTGGTTCTTTCATTCTCCAAGTTCTATACCTATGTCCTAATATAACACCATCAGACTCTCTTGACTACTACAATACTCCTATAAACATCTGTATACTTTCTCATGGCTATTGACCTATCTTTTGTAGTTACTAACTAATGAACCTCCTATACAGCACATTCTATTGAGGTTTTTGACTACATAGTTTCATCATTCTGTAGTTAGATTACCAAATGTTCTATCTAATATCTTACTTAATTAGAATAGACTTTTGGGTACTTAGAGTAGCTGTCACCTCTGAAAAACTCTATTCTGTTCTCTTAGAATTTTTCTGGAGGTGAGTTATATATGTTATGATTCAAAGACCTTAGAGTTAATCAATGAATAGAACCTTGTATTAGAACCTTGTATTAGGGTTAACATAAGAGAACTCAATAGAGAACTTTGTATAGGAATATCATCTACCTTATATACCAAATGATGATGGTCTGTGCTACTACTTTTCTAGCCTATCCTCAAGACCATATGTTGTTATAACATTATTCTTTCAGAACCTTCTACATCCTTCTTTGTGACCTCATGATTTGTGACTATTACTGTGACCATGCTATCAGATGTGACTGATGTGTGACAGCATGATTGTGATGTCACTTCTAACCCTAACCCTAAGTTCAAAATAGAAAAATAAATCAAATGAAAATAAAAATAAAATATTAAATGAAAAAGCTAGTGTTCAGGCTTTGCATGTTTGACAATGTATGTAGTACTATTAGATAATATTACTTAGAATTTCCTTACTAAAGTTATAAACTTTACTATAACTCCATAGTCTTTACATAGTTGCCTTAACACTTATAGCAGTAACACACTTATAGCAGTAATACTCAGAGTGGGGCAGTATCTATAAGTGCTAAGTAAAGTTTGACTATAGGGAGTGGCAGTGTTAGCTTGAGAGATACTGCAGGATTTGATGGGATTTAGGAAGCAAACTCTGTGGGGTTTGCACTTAAATTTTGTACAAAGACAGTTTCTCTCACAATTATGTAGTAATAGTACCATTTAAATACTCAAGTGTTTTAGATACTTTCTTGTAGTATTTAAGAACTGGTAGATACTCTGTAATCTTCAGTCCAGTAGTCAAACATAGTCTCAACCACTCTTAACACTAAACTCTGGTGTTAACAGCAACATACTTTTCTATTGGTACTCACTATCTGAACTCCATTTCTCATTCTCTGAAATTGTGACCAAGTGGTAAGTAGATAGTACAGTACATAAGCTGAAGCCAAGGTCATTTTCAAAATCTGCAACCCCACATTCTTGGATAAGTTTTCACACTTGATCTGAACTCTGTCTTAACTCTACAAACTTTTGTCCCAAGTGTGAACTGCACCTGACACAAGAATGATGATGATGATTTAGAAAGGAATCATATTTGGTGTGGGTATATGTAGAATAAGAATTGTTGTGTCTTGAATCAATTCTAGTGTTATGTTATCAAACCTTACAGCCTAGTGTCTGGGGTATTAGAATTGGAGCATAGGTCATAAACATTGTATCTTAGAAGCCTTAGGAACCACTCTGGTAACTTAGAAATCTCCTAGTGACCTGTGGACAATGTAAATGACTAGGATTCAAAAATGCATCTACAGGGAGTTGTGCATGTGATCAGGTGGTATTCAAGTCCACACCAACTATGATGGGACTGAGAAGATCACTTCTAACATGGAGATGTCAATGTTTACTAGTGATCAGACCAAAAATAAGGTACAATTCAGGTACTCAGTAATACTACTGAAGATTTATACTCCAAGTTCGCAAACTAACTAACTACTCCAGACTGTGTCATAATGAGGTATTAATGACATGAGGCAGTGAAAACCGTTACAATCAGATCTTAGACCGCGAGTTCTTATCAACAAATAATATATAGACCAATCATAAACGACATATAAAGCTTCTTATCCGAAGGGTAGTCCTTTGTAATCGCCCTCCTCCAAGCAAACCCATGGCCTGTTCATGTTGCGAGTATGAAACCGATCCAGCATCTTTCTCTCAGGAAGCCACAGACATGGGAAAGTGGGACACATCAGCGTGGCAGAACAGACACCTATTGCAATCTTAGAGTGACAATAATTGGACATGGAAACCAAAACGGATTGTTTGATAACATCGTACAAAGAATTAGCATCTGCACCATTGACAGTGTAGCGATAGTCCAATTGGATTATAATTCTACCATTTCCGGATATTTTTGCAGTCCTTCATTTTCCTTGCATACAGAGAGGATGCAATTACGGCTTTCCTGCTACAGAGCCTGGTTGTTTCGTTTTGTTTACTTTTGCCCACCCGGTGATGTCACAAAGTTTGATGTCACAAAGTTTGATACGCGATCTTCGATAACATACATCACATAATAAAATTAAAGAGTATGGTCTATTGTATCTGCCAGTAAAGTGGCCATAGAGTGGCATGTGGTCAGAATTAATTATTGTCTAATTATTGTCACGCATGAGTACAATGAACACCATCACCAACCCATTCCTATCAGCCCATTCCCATCCATGTCTGAAGAGGGCAAACTCAGCGAGAAAGAAGAGCAAGGCACAGATATACAAACCGACTTGTTCGCGTTCCATGAGCAGAATGCTGGTCGTCTCATCGTTGATCCCGGGTGTGTATTCCTGTTCATTTTGGCAGAATGCTGTTGAGGTGCATGATATCACACAGAGAAGCAAAGGTCGAATTGGGAGAAGAGGTCGCTGCTCGCCTGAAGCTGACCCATGACGGGACAAAAGTATTGTGGCCTCAACCAACTGACTCAGAGAAGGATCCTCAAAATTGGTCGAGAGGGCGTAAGGATATCCAGCTCCTCATCATCACGCTTGCGGCATTCGTACCAGATTTCGACTCTGGCATCGGTGAGTGATTTCAACTGACATGAGAAACAGGGTTAGAATGGCTGTCGGATTTCCAGGAATTGCATCTTTGTTCCCACTGGCTAAACAATACAATACCACATCTGGTGTTATCAATAATTTGACGTCGAAGTAAGTACCATCAATATGGTCATCTGGAAACGTGATTTAGTATCTACAATTTCCAAGCTGGAGTATCTTTCTACTGGGTATGTGAGCCCCGGTGTAGATGACCTCCACGATGTCCTAATAACGTTTAGGATGGGGAAGTATCTTCGCTGTGATCATCATGCGGCGTTTGGGTCGCCTACCGGTTTTGTTTTGGTCTCAGGTACACATGCTTTCATGGTAGTTTTTCGTCCTGGCGCTGACGGTCTCAATAGGTGTTGGCGTTGGGTTTCCTTGTTGGCTGCACTTTCGCGCCTAGTCTCGAGATCTTCGCTGGTGAGGCCATATAGGTCTGATCATAACCTGTCTGATCATTGTGCGCAGCGATGCGATGCTTGACAGCCTTCTTTGCGTAAGTCATCCTTATATTCAAAGAGATGTTCTGGTTGTCACCTTTCACCTCAGAACAGCGCCTCAAGTCACTGTATGATCAATTATATAGTCTGACACTTATTTGTCAGAGAACTGAATTGGGATTAGGGCCTATATGTTGTAACGGATTTGTATCCTTTCCATCTCCAAGCCCGAAAGGTAGGTCCAAGATTTCAGTCACAAATGAAAATTTACGATCAATCAACTGTAACAGCTGAACATCTGGACCATGGGTTTTATCGTATCACCCTTGATCTCTCCGTTCGTTTTCGGGTTTCTAGTGGCTCGGACCACCTGGCGTTGGGCATACGGGATCGGATGTCTATACGGACTCTTTGTGGTTCTGACCATTACGTTTTTTGGGGAGGAGACGTAAGACTCTTTTGTCTCTGCGTGTTGATTGACAAGTGATTAAATTATACAGAATATATGACCGGACAGTTCGACCAACAATACCCGAGCCAACGACCACTGGATTACGTTACCGAGTAGAGACACTAATTGGAATCACAGGATGGAAGATGGCGAAGTATCGCGCATCGTGGTGGGAATCTTCCATGGCAATCTTGCACGTTGTTTGGAGACCTCACTTGTTGTTCGTTCTTGTCTTTGAGGTGAGTGCTCTAATGAGATGGCCTAAGAACATGTGAACTCAAGGTATCATAAGGCACTGGTTTTTGGTTTCGGTATCGGACTTAATGCACGTACATTTATGAATTTACTTGACCGTTCATGACAAGTCTCCAGGTAACAAATGTTGTGTTCCTGAGAAATCCTCCAGAAGAAGGTGGGTATGGTTTCAGTCAGTTTGCAACTGCAGGTACATATGCCACACCTGTGGTGAGTATCGTCGCTACTGTCGCACCCTCAGCTTGAGTCAAATATTTCCAGATATCTGTTATTATTGGAGAATCGGTCGGCCGATACTTGAATGATTGGATCATGAATACCTCTATCAAGAGGAACAATGGTGTTTTCGAGGCTGAAAGTCGTCTCTGGTATTGTCATTTAGTCACCCGTTCCTTTGCAGATTACTTGACGTTGAATCAGGGCCTGCTATGTCGCTTTGCCTTTATACGTAATTGGTTTTGTAGTGTTAGGCGCAGCTATCCAGAATCGCCTAACTGTCGGGGCTCTCATCATGGGTTGGGGCATCGCCGAGTTTGCTATCATGATCACTACAGTAGCGGTGTATGCATATAGTAATAACTGCTTTCCAAAACACCAGGTAGGTGCTCTGCTTGTCAAGATCGTTCACGTGTAAGCGAATCTTGCTTGTAGGGTGAAGTCAGCGCTTTAATCAATCTCGCCAGAACTCTCGGAGGTGAGGTCATTTATCAAATCTTGAAACTATTCTATAGTGCCATGATCAGGGTTTAGTGTGGCCTATTTCCAGGTGACATGGGCAATTAAACACGGCGCAATCCAGGTATTCGGATGTGAGGCAGCGTAAGCCTTCAAAACCTCTGTCGCGCCAAGTTTTTTGCTTATATTTTACTAGAATCGTAGTTGGACTCTTCCTCCTGGTGATCTTACCAATTCAGTGGAAAGGGAGAGATTTGAGGGTAAGATGCTCGCTAGGATCATCAATCAATTCGCTGGTTTTCCTTACCTTGTTAACCCAGGCGCGTTATTCTCTCTGATTTGTGATGATTTCTTTTTTGAGCAATTGTCGGGGTTTTTCTATGTTGTCATGTAAGATCTGTTGGAGGATTCGAGAAATGGAATTGGTTGTTCATTAACACTGAGCCAGAAGAACGTCATGCGAACCCAAATGACACCCAAACGACATGTCCCACTAAGCATCCGGGCATCCAAGCCTAAGTGTTACGAAACCCTGTGGACCAGTGTTTGGAAGAACGAGATTTATTAGTGACCAGACAGAGACTAGGGGATATATCGCATTGTTTCTCACCAGGTCCTAATGATAGATAGAGTGATCTCTAGGTCGTGCCCGCGCGAGTGTTACCTCCCTCCCAGGGTCGTGTCCTCACAACATCACTGTATGATCTCCCAGGGATTCAGATTGTAGGGATCCTAGGTGCATCTGAGTGGCTGTTGTGGAAGTCCTGACATAATTGGGATGTGTCATAGTATGCTTCGACCCTTATATTTTTTACTTTCTTTTCTTTTTTTCTTTTTGTTTCTTCCTTGGTCAATGAAGAGGTATGTGACTATGGTCACATGATGTGATATCATAGGTCTAGGACATAGTAGAAGGAACTAGAATGATAATATTAGAAAGCATGTTTACAGCATGTTAACCTCATAGTATACACATAGTGAACACAGACTAGTATGGGGTAATATATATAGTGTAGTAATACATTGGAGATTCTTTGTTAAGTTCTCTTGTAATCTCTATGAGACTCTTTTACTATTAGACTACTTAAGCTAGACTACTTAAGCCATTGACTATCAGTAGTTGCCATAACAAGATGCTCTCTTAATAACTTTACTTCAGTTCTCTTATGTGGATTTCTCAAATGGTTGTTTTTGCTATTTGGTAAGGTATTGTAGCCTATTCTCTTATCTTTGGATTCTTTCAATCTCTTATTTGGCATTCTTGTCAGAATTGAAGATGATAGACTTTAATGATTTCTTTTTTCTTTCATTTTTATTTTTCTTTAAAGTATTTTATTTGGACTTAGGGTTAGGGTTGGTGTGATGTCACAAGTGATGGTCACAGTCACCTGATATAGGCATAGGCACACAATTACAAGAAATATTATAAAAAATCCTAGAATGAATAATATCATACAATATAACAGTATATTAGTTTTATATGTCAAGTTCACAGATAGTAGACTTAGTGTTTTCTCTATTTTACTTTTTATTTTTATTTTTATTCTGTTTTATTTTCTATTTTCTATTTTTAGAACAGCTAGGGTTAGGACTGATTGGTCATGCTGTCACATCAGTCACAACCTGATGGCGTAGTCATAAGACGGATCACGAGACTTGGGAGAATTTAGTAGAAGATTCGAGAACAAATGACATCATACAACATGGACACCACATGTTGGCCTCATGGACTATACATGATTGTTTAGGGTAGGGTGCACAGTAGTTAGCATGGACCATCTGTAAGACTATATAAGAAAGACTAGTTTGTAGAAGAGTTCTCTATTGAGTTCTCTTGTGTTACTCAATACAAGAGTTGTTCTATTGTTCAACCCTAAGGACTTTAGTTCATAACATTATAGAAAACTCATGTACTTTAGGGTAGGCTAGTTGTAATGTGTGCATAGACCATGCTCTATAGTATATAAGGTAGACTATCTTATACTGTAAACTCTATTGAGTTCTCTTATGTTAACCTAATATAAGATTCTTATTCTTAACCCACTCTAAGGTCCTGAGTTTGTAATAATTCTTCTAGTTGGGTATGATAACTATCAATAAGGTCTTCTATTGTTGAGTGAAGATTGGTCTCCAATTGTTACAACTTAAACCAAATAGTTAGGCAAAAGAAGAATTTTATATAATGTTTATATAAGAGAACTCAATAGAATCCCTGTTACAAACTAGTTTATTTTATATACTACAGACTGTGATCTGTGCACATATTACAACTAACCTACTCTCAAGTCTATATACTTTCTACAAGACCAACATACTGTAATTATGTTATAAGATGTTATCTGTTCTAGACACTTTTATAATCTTCTCTGTGTTATATGATTATGTAACCTGTGACTGTGATACATGTGACAACCCTGTGATAGATGTCATGCCTTCTCCATTATGTTTGTAATATATATAATATTATACTAACTCTAATCCTAAGCTTTAAATAAGAAAATAAAAATAAAATAAAATAAAAATAAGAAAGAAAAATGAAATAAATTAAGTCCATCATCTTTAACTCTAATAGCAATAGAATCTCAGCTTATATTTATTAATAACTAGATAGAGATTCTTTTATATCTTTGGAATTCAATGTTTATATACTAAGAACTTGATATTTTTGTTTACTAGAAATAGCTCTGCTCTCTTATATACTTAATAGTTTCTTCTCTAGTCTTGTCTATCTTTCTCTTTATTATCTTATTTGTTTTTTCAAAGCTTTTTCTATCTTCTTTCTTGCTTCTCTTATTTTTTGGACAAATTCATCTACCTTTGGAATATTTTAAGTTGATTCTTTGTCTTTTTCATAAATATTTTTATTTTCTCTGAGGTTCACAAAAATAATAATTTTCTCACAATTAAGTATTACCTATTGTTATAAGCAAATTTGATCATTGTTAAAGTAACTGGCAGAGTTTATGGAGTAGAGTGGACTTTGGCAATCTCTAAGAAGTCCTAAGTATATTAATTGACTAAGTACAAGCAACACTTATCTTTAAATCTGATAAAACAGTGCTAATATAACTTAGAAATAATAGTAACTAGACAGTCAAAAACTCTGATGAAAGTATCTACTAAGAAAGAAAAAAAGCTCTCAAAAGCAATAATCAGAGTGTGTTGTGACAACTGCTAGTCATAAAAACCAATAGTGCTGCTCAAGTAAACTCAATAGAAAGTATTCCATGAGAATTACAAGAGAACTCAACAAAGAGTCCCCAATGAATTGCTATCCTATTTATATAATACATATATGGTCTGTGCTAATCATAAATAGTCCTACCCTAAAGTATACATGTTGTCTATGAGCCTACCATACTGTTACCATAAAGCAAATATGTTTCTTAATATTATTGTTTTAGTTCCTTCTACTACATTCCAGACATATGATATTACATCATGTGATACATAATATACTATGGTCATGTATCTCTTCATTGTCCAAGAAAAAGAAAAATAGATAAAAAGAAAAGAAAATATTAGTGTTTCAGTGCACCATAACAGAGCAAGGCAGTATCTGGACATTGAGTAGTACTAAGTAAGGTTTGATTATAGAGAGTAGTAGTATTGGCTTGAGAAAGACCTGGATGAAGTATGGAAACTTTATCTAAGATGTGTGAATGTGAATTGGAAATAACCTTGGCTTTAGCAAATGTGTTGTACCTCTATATGTTGCAATAGTCATATTTAGAAAGAGAGTACTAAGAAGTAGTGAGACATGAGGAAAGTTAAAAGTCTGAGCATAGGCACACAGATTAGTACTAGCTTTAGTTGATTTTTAAGATAAGAAATTACAAAGTACCTGTTGGAGCAACTTGTTAGGAAAAAACCAGCTACTGAACCAGTTATGCTAAAAGTGTGCAATGTCAAGCTTAGCTTTGACATCTGGCTGGTACTATATATGTACTTCATACTGTACTCCTGACAC
>Ga0157368_1000761_pt1 | contig 14662 bp, 19 predicted proteins | sample AttbisABBM3_FD_113146 | JGI IMG/M metagenome (GOLD analysis project Ga0157368, IMG submission 113146) | Fungus gardens microbial communities from leaf cutter ant in Botucatu, State of São Paulo, Brazil - Atta bisphaerica ABBM3 | ecosystem: Host-associated > Fungi > Mycelium > Unclassified ...
CATCATCATCATCATCATCATCAGCATCGTGTCAGTCATACAAATCAACAGAAGATCTCACTCAACCTTGGCAACGCACAAGGGAGCTTGAAACTGGATTATTTTGCGGTTATTCTCATGACGTATTACAAGACCATGTTTAACACACGACGGAAAACTATATCAGGTATGACGAAGACATGACGTTATTCATAGGCTACTACTATTATCGATGATGTTGCAAGATGAAAAGATACCGGGTGGCGTAAAAACTACACACCCTGACACCTCAATACTGAGATCAGTTGTTGACCAGTTATTGACCGGGCTGCAGTTGCACTGCATTTTTCATAAACCGGTTATTTGTTGATGACGTAAGTACCCCTGTGTTTTTTATGTATTTTGTGTAGGAACGCTCCCTAACCGTATATGCGCTTTCAAGCAGCATGATGATTCCTTATCATCGATCGCAAGAAATCACATATATACATGTAATCACTGATAATAGTCAGCGGGGAAGATGTTTGAAATTAAGGTCCGGCGAATAAGCCAGTGTATATTTAGCGGGAAGGAAAATCACATATTCCTCCCACGAAAAGTGAGTAGGAGAACCATAATTGTCCGTGGGAAATGACTTGCTACAATAACAAAAGACAGTCTGTGAGTCTGCGGTCATGAAAATTTCATCATGTTTCGGTCATACCCCAGAGGCCATGACATCTTGTCTTCCACAGTGGCAAAGTAAGGAGCCGAAGAAGAACTTGTTGAACACCTTGACAACCAATTCTTTATCTCAGACCAGCTTAGACCTCCGATCCGCGCTTAGGATGCCGGTGGCCCGACCGTCGGGCTGTAGGCGAGCCCGGGCGGTTCAACAAATGCCGGATCTTGGTTTTTCAGTGGAGGGAAAGTAGATGACAAAACGTATTGCAACGTTTGACGGTCCTACTGAGGCTCGCGGAACCTAAATCAAGATCCTAATATGCGACAAGGAGACGAGTAGGGAAAATGATGCCCATGGAGAAAACAACTAGGAAAGGTAAAAAATCTATCGAGGAATTCCGAGGTTTATCCTCGGAGTTTAGTTTGAGTCGTACGGTTGAACATTTGTTGAACGTTTGGTCAAATGTTAGTTCCCGGAAATTATTTAATTATTTCTTTGCAGAGACGAATGAGTTGTAAACACGTGAGGAACAGTCTGTTATTTGTCAAATTCAACATAAGAATCCTCTTGTCCGCATCGGACATATTCGTTATCTCGCCCTTGAGAGATGGGTCTTCTGTAGATTGGGGTTCCTCTTGTGTCATGAGATCCTCATAGATCTATTACCCTCAGTCAAGTACAGCGAGGCCAGACCGGATCTTATCGATCAGCGCCCGTTTCATGAACTGTTCTTCGGCAAGAGATCGGACAGCCTGGTTGACCAACCAAGGAGAGATGTCAGCCATATCCATGGATACATTTGCTACTCAGGATAAACAACAGGGAAAACTGGAGGGGTGGTCCACGTCTAAAGACTTACCCTCAGAAACTTGTCCAAATCAATACGACCGGCATTGAGTGCCCGATGAAGATGGTATGTGGCATCCTCAGTTGCGTTGTCTTCTGCCACGAGATTGATAAGTCTATTGGAATTGAATTAGCGTCAAAGTTTGTCAGAGCGGCGGGAGATAGGGTTTAACTGATCATGGACGATGCTGGTAGCACAGACTAGTTCGTCGACCTCTGGATCACCTTTACGCCGCAGATCGGACACGAGAGATTCAGCTTGTTGGACAGTACGCCGCGTCCTGTCGGCAACGTTGCGACAGACATCTCTTACGGCTTCGAGTCGGGCCATTTCGTCACGAATGGCAGGTTCTCCAGCAAGCAGGTCCGTCTGATGTGCACGGAGCCGCTCTGCATCAAGCGCAATGGCGTGAATTGATGAGTTGAGTTCTGACGTTAGTTTGGCATGGACTTTGGAGTGAAGGCCAAGTGTCTCTGGGTTGGGTGGACGAGGAGGGGTGACTTCTTGCCGCATCATGTCTGGGGTGTCTTCATCGAGAAGGTTGGGAGGAGGGCTGAAAAATGGCCCTGTCCGAGGAGGAGGTGGAGGAGGAGGTGGTGGTGGCGGTGGCGGTGGACTGTGTGTGGTGGTGACGGTGGTAGACTGTGTCGATCAGTACAAGACAGAACACGATGCAACAGAAACGTACCAGACGAGCTCTGGCATAGAGGGGTGGCTCGCGCGAAAAGCAGGCAGTCATGGTGTTGAGGAGATCAACAAGATTGCATGCCTGCAGATGACGTCAGAGAACAGCGGCCCAGATTGGACCGACAGTACCTCGCTCTTGTGTTGCCAGTGCTGTATGTATTCAAGATTGCAGCGGCCACTGGGATCAACGGTCGGGCCCGACTTGACGAGGAGGTCTGCAGATGGGACAACATAGACGATGGGAGGGCGAGCGGGATACTCGCGGGTGATCCAGAGGGCAACAGGGATATTGTAGTGTGTACGGCGGTAAGTAATGGGGAGAAGGCCGTGAAGACAGAGCAGGAGGTGCGAGCGTCCGTCGTCAAAGGCTGGGAGGGTCAGGGTGGTCGTTGAGGAGGACGAGAGAAAAGAAACGGACTATAGACATCGAGCTTGGGACGAAGGGCGGGGACGACGGTGATGGCAGCGTCGAGATGGGTGTAAACGATGTCGGGGTTGCTGTACGCCGCTGCCTTGTCGCGTAGCCACTGTTGGGTGAGCGACATGGCCTCGAGATTACCGCGTGTCACTCGTCACCCGTGACCATCGCCGGGTGGGAGCACTCCCAGGGCACATTCTCACACCTTCCCCATTTGGTTGTCCCACTTTCTTGGGTCGCCCCTGCCCTATACAGCCATCCCATCGGGCTTCAAAATCTCCCCGCACGCCATGTGTGACCCGGCATCGGCGTCCAATTGGGCAGCTGCCGCCGGGATCTTGCCTTCTCGGTCACCGTTCTCCGTCGGCCTTCGGCTGTCCAGTGCTTGCTTTGGAAATTTCAAAGACCGTCCTGTTGGCACCGCCTTGTCTTGTGCACTCTGGCCTCGCTCCGCCGGCCCTTCAAGCCACCGTAGAGGGCGATGACGAGCACGGCGCCATCTTCTGCCATGCCCGATTGCGATCTAGGCTGCTCCCGTTTAGTGGTGCTGCTGGTCTATCTCCAGGCCTCCGGTTCTCACCTTCCTGATTGGTCACCCCCATCTCGGATCTTATTCTTGCGCTAGATGCTTTGGCCATATCCTGACCAGATTCCAAATCCACCACGCAAAATAGTTCCGAAATGCAACTATATAACGGCCATGTATCCTCCCTCTCCTCTGTTACACCCCCATGCCTTTCCCTCTCCATCTCCCCCCCATTTCAGAATCAAAGTCCCTCACCCCCCAGCGCAAGCACCGCAAACTCCTCAAAGACGGTAGCGGTGCCGAGGTATGGCCCGAGTCAGTCGAGAAAATATTTGTTCAAGGTCCTTTTTTTTCTTCCTTTCTCCTCGATCCTCATCTCTTCCCCAAGGTCTACAGGATTACTGGAGTTCCCCCTACGCAACATACCCCCAGTCCCGCGGCAGGAGCCGTTGGCGCAACCAGTTCCTCGTAGATTACCTCCAAAGGCACGGCGTCTCGCGCTCCAAGAAACAAGTCGCAAGCCATATCCAGGTTCTTCGTAACATGTGGAAGGGAGAACCAGGTAGGATCCCTCCCTCTTTCTCTCTCCCCTCTCATCAACTCTTTGATCATCATGTCGGTAGAATATCAACTCGTCGCCGGGGGTGAAGAACTTGCCGACATCAGCCCCTCCGCTGGCTCAAATATCAAGCTCGAGGATCAACATTGGTCTAGCGGACTCATACCAATGGACTTTGACGACTTGGATGGCTACTCCTCCAAGTCGGCTTCCCCTGATTTCTCTCCTCCCGGCGCTCAGAATCAGTTCTTACCCTCCCCTGACCATCTCCCCACCCGCCAGCTTGACATCAATCTTGGTGCTCAATACCCGTCAGGAACAACGACTCAGAGCTTGGTATCCTCAGCTCCCCCATATCACACATCTTTCCATAGCCAGACTCATGACTACTCCACCTTTTCAAGCTCCTACGGACACTTGCAACCAATACGTGGGGACCTCTCCATCGATATCAATGGCTCGACCTCTGCATACAAGCACTCTAATCGAGTGCGTGCCTTGCGTCTAACAGCCGATGGCATGTCTCCTTTCATTGTCAGGACAGATGCACTTATCTCTCCCAATTTGCCTTACGAGCCGCTTCAACTCAAAATTCGTTTGAGCATATCCACCATGCAGGACGTCAACTGCCCTCCCGCTCTTCACGGTTTTTTGGCAACCATCTGTTTTTCGCATATTTGGTCAACTTCCGCAAAGTGCATCACCAAGATTTTTGTCAGCAACAATATCGTGTCCGAAGACGTGGGTGTTCTCCAGGTATCTGAGATCAGTCCGGGTGCCGTCAACGCCATTATACCCGAGTCTCACCTTAATCGCTGCCGGTGGCTTGATCCCCGTATGTCTCTCATATCCTTCTCAGAACCCATCCTTATCTTCGCGCGCAGGCTCTGCTACCACTATCATCCAAGAAATTATCATCGATGACGTGTCGTTATTATTCGTGATTTATGAATTGGACAGAATATCTGGTAACCCAATGCCCTCAGCTCAATTCATAGGCTTCCTCAAGTACCCTACCTTACGCGCCAGTTCATCTGGTAGTATGCCAACCTCTTTCTCTAATCGACATTTCGCTTCAACGACCAATGATTCCAGCGGCTCATCGATTCGAGCTTTCTCCGCCAATTCGTCGACATCCGCAGGGTTGACTTCTATCGTCCATCCTTCTTCGTATTCGTACAACCCTCTTCCGAACACCTACTCACATTCCACTGTCATGGCCATGAGCAATTCCGATGCCATCGGCTCCAGTGGTCTGTGTGCAGATTCGGTACACATGCACTCTCATCATGGGAGACATTCTAGTCAATCACTAGCCCAAGCCCTCACCCCCATCAGGGCTTCGTCCTCGCCATCCTAGTTTTTCTCTCTGTTGTATGGATTGGCTCCAATGGCTCATCACAAACGAAGGACATACTTGTTATCACATTGCCATATTTGTTCTTGCGAGCCTCGTGGTACACGCGAACCCATCAGGTCCCACTTTCTCGTCATCGACTCGCCCATCAGACACTATGGGTACACATTTGTCCTTGGCGGAGACTATACATTGGTGATTGGAAATTATCCTCGGGTAATTGGGCCTTGCGTACCCTTTTGGTCCTGGTTCGAATTTTGCATTGTGGTATCAAGCCTTGTGCCTTCCTGGACGAGAGACGTTTTCAAATTCAGATTTCGCCACCAACTGTCGTTCTCACCGAGGACGACTCTCGTATCTTCCTCTCCCCCTTCCTGCTCCCTCCTGCTTCTCATCTGTGCTTTTGATCCCGGTGATTCATGCCCTTTCTGTTGGTATTTAAGTTGGTTTATTACTTCACAAGCTATTTATTCACCACAACACAACACAACAGCCTTATCCATCCCTCGCATATCGTTCTTAATTTTTATTGTATTGGCCATTTCGGTAATCTCTTTTACCCACATCACTTCCAATGAAGCATCCTCATCTCTAGTAACACTAGTCGTATTCTATTATATTACTGTATTTCCATCAATCTCGCTATGACTTCTCCCCTCCAGCGCCCGCCCCCAATGCCGTGCTCGTATACATGTATTTCTATCTTTGAGAAGTCGCGTTGTCTTTTGTGATTTGACGATGCATCTGGGTTCACACCCTTGTTGGTGATGTCTAGCTGTTATGACCTGTGTTGCTAAAAAGGTTGGACCACTCTCTCGATCATCCAATATGATCATCCAATTTTGGACCAACTTCGGCCTAAATATATACAATTTGGAACAATCAAATCATGTGGAAAGCCTTTACAACTTAAGCGGTGGCTATCCCTTGACTTAGGTACCCGCTTTGTTTTCCCTTTTCTCTCATCAGGAAACCGATGGACACCTGATTCCTATCACACGAAAAGGGCTAATAACTACCGCACCGATCATCCGAGGGGCGTAACTAATTACTACCGTTACGAGGTGCTCGCCGAACTGTAGTTGAGCAACTTTTCCGCTGTGATGCGCACGCTACAGTCCATGTGATACGTTGCAAGGACCCAGAGCTCCCAAAACGCAGTACCATATGGATGACAAAGCTGGGGATCATCAACATCAGCATGATAGATACCATCGAAGATGTGGTCTTCTGTAGACAATAGAGCCTCAAGTTTCGGATTTTTCGCGATCAGGTCGTGGATGAGATTTAGGGCCCGAAGTGCCGACGTCGGAGGCCAATGCAGTGCTGCTGTGAGGAGTCTTTTGGAAAAGGCTGCGGAGCGCCAGGGAGGAGCCGTTACAGCTCCTCCGATCCGAGGTGAAAAAACGGCTCGCAGAGCGCGGAAGAGGAGATCGGAGATAGATAATGCTGGTGATGAACTTGAAAGGATATGTCCATCCTTGTTGCTTGTCTCAGTTGGTGATGATGAAGACTCGATGCCACCCATCAGACTCAAAGGGAGGATCATCCCATATAACTGGGTGACGAAGTCACTTAGATCAATGTTAAGTGCTTCGCCTGCGGATAGCAGACCGCCATTAACGACGTGATGACACCACATATAGTTGATCAGAAATGAGTCAGCAAGAACAATGACCAGGGTAATTTCTCACCTTGTCCGGAGAGTAATTCAAACGCTGTGACAATGCAGTGTAGTCGGTGTGGGGCATTTCTGAAATCCTTTACTGGTTCCACAACCCTTTCAGCATCTCTGGTGTCATCAGTATCTAGCGAAATCAGTTCTTTCAGCACCTTCGTGAGGTCTTGGAAGAAATCAACGTTGACGAGGTGCGCAAATTTTCCAATGCCTGCCAAGGCTGCCGGTAAGAGTGGGCTTGGCCGAGGATGCTTGAGAATCCGGAAGTAGAGAGCGAATACAAGCTTCAGTGTCTCCGTTTGCTGTTTTGAGCATCAGTGACCACTTTAATTTGGAACAGTTCCAAACGCAACGAATAATAGAAATGTAAGGTTTGATGACTTACTGTCGCCGCCCGCTCTTCTTTGTCAATCTCAGCTTCTGCTTCGTGCATCTCCTTTTCTATTTCCTTCTTTTCCTTTAATGCCTTCTTTGCCTTCTTGCTGAGGTAAGGCTGTTCGGCCCTTCTACCCTTCCGGCGTCGCTGATCCCGAACATTCTGTCCTTCCTTTTCTACTTTTGTATCAGACGCTCGGACCTCAAGTTCGGTCCGAAGTCGGAGGTGCAACAGACATGAAAGCACGTTTGGATGAATAGCAAATTTGCGCTCTTTGATCATACGGTTCAACATCCTCACGATCTCCAGCGAAGGAGAGCCGGTCAAGTCCTCCTGGAAGACTTTATCTATGGTGTTGATGCAAAGTTCCGAGGACTATAACAGGATCGGCCAAGGGGTGCCAACGCTCAGGAATATGTGAATGCGAAGAAATGAGGGGGCTGACCTTATCCCAAGACTTTCGACTCAGTCTTGCTACAATGCACGAAACGAGATTGACGCTGAAGTTGAAGTGGGTAACTTCTACCAAAAGAGTACACATGCAAGACAAAGCTGTCTCGGCAAGTTCGGTACGCTCTGGTGATGTATCTAGCTCAGAAACGCCTGCCATATCCATGGACATGACTTGCCTTTGATCTCAGTCTCGAGTGAGCGTAAATAGGACTGGTATACCATAACAAGACCTTGTTCCCATTCACGAGTCCTTGCAACCATTGAACTGACTTTCTCGGCCTTCTCCTTGTCCGTGAGTGCCCGTATCCGGTATCCAGGTATAATGTCCTTGAAGATGGCCAACTGAGACAGGAAGGTGAGTTTGCGAATAATAGAATCATTCGTTGTCGGCTTGATTTGAGTCGGCGTCTTGATTTCGCGTAATGAGAATGTATGCAGTCGGCGCAGAAGACCCAGCTACATTGGATATTAAAAATTCCCTAGTACAATAAAAAGTATAAGCTCACGTACACCGTTCTCTGGCTCAGCTAAAATTTCCTGGCAAATGCTTGCAATCTGCTCCTTGGCGGCCTCAACTCGTTCTCTTCTGGAAGACTTGTTCACAATATCAGCAACAGAAGCACGTCCAAACCGTGCACCAGTTGTGATGTCCTCTACGTTCGTTTCTGGTTTCCGAGGTAAGGACCCCTCACTTTCTTCGCTCGAAGACTGCTCGGAGTCGGACATTACGAGTACCTTCGTACTCTTTCTTATCGTACCGTCTGGGAGCTTGATAGGCAATCCTTTGACCTTCCTGGTTCGAGTCTCTTCCTCATTACTCCATGAAGTGTGCCGTTTGCGGGGCAACTGCTCATATGGCATTTCGGCGTCCGAATCAAATTTGAGTAGTGATGTATTCCCTTCGTCCTCGGAGGTAGAAACATGTTCAGATTCTTGACTTGCTCTTCTATCGGATGGAGCTTCTGATGTCTCTGAATCCTCGTCGTCACTGGAGTTCAAGGATGGGAGGTCATCATGTTTTCGTGCTGCACGAAGAGGCCTGTTGAGTTGATGCAGTCGCTCAAGTTCGTTTTTGCTCCTGAATTGGCGGAAGCGTAACCTGTTAGACTCAGACTCAGAAATTCCGAGAGAGCTGACCTTGCGATACCCTTGTGGTCAAGTTGCTTCAGAAATGAAGCACTGTGTAGGACGTCTAGGTCTTGGTCCGATAGCTGGAGGTCCTCATCTTCATCGTCTATTGCTTCCGCTATAGGTATAGGAATGTATTTTCTCTCGAATGCCTTTTCCTTCCCTCTGCTAGTTTTGTTTCTTGTACTTTGTGACTTTCTCGTGGAAGAGATTTCGCTATGCCTTGTTTTGCGTCTCTTGGAGGATACCTGTCAGAAGCATATGAGACTCGACAACAATCAAGGCTATAGTGACTCACCTGCCTGGCAGGGTTTGCTGGGCGCTTGCCTTTGGCTGGCATGCAAGATGAGAGTGATCGACGAAGGAAAATCAAAATTGGCACAGCCACCTTGTACTGGATCACTGCAACGACCGGTAGTGCAATAAATGGACGACGCTCCACCGCCCACGGACCACGTCGTAAGACCACACCACATAGGCCTATTGGCTATTCTCTCCTTGGCATTCAAGGATGCCCAGCACAAAGACTTCCCGCCACCGTTCACCCTCCATCTCTACCGCTGTCTTCTGAATGAGATATCTGAGGTACTTCTCCTCTGCTGCGCTTTTATTTGCATCCCAACTCTATGAGTGGTATCCAGGTCTGCCAACCAAAGCCGTATTCTGAAGTGATCAAAGAAATCATGTCTGGCCCCCGTGCAGAGCTCGAGACTTGTCAGGCCTTTCTTGCCAATGCACGCTCAATGGTGACGATTGAATCGAAATGTGGTACTGGTGCTTATGCATCGACAGCCAGAGACGCTTGACACGCCGGACAATCTCACAATGTTTTTCTCTAGTGAGTATACGGTTCTAACACTAGAGACATGCTGATAGCCGGCCAAGGCATTCCAATTTTATTCGTAGAGAAGTCTGCAGATGTAAGCAGTCACTGATCTGGAGGGATAAATTGACGAAAATGGATCTTCTCCTAGGATAGCCCCATCTTTGTGCGTGCACCGTACGGACCATACTGCTGATTCATTCAAGGCGCAGCAGATGCGTAGGTCTCTCTTTGGATATTTCTGTCGCCGCTGTGTCGTGAGCTTCATCAAGTTATCTTTCTCTGGTGTGGTAAAGTTGCAGAAAGATTACCAAAGATGGATTGGTGGAGACCTGACCGCTGGATACGACATTATTTATAAGGAACAGCTCACAGATGGTTAGTGAATGGTGATTTGGATAAAGTTCATAACCTTGATCTATGATGCCAGATACTATCTTATTCAAAACACACGTAGATAAGAAAGCCTGGGCCAAGCCAGAATCGTTTGAGTAGTAAGTGTACTGTTCCCTGAGCAGCATGGATCTCACATGCGCATTTCAGTTGGGAGAAGGGCCTTGCAGTAGGAGATGATACCATGGCCATTGAAAATCTTCGGCGATTTTTTGAACAACAATTCAACCACAACAATGATTCGTGAGGCTAGCTGTACTTTGTCTCCACACCTCAATTAATGTTCACAGAGGACTCCGGCAACATGCACTCCTAAATTTAGTGAGGATGCATTATATGCACAGAGAGTATGATGCAGCCCGCAAAGTAAGTGTTCTTCGGGCACCTGGTGATCTCCAATGCGAGTTATGCAGCTGTTATCGGAAGCTATTACTGTTTCAAGGACGAGTGGCGATCGAGTCACACTCCAAAACTGTATTAGGTGTGTCCTTTTGGCGGCCTCTTTGGCTCCCAAGTTCCAGATTCTTGTCATTTAGTATGCTTCACCGACTTCCCTCGTCGAGCTCAAAACAGAGAACAATGCCAAACGAGATACAACCCGATCTTCATCCTCTCGAGGTATTCTATGACGTTGGCAAACTGTCAGATGTGTGTACAGAAGACCATCCACTCAGTGAATGAATTCATTTTGACATGAATGACAGGATCAACCCATCGGTATGGCTTTTAACAAGCTTATGCAAGCCATCGGTGTACAGGATCACTGGATTGATGTTCAGCTTATGTCCCCTCCTGAGGAAGAGCTATGGGTACAGCATGCGGTCCAATCAATCGTTTGGAGGTTGATAGGTGTGCATCAAGGCCTACATCGGATTCCTTAAGAAAACTGAATCAATTCAAAGGATGTGACAAGCTCGCAACAATTGAGGAGAACCTAATCATAGGTTTCACCCCGCTTGGAACATCGGATGAAATGAGACTAGCAATAGTATTGAACCGTGCGGATCAGGTATGTGGAACAGTTTCTTTATCGAACATCCCTATGATAAAGCAGACAGAACGCTCGAATGGGTTTGTATGATCAGAGCCTGCGGAATCTTCTCGACCCGTCTGCCTGGAGCGGTCTGAGCATGAGTGATTATGGCTTTTGGGCTCATGCGATCTGGAATATACTTGCCTTACGAGCAACGCGAAGGTAGGTTTACCGCCTCTTCTACGCAATGTATCGTCACCGTTTGTAGAGGACAAAAACGACTATACCAAGAGGTACTTCTTGTCCGCAGACCGGCTGGATATCACAATATGAAATTCTTCGACCTAAACTATGAAGGACCTCCGAGGGCAAAGATTCACGAGGCTCTGGGTGAAGTTCTCAAATTGAAGGTACGATTTTCCTGTATCAGTAATCACCTGAGATTAATGTCGACCCAGAAATGCGGACAAGCCACAAGTGGAATGGAACACTTGCTCAGAGCGCTTTGGCATTCGGAATTCTTATCCCGATTGCACGAGTACAGGACAGGGATCATTCTTCTGGCTGATGTCGGGTTGGAGTTCGGGATGTCGGGACGGTCTCGCGCGTTGGTTGATGACATCATGCCTCAGGTAGATACCATTCAAATATCATTCAAATAAGCCAAATTGTGCTAACCTATGATAGATCATCTGCGGGAAAGATCCCGAGCAGCGGGGTTTTGCTTCCTTCACTCTGGCGCGAGCTATCATCGCCTCTGGTCAATCAAATCGTAAGCTGAGGCAAGCTCCACAAACAGTTCCTAAATCTGATCCTCATGGTACAGCTGACTCTCTCAAAGAAGCTTTGCCTTACTTCCTAGCTGCCGAGAAGGATTACGAGGGCCTTGATATTTTGGAGGCTTTGCAAGATATTCAGTATTATATTTCCATCGTCTATCACAATCTCGACATGATCGGTGAGCGTGACGCTGCTGCGCAACGGCATCATGCAACCATAGAGAGAAGAGACAAGCTAGCCATTACTGTCGCGGACGAGGAAGTTGAGGCTATTTTAGACCTTGTTGGCAAGATAGGGATAGCTCTTGCAAGTCGGAAGTGATCGACATGCTCGTGTGGTTTCACACAACTCTGATTAGTTACATCGCAATCATTGATCGGAGAATCGTGACAACCATGCCACTAATCGCTCCTTCCTATTCTCAGTCAACTGGATTGACCAACTGACCATGTGTGTGCTGGGAGCCAGCCCTTCCGCCATTCCTCTATCGCCGTGGCCTTTCGGCTTTGAATTGGTGTTTAACTGCTAGAACTTTGTGGTAGCAGGGCAGACTTGACACGATCATACTACACCACAGAGTAAAGGGGGGGAGGTGTGTTCATGAATGTTGTGAGAGTATCATGGGAACTGACCAGTGGATGTAAATGTTGGCCTGTGCCAACCTCCCGACTGAATTTCATTGCATCTTTATTATCTGTGAGGTGCTCTCGCGAACCGGTAAATGGAGCTGAAGGCATTGTCGACGTATTTGATCCACTTCTCCGCCTCTTCTAGAGAAACAATCTGGAGAACGCCCGGTAGCTAACCGTAAAGAGTCACACCAGAATCAGTTTTATAGTCAGAGATTCATGATGACCAGTATGATATATGATTTGTCTTTTGTTTTGTTTTTTTGACATACGATTAAATTTATGCATGCTAAAGCAGTGTTGGACTCGATGTCGGATCAATCCCTACCTGCCCACTACCAACTAAAACAGGTCTAAGGGATCAGACCTACTCACAATAAGGCAAATCCACAAGGCTATGGTCGAGTTTGTGCTTCAGTGAAGCGCCATCAAGACCCTTCTTTGAAGCCAAAGGGCCAGCCTTACCTCACTATGAAGTGAACACCAGTACAAAATTTCAGAGGTAATCTGGCCAAAGGCTATGGAGCCTAGTATGCCGTATGTTATTTCGTCAGTATTCCAGCCGTGAAATTTAGCAAATGTTTCCTTAGAGGCTTTGATCCTATGGAGTCCGTTCATTGAGCTTCGAACGAAGATGAATTTTAATACTCCAAGATTGACTGGACATTTTAATACTTCAAGATCTGGGCATGAGCAGCCGAATGATGATCACGATTTGAATCGACTGAGAGCATCAGTTTAACCAGCATTTGGCAAATGCTGGTCCGAAAATTCTGATCGGCTAGAGCACTATGACAGTAACTCGTGAGCTCCACTGGGATGACTTCCCGTAGACATTCTGAGAAAATCTGGATCCTCAGATTTAATTCTCAGAATGTGCCGAGATGCCGGACGTCCAATTTCAAATATCAGGGTTTCCCAACACCCATCAAATCAAACCTGTCCAATCTCCTTTTTAAGATAGGCGGATCAGAGCCGTATACCAGAATGGAGCTGGATGGACACGTGAGTTTTCTTTTGTAATGGTAAATGCACAAATCTGGAAGTAGCTCTCGCTGTAGTTTCCAATGCTGTTTTTGTGATTTTTAAATCAACAATTTGTTACATGGAGTACGCAGACAGGACGTGGTAGTACAAGACTACTTGAATAAGAGGAAAGAAAAGGAAGGACATGGAAAATGAAGAAAAGAAAAAGAGGATGTAAAAGTTTGACCTTGCAGGAATCCAATAATGTCAAAAGCTCCATTGCATCTAATGCAATTGTGCCATTCCACATGGACATGCATTTTCTTCACAGGGGAAGGTACATGATTGGTGATGAGTCTGGTGACTCTCATATATAGGAAGTTGGAGTGTCCAATGTGTTTCATTCATGCTCTCCCTTCAGAATAGGAGAGAATAATAGGATTTCTATTCTTGTTGAGTTCTAGGAAATTTCTTTGGTATTCAAGACTTGAAAGTGTATCTACCACTGCTATACAATGTTTTTGCATTCCTTCTTTCTGCTGGATATGCCCTGTCAAAGTCCAAACTCTGAGTGTTGATGCCTTTCATGGTAGATTACTCACCATCAAACTCTATGAAACTTTGTCTTTTATGGTGGAATTTGTTCTGTATTGAACTTTGAGCTCCATCTCTGTCTTATCATAGACACTCTCATCAAATATATGCTTATCTTATGAAGCTAGACAGAGATACTGTTAGGGCAATTGAGCAAAGTCTGTGGAGTTCAGTAGAGTTTGTGCTCTAGGAAAATTCCAAGTTATATTATCCTGACTAAGTACAAGTGGTGCTTATCTCCAGGAGAATTCTAAGAAAACAGAATGAGGTCTCCTAAAGGTAGCAGCTATCCTAAATACTATTCAAGTACATTCCAATCTAGCAGAACAATGCTGACATAACTGTTACAATCCTAATCTTGGCTCAGGTTGCAAGTTAGGCAAAGACTTGACTAGGAGTAAAGAAGATGATCAATTGGTAAATGTTAAGGTGACTAGACAAAGTCTGTGGAATGTACAGAGTTTTATGATCTCCAGGAGAATCTAAGTTTTATTGATAGAGTATTTTTGTTAGGAACAGACCAGCCACTGAACTAGCAATGCTAAAAGTGCAATGTCAAGCTTAGCTTTGATATCTGGCTGGTGCTATATGTCATATACAAGTCCACTCGTCTGGAAATACATCCCTGCGGTGGAGTCACCTCCAAATCATACAAGCCCACCTCCCATGGCGGCCATCTTTCTTGCAACACGTCTCATGGCAGTGCTGCAACCCTCTGGATATTCCATCTTCCACGGCGGAGATACTCCTATTCAACTCAGTCTTCTATGATGGAGTTACTCCTGTTAGTGTCTCAACACTGAAACCTCTGCTCGGGGCAATAGGGGTTTTA
>Ga0157368_1000762_pt1 | contig 14647 bp, 7 predicted proteins | sample AttbisABBM3_FD_113146 | JGI IMG/M metagenome (GOLD analysis project Ga0157368, IMG submission 113146) | Fungus gardens microbial communities from leaf cutter ant in Botucatu, State of São Paulo, Brazil - Atta bisphaerica ABBM3 | ecosystem: Host-associated > Fungi > Mycelium > Unclassified ...
GTAGAGATACAAGCATATCAATGTAGTGACATAATTAGTTACCTTCTAAAATTAGCCTGACAGCTGCTATGACAGATGACAGCTCCCATCAGGTATGAGTTTTGATCATGTGATGGAAACAGCTTGCGCATGGACCATCACTCTTTTGTATATATACCTCTGTGTCTGAGGGCTAGACCTCAGACTTAACAACATCAATTATTCTTGTTGATATTACTCATCATTATCTCCTTATACTGAACCTCTAAAACACCACTAAGTTCAAGTATCACAACCAGTGAGTAGCTTATTTGTGATAAATCCAATTAAAATTATGATCTACTAGAATGACCTTAGTTGAGTTTTCAGTGCTTTTTGAGATTCTTTAAGAGAACAGACAAATTGGTGTTGCTTCCATTAGGCATTTGAAATAGTGGGATAGTATGACCAATGGTATGGTTAGATTTGCAAACTGCTTGCTTAGTCACTAAGTAGCTAAAGATGCTGAGAGAGATATGGAACTACAGTAGAAGAGTGCTATGGAAATTTCAGTAAAAGAGTTGAAATGATTTGTGTAACAGTAGCTATAGAGTCTGATAATACTATTAAAAGTGATTCACACTTGCTGGAGTTATCTATAATAATAGCATAAGAGATAGAGACAAAAGAATAACTTAGCAAGTCAAAAGAGAAAAAAAACTGGAAGTAATGCTATGTGGATAATTCAACATTGGCTTCAATAGATAACATTACATCTAGCCTTTATGTCACATGGTCATAACTTTCAGATAACAGAAGTTTGGAAGAATTAGTATAAGTGTAGCACAATTCAAGTTGATTATTAGACTAAAGAATGGTACATGGTAACTATGTTCTTATATATGGAAGTAGTAATCTAATAATATTTTATTACTGTGCATACTCTAGGTTGTCATTCAGAACTTGATGAAGTTGATGAAAGATGCAGAGTTTGGTTCTTAAGTTGATGGGTGATTGAAATAAAGTATTACCTGTACTGAAAGAGTGTAAATGTTGGATGATATATAATATAGATATAGTCCTGTATTTTTCAACTTCACCAATTGATCATCTCCTTACTTTTTACTCAAGTCTTTGTCTAAGTTGCAACCTAAGCCAAGCTTAAGATCATAATATCTGCACTTATATATTATCCTTTTGGAAAATACTCTAAGTTATCACTTATTATCTCTTTATCACTATCAAATATACCCTGCCTTATTAAGTAATGTTTTAGATGTTTCAATCTAAGTTTCTGACTATCTACATGCTATTATTCTAATGTTAGCTCAGTATTTTTCTACTAGATTGCAATAAACTATAAGATATTTAGAATAGTAGCTGTTAGAAATCTTTAAAGTGGACTTCAACATTTTTTACTTTTATAATTTCTTTTCAATTTCTCTTTTTCTTTATACTTTAGTTTTCTTATTTCTTTCTTTGGACTTAGCTAGAATATGATATCACAGCCATATAACTTAGTAGAACATTATAAAAACTACTAGAAAAACTTGGTCATAACTTGTTAAGATACTGTTAAGAGAGATGAAGTCAGGAATAGATCTTGCTTTAAGCAAATATCTACAATCAGTCATAGAAAGGGATTGAATCAAGTATAGTGGAAAACAAATGTAATATCTATAAGATTGGACAAAGTACCTAGGTTGCAGATCAAGCTTGAAGACTTATTCACAGATATGCAACATGATTTTAGATAATAATCTTGGCCTTAACTTATATACTGTACCCACTATATAGTCATAATTTCAGATAACAAGATATCAAAGAAAAGTAAGAGGAGATATTAAGGGATTTTTAGTTGAAGGAGTAAGAGATAGTTCTTAGTTAATTTCCAAACTGAAGACTATAGAGTATCCACTGGGTTTTATATACTGAGTTTGTAGTCAAAACTATGGCTAAGAAATAGTAGTGTAGGGAATAATTAAATTAATGTTATAAAAACAGTTTCTAAAATATAGGACAACTAGTGTTACGATCGATGCCTCCTAGTTATAGCATAGATTAGGGTCAAGGATAATGACAACATGATCAGCTGTGCCACAATTGTCTTAGTCAGCACCTCATGTAGTAGACACCACAACCTTGTTTGATTCTCATATTTTATGATTCATTCACTTCATGGATTGTACATTGTTTCCTCATAGCTAGCTTGTATATATAGTATAGATACTATACTGTATCCTTATGCTTTACCATCTATTCATTCTCCTTAACTCTTTCTCAACCTTTGCCTAAGTGTAACCTAAGCTCTAGCTTAAGGTCATAACAACTAGAAAATGAAATGTAAGAGGCTAATTTGTGCACAAACAAGCATAGATGTGAAAGTATATCTGATAAAGTTAAAGTTCTAACTAGAAGTCAGAAAATAAAAGTCTTAGAAATCTTAAAAGTTGGTCTATAACATAACTTTAGAATAAGTTAGATATAAACTAACTTCTAGAGGTATATAAAGTAGACTACTCTGAGTAGAAACTCTATTAAGTTCTCTTATATTACCCAATATACAAGTACACTTTTGCCTTAATACTTAAGTCTAAGTCATAATAATAGCTATCTTCAGAAAATCTTATTTTGTTTTCTTAAGTTTTTCTAAAGATAAACTTCATATAATACTACAAACTTTACTCAGTTACCCTAATATAAATGGTATAGCATACAAGTTAAAGCCAAGGTCATCAATTCCACATACTTTGATAAGTTCTCATACTCATCAAACTCTAACTAACTCTATAAGATTTTGCTCTCAAGTATAAATTACATTTAATACTAGCCTATTCTACTTAATATCTTTGTTATTATTTATCTACTATTTAAATTAGTGTAAAAGATCTAATTAACACTAATTATTACTTATATTTATCTAATTACTTTAAATAATCTTACTATATTATCTGTTTATTGATTATATACTATGTAAAACATCATGTAATATTTGTGGCATACAACAAACCTGTGATATAATTATATAACCAAGTTATATAACATTATATATGGTATTTTAAGCTATAGCTCTACTCTTCTATGTTTTTTGATTGATCTGCTTTCTTATACTTTATTCTATTATCTATACATATCTGCTGATCTGATTTTCCATACTTTAGATTTCTCCAAATTGTCCATAACCATCCTTAGCTATCTAGACAAATTGACTAATTCTTTTCCTTATACTTTCTTACTCTTTTATAATACTATGTAGTCTTTCATAGTTTGTTATTACCTTCTACACTTACACTGATATTGTTAGAATAGCTATGTGGAAGAACAAAGTACTTCAAATTTCTAGGAAATCCTAAGTCTATTGTCTAAGAAATACTAAACTACATACTCATCTCTAGGAAATTCTAAGAGAACAGAATGAGAATTTCTAAAGGTGACAACTATTCTATATATTAACAGATCTATTCTGATATGTCAGAATTCTGTTTACATAAGCAAGGAATAATAATACTTAAGTAATCAAAAGCAGTTTAGAATAAAGAAACCAAATTAAAAGAGAGCCAAAGTGCTTAACAAGTGCTTTTAAAGTGTGGAAAAGTAAATGTACAAATGTGCAGATAATATTAGCAGACTTTAGAAGACTACAGAACATTGTAGAAGAATAAGAGAGTACTGAAAAGAAAGTTAAATAACATATCTAGATAGTTAGAAGTGTCGGTATACAGCTTAAAGGGGTTTAGAGCACAGAAAATCAGATGAGTGGATAAGTATAAATGTGGGAACAGATTATGGAATACAGATCAGCCAAAAAATATAGAAGAGAAAAGTCCTGAAAGAACTAGTCTCCTTATAGATATACTTTTCCATATTTTAGATATACTCACTAAGTATTCTAGCTCTCTTTCTAAACCAGCCTTTCTATTCTTAGTAGTTTCTGATGACTTAAATACTATTATTCTCTTAGAATTTCCTGAAATTTTAAAGCATTCTTCACACTTCCATCTAGTTTTCCTAACAATAATATATATTTGCTATACCTCAAACAGGTTATAATACTGACAAATATAGAAGAGCTAGTCCCCTTACATAAGCTATAAAACAGAGTCTAGATATTATAATAGCTTAGTACAAAAAGTAAATAATTTAAAGATAATAAATGAGTATCAGAATACAGATAAGTATATAAATGATTTTAGTCTTGATCTGTTAACTATGATCACAATAGTATTCTTATTCAATCTTGACAATAGATTAATGCTAACTTCTTCCCAAGGTCCTTGTTTGTAACATTTCTAATAGGTGTAGGCCTTCTAGTCTCTTCATGAGCTATACTTTGTTTTCTAAAATTATGACTGTATAGTGTTACAATCTCAAAACCTTAGAGTAGATCAAGAAAAAGAATCTTGTATAGAATTTACACAAGAGAAGTTGATAGAGAACTCTGTACAGGTTTGTCTACCTTATATACTGAAACTCCATAGTCCATGCTACTCTATTTCTAGCCTACCCTAAACAGCCATGTGTTTACCTTAAGGTCAACATATATTATACATGTTATATAATATCATTCTTCCAGAACCTTCTATGTCCTTCTAATGTAATGTGTGGTCATGTGACCATGACTGTGATCATGTCATGTGATATATGACAGTTTGTGACAGTGTGATGTCACCCTAACCCTAACCCTAAGTTCCCAAAATAGAAATGAAAAAGAAAAAGAAAAATAATTAGAGTTCTCTGTCTTCAACTCTGATATATAGCATATAAGTTAAAGCCAAGGCTATTATCTGCATCTGCCACATCAATTCATAACTTGTTGAAGACTAGAGAATCAATTAATAGCCAGTTCTACCAAGTTTGTCAATGATCTATTAAGAATATTAGGTTCTAGAATATGTTTTTAGCTATTCACCTTTACTAGTCATAATATAGCTATGGCTAATCCAGGCCCTATTCATTGATCTAAGTTCTTCTCAGAATAGTGAGTTCTCAGCTATATGACACATCTAAACAATGCTCATCTCATTTGTACCTAGAACTTTTCCTTGCAGTTAGCAAAGTTTTATTCCTGAAGCTTGACAATAGGAATATTCATTCTATCTTGCAAACAAAATATGCACATGCCTTGACTACCTCGAAGTTTTAGGGAATTTATTACGTCACTTGATGTGTACCTGTGTATAAGCTCCTCTTCAACATGGAGCCACCGCGCTGGCACCTGCCAAGACTTTCCATTCGGGTCAAACAAATCAGCGTACCTGATCATATGAAGTCATATGAACACTGCTAGGCGGTCGTCTGACATTTTACGAAATCTCGATCCCTCTGTGGGGTTCAAAAGTAAATTCAAGATTGAGGCATGCCATGACTGGAGGCGACTACAGTAGTAAGCTGGGTGCATAGGGTTGTGATTCTTCACCAAACGGTTGGCACTACAAGTGCAGATCTCACTGGGGTCACATCTCCACAAGGAACTGGGGAACCCATCAATTGCTCGGAATGGACTGATGGGATCAATCACGACCGCCCGCAAAGCTCCACAATCATTGATCATTGTCGACTTCCTACCTGAATGTATTTATATCAAATAGTCGGCCCAAAGCTCGGCGGAACCTTATCCCTTTTGTCGTGTCAAACTTGCGAATATCAATGTCTGTAGACGACATTCACAAGACTACAGACTCCAGCAGTCTGGAAGCTCAGAAAGCAAGTCCTAGCCTCGTCAACAACATCAATGCTAAGTATGTCTATTTCACTTGTCCTCCCAAGCCAATCGGCTGACCCAATAATGTAGGATTCAAAATCCTCTCTATGGCATTCCGAAGGAGAAGCTTTTGTCTCAAGTGGAAGACTTTGCTAGCGAGAAGGGGATGGAAGATATCACGATCTTTTTGCAGAAGGGTGCTCTAATTGCGCAGAACCCCTCGCAATTTGAGATGATGCCAGAGCTTGACGAGGCGGACAAAGAGGTCATCCGTCGTGAGACTACTCGTAAGTCTCAGTAACCATTTTACGTGGGCAGCTCTCTTATCCTTCTAAAAGACAAATGGAGCCAACCGAGAGATCTTTATTTTACTGTCATCTTATGTTCTATTGCAGCAGCTGTACAGTACGTTCCTTCTGTCTGATATTTCAGTGCCTTCTTCACATCGTCCTTAGGGGATGGGACCAGACCGGGTCAAATGGTGCAAATTTGTCTTTCCCGGATGAGTTCAACATTCGACTGGACGATCCGGTTTTTGGGAGCAAAAACCAATGGATAGTTGGGGTGATTAATGCAGGGTGAGCTTGTTGTGATCGAAGGTACCTGGTGTCCTGATGACACTCTGAAGGCCTTATATTGCCTCCGCCTTGATAGGTTGTTGGCTAACTGATCCATTGAATTATTACTTGGGACGTCGTGGCTCCATCTTTGTCTCTGGTATTTTTTGCACATTGTCAGTTATCGGATCCGCCTGTTCACAAACTTGGCCTCAGCTTTTCGTACGTGCGCTTCCAATTTGTCTGGATAACTGTTGACTCGGAATATTCAGGTTACTCGTTTACTTCTTGGTATTGGAATGGGCGCTAAGGCGTCTACAGCGCCAGTTTATGCAGCTGAAAACACACCAGCAAGCATACGAGGCGGTCTTGTGATGTCTTGGCAGTTATGGGTGAGTGGTTTATTTATAATATTTTGCCCACGTCCTGTTGAACAAGCTATACTGAATCAATATCACTTGTATGGTCATAGACGGCATTTGGGATATTCTTAGGGTTCTGCGCCAACCTGATATTGTTTCAAGTCGGCGATATTGCCTGGCGCTTACAGCTCGGTTCTGCTTTCCTTCCTGCGGTGCCTCTTGTTGTGGGGATCTATTTTTGTCCTGGTAAGTTTCGTCAAACGTCAGTAGATCACCCACTAAAGACGAGTAGAATCACCTCGATGGCTCATGAAGAAGGGCCGTTACCATGATGCATACGCCTCCTTTAAGCGATTGAGGAATACAGAATTGCAAGCTGCCAGAGACCTGTATTATGTGCACAGACAGCTACAAGAGGAGTTCGCCGTCACCAGTGGCTCTAACTATATCTCAAGATTCTTGGAGCTTTTCACGGTCCCCCGTGTTCGCCGGGCGACTTTAGCAAGTTTTTGTGTGATGATCGCCCAACAAATGTGTGGCATCAACATTATTGCATTCTACTCTTCATCTATCTTCGCAGACGCTGGCTATTCCGTGAAGTCTGCGCTACTTGCATCCTGGGGATTTGGCCTCGTCAATTGGCTCTTTGCTTTCCCTGCTGTTTGGGTAAGTCTCAACACTATTCAATGGACCAAAGCTCATAACTCCTCTCAGACAATCGATACATTCGGCAGACGTAATTTGTTGTTATTCACATTCCCAAACATGGCCTGGTCTTTATTAGCCGCCGGCTTCTGCTTCTTCATTCCAGATGACAACTCAGCACGAGTGCCTTTGATCGCCCTATTCATCTTCATCTTCGCAGGTAGTCTATTTTTTTCTCGCACTCCGACGATGACCGATCAGCCTCCCAGCTTTCTATTCTCCAGGAGAAGGTCCTGTTCCGTTTACATATTCTGCTGAAGTTTTCCCTCTCACTCACCGAGAGATGGGCATGTAAGAGTATCATCGTTCTTTAATTAGTCATCTTCTAATTCTGACAGGTCTTGGGCTGTCGCCACCTGTTTGGGCTGGGCCGCCGTATTGTCTCTCACGTGGCCCCGCATGGTGGCCGCACTGACTGCAACTGGAGGTGAGTAGACCACATGATACCACATTTTTTCGTTGCGATGAGAGCATTGAACGGGGTGTCTGTACAGCCTTTGGATTCTATGCTGGAACGAACGTGTTAGCATTGATTATGATTTTCCTATTCATGCCTGAAACCCAACAACGCACTTTGGAGGTAAAAATCATTTGACCTTATTATTAGGATTTGGTTCTGATTATTATCTACGTATAGGAGCTTGACTACGTATTTGCTGTCCCGACGCGCAAGCATATGAAGTACCAGGTCACGAAATTCTTACCGTATTGGATCAAACGTTGGATCTTCTTCCAAAGCGATGCCAAGCTAGAACCGCTGTATGACTTCAGGGAGGTTGAATCGATAACTGTGTTCGAGAAAGGTGCTGGTCATTAATGAGTAATGAGTAACTCTTTCGTCCCCAATATCCTGTTTATGATATGTAGCTCCTATCTCCAGTCAACGCACTCGGAGTGCGTGATTCAAGCCAGGTACTATATTACAATGTGATCAGGATCTTATGCCGGCTGTGAAAATTCGATACGTGACACATTCGGCCGAGGCCCCAACTGGGGACCGGGGTTTCTATTATATTATATCAACAAACTTTACATTGATTTCCGATCACGTCGCGTTCAGAATGTGGATACTTTCAGTTGCTTATGCATAGCAGAGCACTTGGTAGTCCTATCTCGAAATATCAGGTTCCCTGAGGAATTGAAATGCATCTGAAGACTAACCCTGATGAGTTTTTCACCACCATCGTAGGGAATGAGAGCGCCTGGAAACATATCAATCAATCAATCAATCACCTCGAAAGAAAATGACATCATCTACCATTAATCTTGATACTGGCCTTGCCGGGGTGCCAGGCGCCCTTGTGCTCGGCCTTGACGACATAGAGTGGGGTCTGATCATTCTCGTAGCCACCCTCCACGGGTGTGGCGCCGAGATAATTCACGTTAATCTTATTTGCGGTCGATACCCATCTGAGTCCCCTCATGTCCCCAAGGAGAATCTCGTATCTATCAAGCTGAACATCTCATCAGCAAATTGGTCAAATGCACATTCTGGAACTTTTACATGATGTTCCTTATCCTTGTAGCCGATCACGGCGCCTTTCTTGAAAACATCCGAAGCCTTTCCAGGCGCTGTTTCGGGATAGGGTATTCAGCTATCTGTGAAGAGCTTGCAATAGAAACGGAGATACGCACTGACATTGCCCTGTTGAGATTCAGATACTTTCATACCGCATCAAATAATAATTTGGACTTACGTCGATCCAGGCGCGAGCTATATACAGAGTCCAATCATGCTCCACGCCTGTTGAGACGGCGCTCTGGGGGATGTTCTTTCCCTCGTTATAAACCCAAGTAGCTGGGCCACGGGGACCATACTGGTGAAATTCGTTTCCATGTGCTCTAGCAGCACTGGCCCAGGCCTCAAATCCTTCTTTCTGAAGGCAGGTTCAGGACATTCACTGGACATCTTGAACATAAACATAAATTACCTCTTCTTTCTTGTGCCCATGGTGCATGACAGCCGCGCCAAGAGCACCGAGACCGAGAGCCAAGCCGCCAGCGACCTGTGTATTCACCAATATAAATCAGATCCAACATCACAATTAAAATACAACAAACCCCGATTTCCGTCTTGTGCTCCTCAAACCAGTTCTTATTTTCCCCCTCATCTTGAGGTGTGGAGCCTGTAGAGGGGTATACAATGAAGTCAAGGTTGCAAGCTGGACTAGGCTGATACTCACTTTTTTCGTCTTTATTATAGTCCCATGAAGGTTGCTGCTGCTGGTATTGCCAGCTCTGTTGCTGCTCGTGCTGCTCTTGCTGATGATGGATGGGGTCTTGAGTTCGACCCCACAGAGCGGGCGTGATGTCTGGAGTCCAATCAGACTTTAAACAGTTCAGCTCATTGTCGAGTACATAAATGAACCCATATTCACCTGAGAACGATGAGGTTGGACTATCTTGTAGTATGCACCTAGATGGGGATGGTACCCTTGCGACTCGATATCTCGGACGAGTAAGGATAATTTACTGACCCTGATACTCAACGACGTCGCCGTAGTTATACTCAGTTCCGGGCTCCCAGTATTGGGTCATGTTTGTGAGAATACTGGATCAAGGTATTGGTTTGGTTTGATCAAAAAACGGAATCCTCTTTATAACAACAGATTTCAACCTGTGCACCTTGGGTAATCATATCAGAAAACCATCAGTCAAGCAATGGCATCAGAGATCAAGACCCGATCTAGGATGGTACGGTGTTGCCTCGAGGACAACTAGTAGATATAGAGACAGATGACGATGAGAGTTGGTTATCGATGAGATCAGCGGAGCTGTTCTCGCTCCCAGTAAAGCTTAAACACCAACGAACACAATATATGGTCCGGTACATGGGTCTGGACTGAAGTTGAACGGTTCTACATCTTGTGGCACGAAAGTTAATTAATCATATGAAATTAGACGAGTCCTTGGTTTGGGACAGAAAGCAGAGCAGAGCAGATACATGTAAACCGTCAAGGTCATCACTCCAGCTAGCCGACACTGAATTGTTCGGGCGTTCAACTCGGATATACTATATCGAATCCATGCCATGAGGATGACATTATTTGCGGATGACGGCCTGAAAAACACAAGCTGAGTTGAGTACAGTTCATACTAAGGGAAATGTGACACTCGTCACACAATCCAATTACACCGAGTCGAGTCGAGTTTTCATATCAACACTCTTGTCCTCATTCTTGGAAAAGAACGAAATGTCGGGAGCGGCAGCATCTGCAGGAGCTTCCAAGTTTCAAGCATTCATGAATCATCCCGCTGGTAGGCCCCCTCATTTTGCTGAATGTCTCGTTCAGTTTGCACACTCTTCCCCAGGGCCCAAGACTGTATTCTTTTGGGCTCCACTGATGAAGTGGTGCTTGGTGGGAGCCGGCCTGAAGGATATGACCCGTCCTGCTGATAAGCTCAGTGTTTCACAAAACCTCGGTGCGTATGGTGATGTACCCACGACTAACTGTTATTCAAGTGTCCATAAAACGCAGCCTTGGCCGCTACAGGGTTTATCTGGGTTCGGTATTCCCTTGTGATTACGCCAGTCAACTACAGTCTGGCTGCTGTACGCAACACCTTTTCTCTTTAGGAGTACCATGCTGATAATTCCCCTAAAGGTAAACTTCTTTGTTGGAATGTCTGGCCTTAGTCAGTTAGCACGGATTGCTCAGTATGTCGTGCAATTTTGTTTATCAAAAGACTGACGATGCCCTAACTGCAGCCAAATATTCAAGTTATCATCGTACAAACCCAGAAGCCGGCAAATCTACTTAGTCGACACTTCGTTTCTGCGTAATTTGGTTCAAATTACTAAGACACGTTATACCTGGAATATACTCAACTTCTTTGCAATCTGTGAACAAGATAAAGATAGACCTACATCCCCATCATGTCCCCATCATCTTGAATGCGATTCATGATTTGTTCCACTCCGTACTCCATCTCTTTCGTCACCATGATGACCTTCCATGCCACTCATCACACTTTTGAGTCCCAACTGCTCTTTGAGTGTTCGGCCGGCTGCACCCATTAAACTGCTGAACAACCTCTCGAGGTCCGTCTCGCCATTGAGGTTTGCATTATAGTGCCATTCTTTATGATGATCAAAAGATTCCCAAGGCTTGGGCCTTGTAGTGGATTTATATGAATCTCGCATGTGATCCTCCTGCCTACTACCAACAGTATCCAGCCCATTTATTATGTTTAATAAGTAGTCATGGAAGTGTGAAGCAATGCCGGAAGTCACGATGCCGCCGGCCTGAGTGCTACCCAAGCACCAGCCAATGCTAGTTGTAAGGGCGCCAAACAAGATCCCCCATTTCGCAAACCAGAGACTGGTGCGGATCAGCCATGATGTCGTTCTGTATATGCTCACGAGAGCAAGATAGGTAGCGAGGAAACTAATCAAAGGGGGTAAGAGTGTCTGTGCATTCCACTCTGCTGGACGTTTGGACAGCAGGGCGATGACCAGACTGAGGAAGGTGGACAAGAGGGCAAGGCAATGGGACAAGAACTGGATGAGAAAACTATATAAGGGAGGGGGAAGAGCGTCCGCAAGATACGTGAGAAGGGGATCGAGCACAGAGGGGAGGTTGTCTGGATTCATGACAGTTGGTGAGTGAGTGAGGCACGGCGTGACCTGCCAGCTCACGAGATACAATTCTGCCCACGTGAGCATTATCCTTTTCTGGTCAATAAGTTACCTGATTTATGCTGTGTAATTCAGCTGTCACAAGATCGTCACAAATATGGGCTTTGTGGAACTGGGGTTCATTCAACTCAACCAATCGGAGAGCTCCCGTACCACGGCTTATGCCGCGACATCATCCTCTTTTAGTTTTACATTTAACCGAGAATCAAATCAACATTTGCAAACAGTACTGCCTATAAGTTCCCGTCAATAGTAGTAGTAGCCCTCTAACCCCCCTTCTCTTGCTTCTCCCATCTCATCCATAATCATGACTATTAAGCGTAAACATGAGGTCGAGGCTGATGATGTTCTCCCTGTGAGCGTTTGGCCATTGCCATATATGGCGAGCTCTAATTAGCTATTAGTCCAGAAAGCAGCTGAAACTGATCCCATTCCCAAACATTGAATCAGACAACGATGTTGCGATGTCTGAGGCAGAGTCCACGTACCCTGATGTAGTTCATATGCGCCTCCCGTCCAATGCTAGCTCAGTGTCGTCGAACGCGTTCAACTCTCCCGTGTTCGAATCGTGTATGTATCACTCGCTACTCTCCTCGGTTAATGTAACTCACCTATGAGAACAGCATCTTATTCTGGCTTTGACATCTATCCACTGCCGTTTTTGAACAATGATGGCAGTATGAAACCTAATTCTCACAGTTACTTACATTATGTGGATCAGTCACTGAAACATCATTTTGGTCTTCTTCAACCCTCAAGTGGTTTTCGTCACCATGGGTACGTCTATTTTTTGCACCTTCCGTAGGGGGTAGTAGTCCTCAAACTTATATGCGCTTCTGTCTCTTGTCGATGACCATTACCACTTCCAGAACTGGTTGCTCTCAAATACCGAAACTTCGTGTTGCCTGTGCTTCGGGACCCAATGGACAACGTACCATGTGGAGTTTCTGCGAACAATGTGGCGCTATATCAATGGTCGACAGCGATTAAAAATATGGGACTAATTCTCCAGGAAATCAACTTTCAGCACCCACCTTCCACATTGCTCTGGCTCCACCTGCTCTATTTTATTCGCCTTTATCATTATTCCTATTCCGCCTCCATTCTGGACATATCAACCAACCTACCCAAGAGACCGTGCTGAGTCATAATACACCAACGCCACGATCTGGGATATTACTTGCTTTCGAAAATTTTCCGGCTCCTCCCAATCAGGACTTAATATTTCCATATTCTGGCGACACCTCGGCTATCTAACTTGCCTCTCCCGCCCCGCAGAAGCAAATTTTAATTCAAGCCGGTTTTCCTCTGTATGTTTTCTCTCTGCTTCATCTGTAGTCAGTCTTGTGCTCTATCCATCTGTATGTACAACCAAAATTCAATGTCGATGCTGAACAGTACCAATCGAGGGCGTGTTGTCAGATATCTCCACTGACTTGTGCCCCACACGATTTCGTGACCATATGCATGTTTCGATGTTCTATTACCGAGTGACAAATATTCAAACTCAGATCTGTGAAAGCAATGACAACTAGGATGACTGGTAAGCAATTGGATAGAAAGAAGAATCAAGTAGAAAGATATCTCAATTTCAGAACTAATTGTTCGGATTACATAATTTCCAATCAGCAATCCTAAATGAAAATGAAATGACTCAAAGTATAACTATCTACAACATGGTATTAGTGTCAATAATTGTAAATTTTTGATATCTCTTATATCATGATATCATGCTTACTAAATGTTGTAGCTATTACCAGTCTTGACAACCAAGGCTGTCTTATAACATTATTTTGTGGATAATTACAAGAGAACTTGACAAGAAGTTCTGTTAGATTGAGTTATTACTTAGATATTTGGTACTTGGCTTCAAGTTCAAACTCCAAGTGATAATGTTCTCCACAATAGATCACACCTCATAAGCACTTTATTTTCCATGGCAGAGTTTGTTTACCAAAACTCTAAACTCTACCTTTACTCTGTTATAGATTGATTCAATCAAATATCTGGTAACTTTATAAAGCTAGGCAGAGATACTGATCTTACTCAAAGTTTAATAGTCTTATACTATCTCCACTTAAGTCTTTAATTATTTTTAAGGCTAGTAAATACTTTATATTACTTTATCTCATAATTAAGTAATATTTGTTGAAAAGGTGTAACCACTAGACAAAGAATATTGTTGGTAAGTTTCATTTCCTATTTTATTTCTCTTTTTCTCTTTTTAGTTACATACTTACAAAAGTATGTTTATGCTATATATACCAACAGAATATTATACCATACTAATATTCACAGTGAAAAATTATATAGTACTACTTTTCACATTTCTAAATATAAAAGAGCTTATAATAGATAGCTGCACCTCAGTCATTTATGCCACTTTCATAAGACTGAGTTTATATAACTAATAGATTATAGGCCCTGGCTTGCTAAACTAGAACTATATTACATTGAACACAAAAATTTACTCTTGTCAACTTGAACTTGATCTAATACTTATATATTCTAACATCAAACATTATCAGCATTGATAATAAAGAATCTACCTAAAATGATAAGCATTACTAACAGATTACCTATATTTGCTAAAAGTAATAAATTTGATAGTTTAAATTGGATTGTTTTTAGAACTATGATAACTATTGCAGTAGAATTTTGAAAAGCAATAGAATATTTAGAATGAACTATATATAATCTAACCAGCATAATAATACTATTCTTA
>Ga0157368_1000763_pt1:2500-12500 | contig 14641 bp, 9 predicted proteins | sample AttbisABBM3_FD_113146 | JGI IMG/M metagenome (GOLD analysis project Ga0157368, IMG submission 113146) | Fungus gardens microbial communities from leaf cutter ant in Botucatu, State of São Paulo, Brazil - Atta bisphaerica ABBM3 | ecosystem: Host-associated > Fungi > Mycelium >...
ATAAGGGAATGTGACTCTCTTTCCACGGGCATTTCCTGACTCTTGAAATAATGTGATTCCAAGAATTGACGGTAACCAAGGTGCCTACTCTTCCTAACGAGCCTGCTTATTAAGCATAGTCGGTCAATCAAGTAATAGCCCAAAGGCTGTCTCCAGAGATATACCATTTCTCTCTTTGAGATCCAAAACTACCCCGAGAAATGCTCTAGATCAAACGAAAAGGAAACCAGATAAGGAATCCCACATGAGGATGTTTTCAAATGCAATGGGCGATCAAAATTACTTAAATAAAAAACTTCTTGCTAATAGCTAATAAAGATGCTAATTGGTATCCTGGACGCCATCTTTACATAGACCAAGGTACATGTTCCTCGACGCTTAGGGCATCCTTCTTTTTCTTTGTTAGAGTGCTTATTTCTTAGTTTAGTGAGGCAAAGAAAACACAAGAAGACCAACCATACTGGTCTGAGTCAGTCAGTAGACCTACGTCCACCGGTGAAGTCTGGCAAGCTCCACTATGGAGATCACAAGATTAGACAACAAACCTTTCACAAGTAAGAAAACCCCTGATCAGACGTTCGTGGATTGTGTAATCAAGCTCCCATTTCCTCCAAATCTCCTTCAACTCTGAAAGATCCCTCTTCCTTTTCCTAGCCTTCATTGATATCGTATGCGGTTTAGCGGAATCAGAAAGATCATATATTAAATTACTTGATCCGTGAACGGAACCTTTGGCTTATCCTAATTTTCCAGGGAATGGGCCATCATTCAATGAATATTGATTGAGAATCTGTGTGAGATCACGAACCTTCTCTTCTCTCAAGTCTAGAGGGGAACTCCTAGTTTAGTCCCTCAGCGACTTGGATTGATGCCTATCGGTAAGAAGAAAGTCGGGATTCGTGCTACGAGCTTATGGGCTGCCTATTATGGAGTATCCCATAGCTCCCTGGGCATGGTACTGGACCCTAGTCATCTCTTCTTTTCAAAGCATTCACCCCCGAATCTCCCGGGTCTCTTGGATTTGGTTCGATCAGTGTTTTCGTAGAAGAAGAGAAGAAGATGCATTGGGTTTAGGACGAAAGCGGAAACGAGTAGGATATCTGCTCATCTTGGTTAGGTTTATCCATGATCCGGTGGGGCCTTTAGGCCAATTCAGGAGTTTCAGACTTCTTTAGAAAAAATTGATATGGAGGGTACACCTGCTCTGCTAAGGGCTATGTTTGAACATGGTCTAATACAAGAAAGAGTCAGCTTTAGAGAGTTCTTGCAAATGAAGCTTGGAAAATAGAAGCGTAATTTCGTTGGAATCCTATGTATCACTCAGAAGCTAAAAGCTGTCAAGACAGCCCTTAAAGCTTGAAATCTTCAGGTCTTTGGGAAAGAACAACTCTTGGTCTTTTGAAGATCATAAGCTGGATTCTTGACTTGAAAGATAAGATAGGGTCACAGGACTTCTTTATCAAAGCATTTTCGGGTGACGGCTGAAGGTACGAATCCGAACAAGACAGCGGAAAGCTAAAAATAGCCAAAAAAAGCCACTCGTGCGCGGGAAGATGGGCAGCGGAAGACTCCTTCTCTTAGCTTAGGTCAATCGCAAGGTCCTCGCTTGTTTTTCTTTTTGTTGCATCCATAAAACTGGGGATAAGTACCGAAATACTCATACAGGAGGTCGGAAACTTCCTAAAAAACTTACATGGCAGTGGTGCTGCAGAAAACATTAGCTCCTTTCTCCAGTTAGTGGCGGCTTCTTCCTAGTGTGACATGGATCTGACTTCTATCTCAGCGGCTCCATCTTCTAGATACGCTTACCTTAGTAAGGTAATACTTATAGAGTAGGCTTGCTTCTTCCTTCGAAGCCTGTTTCGGGTGCTTGCTTGGTCCGGGGCAGGGTGCTTTTCAATACCTGCTTGGAAGGAGCGGGTCAGATACAGAGGATAATAGAAGGGACGAAGAGTATCACCATGGGGGTGAAGACCCAATATGGCTGCTACATCTAGCAAGATGGGTGTCGTTATCATACCGAATTGTAACTCTTTTTTTCAGGAATGAGATACATAGTCATTCTGTAGATAAGGCGAAATGGCTGGGCCATACTAATGGTATTTACATGAACTTCTTCAAACCATTAGGCAGGCTGCATTAAGTGATTCGTTCAAGGTAAGAGTGCCAAGTTCTGCTGATTCAATGAATAAATAAGAAATAAGATTCTGATTCCGTGTAATTGATCTCGAGTGAATTCAGGCCGTAAGGAGAAGACATTTCTTCGTCAATAATATAATAGATAGGGATAACAGCACTTAGTCATTCGACTGACTTTGATTTGATATTCTTTTCAATTCATTTTTGCTTCCTTCGCTCCGGGGGTACCACGCCGTTTAGATCTATTTCGGCTGCCAATGAAATGGAATATGGGGAACTCTCCGTCTAAGTGGTTAATCCGACGAGTCAATTCTCAATGTGATGCTGCTATCCGTTCGACGATCCTACTTCTGATGTCACCCCCGACTCTCCCTCCCAGTGGAATATCAAAACTATTCTCTATCCAATTCCGGAATGGATCATGAAAGATTTTTTCTTGAGATGCCGATAAGGAACAGCCAATTAGAAAAGCGGGTGGCAGGGAATGAAAGCACTCCTTTGATAGCAAAATATAGAGATTTTTTAGAGCTAGGGGCAGGCTCTTCCCGCTACCCTTGATTCGGTCGATAGGAATTCCATCGCGATCCATACCCAAAAATGGGCACTCGTCATGTGCTGCAACTCGATTTGTCGCAACAAGAGGAGAAGAAGATTCCTCGATGGAACCCAATCAGGATGTGAACAAACTCTTCGATATGCGCTAGCTAGGCAATCATTTACTAGTCTGAAGGACTCAGGGTCTCCTCGATGCCATCTCGTAGATGGTCGTTGTTCCAGGATTCACTGATTCAACAGCCGTTCCCTTGCCGGTCTACTGCCTGATGGCTTTACATCGCTAAAGAATCCGTAATTGACAGCAGAATCAAAAAAAGGAAATTTTCTGAGCAAAGATAAATACAATTCGAAAAATGAGCACACCGATGGACCATGAAAACGTTCTAATCTACCTTTTGCCTTCGCTGCAAAGAAAGAATTCCAAAGTGTGAAAGAGAAAGACTTTCTATTACATAGTAGAAATGCAATAGTTTGAAGGAAGCCCGCATACCCTCTTTTCCCCTCCCCCTTTGCTGAAAGCACTTCCTATAGCGAACCTTGCAAGGAACATCACGAGTAGGCTGGTACCAATTTCTCCACATCAGCAGCAACATAGGCATCTGAATCTTAAGTAGGAAATTCCTTCATCTCAGATGATGTGGGTAAGGTACACAAATTTCTTTCAATTTCCAGGTAAAATGAGCGGAGACGAGTTTGAGTTTATCAGCACACCCCCCCGTAGTCGGTTCTCTCGGAAAAAGTTGGGTAGAAACTGAGCTTGTAGAAAGATCCCGTTGATTTTCGGGCTGGCCCTTGACTATGGAAAGAATGGTGTCTCAGAAAGTTGTTGAATGCCTCAACTTCGGATGATGACTAGCTAGGATTAGGATCAAAACACCATTTAAGGCACATTTTAACCTAATTAACTGAAGCAGATGCAGGATCCGAAGTCTTCGACTCAGGCTCAGACGAACCGAGAGTCCTGTCTATCCTTAGTCACAGCGAAAGACTTATACTTTTGAGCGCCCATAAAAACAGAACTTTTGGATCTCCAAATGCACCACCCACTATCGGATGGACTTATTGCTCAGTTTCGTGGTGAAATTCCACTTCCCTTTTTCATAGCTATTATGGAGGAACCGCTGCCCTCACTCAATTCTAATCTCGAAATCTTTACCCGATCTGGAAATGCTTATCTTATATGGCACCATAGGTCTTAGTTTCGTTTCCTATATGCGCTTTCGTTCCATCCGACTTCAAGAACTTGTAGGGGGCCGCCCACCCTTTCCCCTTTACCCTCTCACTCCCTAAGGAATGAAAGGCCACATCTAACTTTGCCCAAACCACTGGAATACGAATGAGATCTATAATTACACCATATAATAGTACATGGCTTTTCTTCTCGAACCCACCTCCTCCAAATAAATTGCACCTACATAAATTGCTGAAGTAATTCTTCAACTTGTTGAAATTCGGCACTTTGCTTTGGGGACCCAATTCCGAAAGATTTCGATATATAGGAATAAGGTGCTCCAAGGACCTTGAATTGTTATGAACGTAGATGCCAATTTGTGAAAAGGTGAGTCCAGGCGGAAGAGAAAAGTGATCACCATAAAAACGAAGTACTAATTCGTGAATTCTTCTTTCAATCTGCGATTGGGCCTTATCAAAACAAATGTCCCAAAGCCGATTTTCCATTTCCATGTCGGTCATCCCCTCGTGCGAAATGCCCGATACGTTATAAGAACGATGAGCGGACTAGCCGCAACGCCAATTATATGAATGAGAAGTTCTTTCGGTAAGAACAGATGATAGTAATTCGGTCATGGATCTTGTTTCCAGGGTGGCAATTCTTGTTCCCTCTTCTTTTTACCCTTTAGGGGGCCGCCTTGCGCAGCTTTAGAAAGGAGAGAATTTCATAAAGTCACTCTCTCCAACCTTTTCTATCTATCCTTATAAGTTGGGCGAGAGAAAGTCAATATGATATTTGCGTTGGTTTTTCCTAGTAAAGTAAATAGATTCCTTTTTTTGGCGACTAATCCGATCCGGCTAACCGGAACTGAACTTAAAGCAGGGGAAGAGGCATCAGCCGCAGAAAGTAATTGAATCGGGGAAGTTGCGAGTTTTCGCTATCCCCAGACAGAACTTTTCCTTCTTCAAGATAGCACTTACTGGGTGAAAGAAAGAATGAAACTGTTCAAGGAGAAAGCTTTGAATCACAAAGATCTATTCTAGAGAAAGAGACCCCTAGAAGGGAATCTTCCATGAGGGTCGTTGGATATGCATAAAGAAAGTAGGCTAAATCCAAGGTTGGCCTTTGACCCATCTCTTGTGGATCGGTATATCCCTTAGTCCATTACTGAATAAGTAATTAGTCAATTACATCATAAGGCTTAAAGAAAGGGGAGGTTTCATAGCTCTAGCTTGCTGCGTCAACTGGCCCTTCGTCATCCTTTCTGTGAGGTAGCTTGTCTCCTCCAGCTTGTCTGGTTAATGGGGCTCTCTATTCAAAGATTCAAGAAGTCACTAAGGGGTATTAGTGACGAGCTGTGAAAGGAGTTGCTCTCTTTCTCTTCCTTTACACAAGTCCATGCACCTACAGCTCGATCTACTAGCGCTCTCTTCGATCCTTCCAGGTCAAGACCTTCGCTTGTTTTGTTGAACTTTTCTTTTGTGAAAATAAATGACCGATTTTCCACGCTTAAGGCCGGTTTCGAACCTTCGCACATCACGTTGTACCTCGGGGACGGGGACCGTAAGAAGGGTTTTAAACGACTTATTTCGATCACTGGGGGCTTCCTTACCCTTAATTAAGGGTGGGATATCGATCTTAATAAACAAACGAGAGAAAGTGCTCATACCTATTGAAGCAAAAACAGAGGAAGACGATAACGCATCGATGAAGAGAACGAATCGATCTAACCCATTTTGTGCGGGTCTCACTATTGACCGGGGCATTGTTCCTCCTGATGACATAACTCCGATTCATTCAGTCGTAATGCTATAATGCCTTCTGTAGAGACAGTAGCTGCCTCGGCTACCAGCTGAGCAATATAATCGAAATTTCCCACTAGAACTCTTTTATCTCGTAAGCGGAGCTTTACCTTCTGACCCTACTACCCCTGCTGTTCAGCAGAAGGGGAGAAGGTAATATTCTCAAGCCATTTGAGTCGAGCCGTTGACTCCGAATCTACAGTTGCAGCCCTGGCAGCTCGCTTGAATGAAAGAAATAGAAAATCCTTATTTAATTAAGGTATAAACTCACTACTATCCGCATCCAGGGCATCGTAAGTAATGGAATAATAGGATATCTAATCAATCTATTGCGAAAAGCTAGCCGAAGAAAATCGTGGTGCTTACAATCCAATCTATCCTTCTATCTAATGTGTAAGGGCCCCTCTTCTTCCCTCTCCCAGCCTGTCTCTTCCACTTGATAAGAAACTTAGGGATAAAAGAGATATAAATTCTCGGAGGAAGAACCACCTCGCATGGACAGACAACCCCCCGGTTACATCATTTCTTGATCCGCTTGTCCACCAGCTTACTTAGTGATAGGCGTTTCGGGATTTAATAATCCTTTTTTTTCCAGAATCGATGTCTTGCATGACCGAGAGGATGCCTCTTCCTGGAATTCCCTGGTAGAGAACTCCAGTTCTATGCCTGTAAGTGGAAGGGGACAAACCCACCCATTCTCGTGACAGAGTGAGCGATTAACCAAATCCCATTGACTCAGACTTTGTTATTTATTGTTTCTTGCTTGCGTAGAGAGTGGTTATTTACTTGCTTAGTGGGAAAACTACAAGAGAGTAGGCGTGCCGGCATCCTAAATGTATATCATGTTAGAACGAATTAGGCAAAGCAAACCTTAGCTGCACAAAAAAAAGTCAGCAGTCGAGCTACATTCCTCTCCTTACCAGTCGAGAAGGATCTCTTGCCACTGTTATATGGCTCCAAGCGAAGAGGCCGAAGGAAAGCGCATTCCTGCCACTAGGGAGCAGGATCAAGGGGACTGTAAAAAAAGAGGTGCCAGTGGAAAAGGTAAGGGGAGAGCTTCTAGTGGAAACCGTAGTGAATGTGCTTATGCCAAAGGTAGTGCCAGCACTGATAATTGGATACATCGTGTGGGAGCAGACAAATAGTGCCATGATCTACCAAAGTATAAGCGAGTATACTATGAGCTCACTTAGCACCGTGGAACCGATAAAGAAAGATTTTGAAGAAATTGCAAGGGCGGCAACCGAAGGGGGGAGTGAGCCGAGCGAGAGCGAAGCAAGTCCCAGTGGTGGGCTGTCTGTCTGGTCCCATTTTAGACATAGTAAGAAGAGCTGCAATGCTAGATTAAGAAGGGCCATAACTCTGCCCTAAGCATTGAGCTTACGCGAACCAAGCTGCGAAAAAGACTTTTTTTTGGGGGTAGCCGTCCTTCCATGCCAAGCCAGCACATGGACAGGATTGCTACTCGAAGGGGCTTGTCCTTCCATCTTTGATTCCTTCTCGCTTCTCGTTTGATCCAAGCGGATTCCCTTTAGGTCTAGGAGAAAGAACTACCTTGACCCGCTTAAGGGCATGAATTTACCTTTCCTTTACCTGTAAACAGAACTTGTTTTCTATCTTTCAAGCTGATCCAATACCAATACCAAACTAATACCTTAGAGAGAAGAGAGAAGGCTCTGCAATTGCCTGCTCCTTTGACACCCGCTCCTATTCCTATTATGACGGTTGCGAGAAGCTCGAGTAAGACAAAAGATAAGAAGGAACGAACGGTAAATAGCACTGAACAAGCAGGGGCTAAAAGCTTCTTCTACCCAGTCGTCTCCCATAGTCTCAGAAGAGGGTCAATACGATCCCTTTGAGAAAGAACAAAAAATGAAACTATCAGAGCGGTGATTTCGACTTCGAAAGCCATGAGCCCCATTCACGAAAGCCTACGGAACAAACTTGCTACTTTTTATTAACTCGTCGCTACTTCTGACCCCTCTACGTACCCTCTCTTTCTCAATCTGATCCTTCCATGTACCCGACACTGATTCCCAAGCAGAGGGAGGAGAAGGAGGATCTTACAACTACATCATTTATTATTACAACACTTAATATTACAATGAGAATTACAGAAGCCCGCTGCTAAACAAGCACAGATTGGTAAATAAGCACAGAAATAGGTAAAGGAATGGAAGCACATCTTGTACCTTCTATGATCCATTCAACCAGCTGGCAACGAGAGTTGGCGCTTCAAGCCAGATAGACTGGAATGGGAATCAAAGCAATGAGTTGATCACCAGATCCGGGTACCGCAGGTTTCGGTCCTTCATCCGATTAACGAACGACTAGAATTGACTGGACAGGACATAACCGAACGAAGCATTAGAAATAGAATCAGTCGCATATACGCTGCTAGGAAGAATACCTAAAAGAAGTGATACCTGTAGGCCGACCTTTGAATCCATACCTTCGCGGTGTGCTCATAGATTATTTGAGGAAGGAGATGTTCCCTAAGGAACTCAAGGTGCTTCCTAGTGAAGTTATTAAGGGAAGCACTGAAGATGTTCTTTCAAGAACTCTTCTTCGATCATGGGTCAGACAATGGCTCACCTACTGTCGATGGTACTACGTGATTGCATGGAGTCCGACGGTTACCATCCAAGACTTCTTCGATGCTCCAGTCGTTAATCGCGATTGGCGAGTAACTTCAGTTGATCCTGAGCTAGTCCGTTTTGGACTGCTGTGGAAACTGTATGATCTCATAGCAGAGAAAGGTCTAGATTTCAGAGTGCCTATTCTGGAATCTAAGCCAGGCAACTGGCTATTGGGCGGTACTTCTGGACCAAGAGCGAAAGTCACTGATAGCCGCATTGAGTGGGTCTTCGGGAGAACATGAGTATCACCGGTGTAGTGCAGCTCGAGGATAAGCCTTCGCGTCCCAAAAGCTGTTTGGATTGTCTTATCTGTCTTCAACAACCGATCAAGCAATAAAGGAAGTGGTAGCCTATTGTCGGGGACTAGTTCCCTTCAGCTGACAGCTCTGACAGACTGCTTTCCAGCGGCATTTCTGGCACTCATACTCACACGGATTGGACTTTAACCGTGCTACTAGACCTAAAAGTAAAAGCTTTCCCTCTTTGTACTATTCCTTCTCCCCTCGATTCAGGAGCTAGCTTTCAATCTCCCAATCCTAATGCTACTACTCCTGAGACAATCTTGCGTGGCTTACTTGCTTGATACGGTTCCTGTACATTATTCACCCTAGCACACAAAAATACCATGTGTACCGAGATCCGATCCGGTTTTTACTACCTATGCTATCTTGGTTACAATATTGTTCGCGTAGATGCGGAGGTGGCCATTTCTGACGATTCATATTGGAAAAGTGCGGACTGAAAGCAACCATCCGCGCTTTCGAATGAAGGCTGTTCGTAGATCTGTTATACAGGCGATTTAGCTACTTTCTTTCAACCCTGAGTAGGTGGTATTAGGTGAGGGGATACACGCAGAACCGTTTAATTGTGGAACAAGCTACGCACCTTTGAGTTCTCGGGGTGAGGTGCGAAGCTAGTTCCCGAGTAAGTAGCTAAAAAGAGGGCAATCAAGCAAGCGATCGTAGGTACGCTATTTATATAAGCAGATTGGTGTGGAACTAGATCCTCCGCTATAGTAACAGTTGTTGTGTAGCCAGGTTCACCTGCCCAATGCCATAGATTAAGTTAGTGTTCCGTGTACTAAGTTACAAGACAAGAATGACTTTTTCAATCATCGTATAGAAGCCTAGTTTTGTGAGTGAGTGAAGAAGGGCCATAGAGCAACGCCATGTGTAGACCGAAATGGTGTCGCGAAGCCGGTCACAACGGTTGGCTACGATCCTTTCCGACAGTTTAAGAGAACCAGACTTCAGGAAGGTATCCGTAATGTATGCTCTAATTTTCTTATCGCTATCTTTTTGAAGCAGATAGTTCACAGTGCTCATTCTATAGACTAGTACGAATAAAGTAAGAAAAAATGAAGTTCAAATGGGTTAAAGTGGTTTCAATTCAAAAACCACATCCCAACTCCCCCGACCCCTCCGAACATCCCGAACTTTTTGGCTGAAGTAGACCTGCCACAGGCACAGGCCGACGATTCGGCTAATGTTTTACGGGAGAAGGCAGCCTCCATGCTGGAAGCATTCGCTAATATTGAATCAAACTGTGCTATTCATCGAGAGCCCGACACCTGGTTGGACGTGGCTCAAAAACTAGCACAAGGGATGAGCCCGGGAGAAATAGTAACCCGGGATGATCTCCATATGCTGGTCGACCAATTAAAGAATCCAGGCAGTGAGTTATATCTGAAAGCC
>Ga0157368_1000764_pt1 | contig 14639 bp, 12 predicted proteins | sample AttbisABBM3_FD_113146 | JGI IMG/M metagenome (GOLD analysis project Ga0157368, IMG submission 113146) | Fungus gardens microbial communities from leaf cutter ant in Botucatu, State of São Paulo, Brazil - Atta bisphaerica ABBM3 | ecosystem: Host-associated > Fungi > Mycelium > Unclassified ...
AATAGGTTTGATGTGCGCATTGTGGGGATTGTCCATAAAGGTTCTTATGAGATGATTCACTGGAAGTGCAGCAGAGCATAGTTGAAATCTACTTGCAAGTTTTTGGAGGTGAGATTTAATAAGATTAGACCTGCAATAGCTTCGAGACCTTCCATAGGTGATGTTCTGAAGGCTTCCAGTATTCAAATAGTGGCTCTTCTCTGCATTTTTCCTAGGATTTTCATGTGGTACAATAAGGGAGCTTTGTTGTAAAACCATAATTGAAAACTATATAGCACAATGGGGAGTATGTAGTATCTATACAGTAGGCATTTTTGGATTGAATTGATTCCTCATGATGAATTCCCAAGGAGTTTCATACATTTGACTATTGAGATGGCTTTGTTCGAGTAGAAGTTGATATGTTGATGGAACATGAGCTTCCGGTTGAAAATGAACCCTAGATACTTCCATGAGTCTTTAGGGTGAAGAATAGGTCCTCCAATGGTAGTGAGGTCAAGAGGAGGCAGATTGAACATTCCATGAGACCTGTTAAAGTGGAATGTTTCAGTTTTTGAGTGTTCTATGATAAGTCTGAACTTGTCAAGAAGACTGGTCAATGCATTATAGCTACAGGAGAGTTGTGAGTTTGAAATGTCAATCAATTTGTTCTGAGAAATAATAAGTCTATCATCCACAAAAGAAATGAGAGAAACAGGTATGTTAAGATTTTTTAAATGTTTTTCTTAACTGTATAAAAACAGTGAAAGATAAAGTGCCAACAAGATAGGAGAGAGAGTGGACCCTTGGCCTACTCCCACATTCACTTCAAACATAGGGAAGGATATTTTGTTCCACACATAATTGGTTTTTCTTCTAACCAGATAATCTGCAAAGAATGAGGCCACTTTTAATTTGAGACCTACTTTCTCAAGGATAAGGGTGAGTAGGCAATAGTTGAGAGATAGGAAGAACTGTGCAATATTAAATGCAAGGATGCTCGTAGTTTTGTTTTTGATCCAACCTGATTGAATTATATGAGTAAGGGTGACCCCTATGTCAGTAGTGGACTTGAACTTTAAGCCACCTAATTGACTAGGATGAATAAAGTCATTCTTTACAACGAGAAACTGAAGTCTTTCAGTGACGACCTTTTCGATGAGTTTTTCTAGAGTGTTAAGAAGCATAATGGGGTGAAAGGATTTGGGATGATCATATACTAATTTGTTTGGTTTGGGTATAATTACTGTTGAAGAGCATTTGAAGTAGTTTGGCCAATGTCTTAGGTTGATGTTGATGAGGCAAATATCCTGTTTGAGAATGGTTTTGAGATGCCGCTACATTAGCTTGTCTGGTCCAGGTGCTGACAAGTTGTTGCACTTGATAATTGCCTATCTAAACTCTTCTTTAGAGAACAGTTCCTATATGGCAGTCATTTTGTAACCTATTTTGTTAAGGATATTGATATCGACTTGACAATGAAGTATAGTATTGAAAGTGGCGTGAAGAGCTCCCCATAAACTGTCTGGGGAAAGACACAGCTGGCCATCATATTTAATGGCTTCGATGGTGGGTAGTTTGCACTTGTTAATCCAGTTCATCAACTTCCAAGGGCCACAGCTCTTGTTCACTACTTCTTGAATCTTCATGTCAAAGAATGATCTCTTGGTGTTCTTAACGACCTTCTTGAAGTTCTTCCAATTTTCCAGGCTTCTTGATGTCCTGTAGTTGTTGAGGGATCTGCCACACTCTTCTGTCCACCATTGTTTGGAGTGCTTTGTTATTCTTGATCGTTTTGCATTTTTGGTCCATGCTTGGTTGATTAACGCTTTGAGATGGTTGACCATATTTTCCAAATTATCCTTGTCAGTGATATTGGATATTTCTAGATTCTTGAGTGACATCACACTCTGTTGTCTAAGTCTAATAATAAAGAAAATAGAAATGAAAACCAAAAAATAAAATAAAAAGAGAAAGAAAGAAATAACACTGAGTCCATTGTTCACAACTTTAACATTAATGAACTGATAGAAATTGTGGATAGCACAGATCAATATCCTGTATCTATCAAAAAAGCTGATAAATCTACTGGTTTTAAATACTAAATACTATGTCTAGAGTAATAGTAGAGCTGGTGATAGCTAAGGAAATACTATAGGGATGAATTCCCAGTGATTAGGAAACAAGTTACTAAGCAATGAAACACAAGTATATGATCGATGGTAGAAGAAGCCGAAGAATACCAAAAAGTAATATAAGGCTCATCCATTCCAAAAGACAGATAGCTTTGAAGATGGTCTATAACAACTGCTCTCTATGTCCATCCTATGATAGAAATGATCTACTGTAGAAATAGATATTAGATCTAAGAGATGGGATGTCAGGGAGCATGACTATGTGTAAGTTATGACTATAAGATAATCCCCTTGTAGTGGAGAGCAGTAAATGACAGGAATAAATTATGTCTGAATAATGACATGCCAAGCCACTGTAAAGTGTCAAACACTTACATCATTCAACATGTAGGACAGAGCCATCTTTTGCAGATATATCTATTCATGTACTCCAGCCCTTATTTGACAGTTCTCAGGCAAGGGAATTATTGTGGATGGCAGAGTGTAGAGAATTTGTCATAAAGAGGAAGATGACATGGAAATGAAGATATCATAACACAATAAAGATATCATAGCACAATGTGTGTGACCGATATTCTCATTCTCACCTTTTAACAGCCTTTTAACTGCATTTTCGCTCTCGTGGCCTATCTGTCTTTCTTACCACTACCATGTCCATGTTTCCTGATGCTAGAGATTTCACAATCAGAGATAGTAACTTCACCAACTTCAACTATCAACATCACCAACCAATACGGCCGTTCTGGTGAGCGACATCCTTTTTCACACTGATGGAATGTTAATTTAGTACCCAGGTATCGATATCCTCCGTGATGCCTCCAGTCCTGGAGCAGCATTTGACTCACCAGAGCACTACGATCGTTGTTGCTTCCCTGGTACTCGAGAACAATACATTGCCGATATCACGAATTGGGTAACTGAATCTATCGACACGCCCTCATCAATGTACTGGATGAGGGGACCAGCTGGAGTGGGGAAATCAGCCATTGCTCAAACATGTGCTGAGAAACTGAAGAAAACTGGACATCTTGGTGCTGCATTCTTCTTTACTGTCAAGGGACACAATAGTTCCTTGCGCCTGTTCACTACCATTGCTTACCAACTCAGTACTACGCTGCCTGACTATCGTGTGGTAGTCGACGAGAGGATCTCAAAGGACAAGACACTCGTTGAGAAGAAGATATCGTTTCAGTTCGAATCGCTTATTGTTGAACCGCTCCAGGAGCTACAGAAACAGGGAAAAGTGATTAGACCAAAAGCAGTTTTCATTGATGGATTGGACGAATGTGCGGGTGAAGATGCACAAGCAGAAATCATCAAGATGATTGCATCCTCTGTTAGGAATGGATCCACGCCATTCCGCTGGGCCATTTTCAGCCGCGCCGAGTCTCGCATCGTTTCCACATTCAAGCAGGACATTGTCGCTTCCGTCACTCATTCTGTCGAACTCCCTATCTCACGCGACGCTGATGGTGAGATTAAGATGTATCTCCGGGGTGAATTCAAGAGCATTCTCGAACACCGGGATTACGCGCACCTGTCGTCGTCATGGCCAGCCGACAGCGATATTCAAACTCTTGTTGATGCAGCAGACGGCTTGTTTGCTCATCCTGCTGCTGTCCTGCGTCATGTTGCCTATCCACGCGATTGTCAATTCCGTGAAAGACTTCAATCTGTCCTGGATGCCGTATCTCAACCGGGCAAAGAGGCATCTACATCACCTTTTCCCAACTGGACGCACTTTATGTTCACATCATGAGTCAGATTCCAGAGGGTATTCTGCCGTCTGCACAGTTCTTTGTTTGCTTTGCTGTGCTTGTGCTCGGGTACGACATCGACTTCCCTTTGTATGCTGCCGTAATATCCGGTGCCCTTCGGCTCTCCGAATCTACACTTAGAGATATCTGTCACTACCTTCATGCAGTGATCGCCTATGACGCATCTATTAACCCTCTCAGTTCAACTGACCCCCGCATAGACCTCACACGGTCATTATTTGACCAAGGTCAATGGTTCCGTCCAGAATTCTCGTTCCTCCACCATCTCCTGGGTGTTCATGGATCATTGCATTTCTACCACAAGTCCTTCTACGATTTCCTCGGTGATCCTGCTCGCTCAGGTCCCTTCTGTGTTACCACTCCTGCCATTTATTGCAAATTAGTTGATCACTGGATTCAACTTCACCACCATTACGCATCAAGCTACACTGTTGGCGGCTCAAGTACATCTTTTCGCCCTGGTATCTGCCCTTCAACTTACTTGTTATTCCAGAGCTAGTATTGGCATCAGGTATCGTCAGCTCCTCTGACTCGCTCTCTTGGCCACAAGGAACCGAGTTTGTTGACTCCTTTCTCAAGCTGGTATCCTTCTTCTCCCTCTCGATGTGGCTATCTCATGATGCTCCGGACTTTCATCGATCTATTGGGGATATTCCGTTGCACATTTTACGACGGCTGGCAGAACTAGATTATTGCAAGTCTCTGGTAGTGAATAGGATGTATCTGGAGCTCTCACGTTTGGCCTTCTGGCCGGTTGTCGGTATTCCGGGAATTGCGAAATCACTATCTTGCATCGTATTTCAGTGTATCCGTAGCAATGAATTTGATGCCCTGGTACCTGCAGCATTTCTTTCAGTGCGTTCCAAATATGATTACCGCTAGCGAATTAATTCACAAATTACCAGGTGATGAATAATCTCGAAAAGGCGGGAGTCATCCGACGATATCATCCTCACATTGGTTCGAGTCGTGCCATTTCCCTTCCTTATACTTTATCCCGCAAAAAACCTATTAGGAGGGACAGTGGACTTTATAAACTTGGGCATGGGGAAAAGTCAGTTGTACTGTATTGGGAATTTGATATGGAGAAGCGGTATTTCCATGAGTTCAGAACTATTGACTATAGGGCGGCAGTAGCATTCTACAAAGCGAACAAATTTACATTATGGCAGGAAGAGAACGGGGAAGGTGACGGGGAAGGCGGTTAGGTAGACACCAAGGAAGAGAGACGGCTAGGAAGATGACCAGGCAAAAGGAAAGGGTGCCATCGAGAGTGAAAGCAAGGAAAAGCGAGAAGCCGATTCTAATGTTCAGGACCAAGATAATGGTGCTCGGCGTGAAGACGATGATACCAAAGATAATGGCGATGGGCAGGACGATCTGGAGGAGCATGTGAAATCAAATTAGTGCATCGTTAATGCATCTTGTATACTGAATGGCCCCGGAAAGACGCACAAATATATCATTATTTGAATTTCGATCTTCAGTAGAGACAAGAGAAAAACGATGTATGAGACACTGGATTCTCAATTGACATATCTAGACAGAACCATTGCATGGAGTTGATACGAGGGTCAGTCGAGTTCAGAGATCCCAAATAGTAGTCAGCAGTCGAGACCATGAGAAAAAAAATATCCTCATGATATGGACATCAGGATCGTCGAAAGGTTGACTTAGATGCCTTTTCAGGACACAAATAGCTCGATGTGACAGTGGATCTAGATGACTTCTGCCTGAGATTCAGATTGGAACGATATCTTCTCCACAAATGACCCCCTCTCGTCGACAGCTGCGCGATACTCCACCTAGACTGACCCTAATATCAATTTGCTCACGTTCGTTATTCATGCACCTCCCACTCTACGCCACGACGACGGCATTTCGACAACTATCTCGAGTCCTCTACAAATGTTCTTCTCACTTTCTGCCTCTCTCTCCCCTACCTTTCCCCTGGCAAGCACAATGATAGCGATGGTATGCGCTGTACAGGATTGGCGGTTGAGGGACCCAGATATGATTGTCTTGCGAAACCAGTAGGGCCAGTGGTAGGGTCAGTGGGGATAGGCAAGGTAAGACCAAGCTCAGGATCAAGCAAGGGTAGAGTTAGTCTGAGTTCGGGACAAATGATATTGCTGGTGGGGCCTATGAATAAACTACGAGCAGCGAGACGGTTAAGACATTCAAAAGTGACAAGGGTGGATGAGTTTGCAGTCGCTTTGGTGAGCGTTGGCATGATTGTTGGTGTTCTGGCTATTGATGATAGCACATGTATTTTTTGCTGCTGTAGGAAGATAAGACTGCGTAAATTCGTTGTTGGATCAATATCAGTTATTTTCCCCCAGGTAAGGGTGTTCTAGACCCTTTGTTCATTGCTTGTAGTGGAATTTCTCCCTTATTTCTCTCTCAGGAAGTCCAGCATTATAATCGCCAACCTTCCCCTGCATCCTCTTCTACCGCTCCTTCCTTTCCACAGCGCCCGCCGTCTAGTTCACAGGCACAGAAATCAAGTTCAAGACTCGTTTCAAGGCAGGGATTTCGGCACGACCACGCGTCAAAGCGGGAAATTCGTCGAGGATGTTTCTCGAGGACGTTGGGCTGTCTGAGCCAATGTCCACACGTTTATTTCGCTCCTGGAAGAGGAGAGAGCAAATACGGCGATATGCTCAATACGCCATTGACCGGCGCTTTCAATTTGGAAAATGACGTGAGTGCAAGGGAGAGAATCGGCTTTTCTAGGAGTTTCTAGGAGAAAGGGGACAAGCGGTGGGATTGGGTTCGAGGCCAGTCAAGGTGGTGATAGTACGGGATAGTGCAAAAATGTTTGTCGAGATGTTGAAGAGGAATACACAGTATATTGTTGTCTTTGTACAGAAGATGATGCCGAAATTTGTAATACAGAGACTGAACTGTTGCCCACAGATTGACTCATCTGCAGCACTTTTTCCTAAGCCTCAAGACCTGCAAATTTGTACTGATGCAAGGGTTCTTACATGAAGGCCGGGGGCATTCTTCCCAGGATAGGGACACTGGATCTCCGGTCAGATTCAACAGTGGATGACAGGAAGTCATCAGAAAGAAGACGTTAAATGTATCTTCAATGCCGTTGGCTGCGTGACCTAGTCGCACAAGCGTTTAGGTGTATATGGTCGCCAATGCAAGATTTGGTCGACTATTCATGTCTAGGAGCAGATAGCGTGTATCCATGCCTGAAATTGTCAAAGTATACGCTGAATTGCGACAGTATACCAAATTTCCACTGCTCCCCTGATTGTCGTGATGCTGTCGACGAGAGGGCCTCCAAGGACAAGGCAGTTGCGAAAAAGAAGATATTGTGTCAGTTGCGAACCACTCTAGGAGCTAGAGAAGCAGGGAAAGCGAGTCAGATGGATCAGACGGGTGTGCTGATGAAGACGTGTAAAAGAAGATCATCGCATCTTCTATTGAGAAACAACATACGCCGTTCCGCTGGACTATTTCCAGTCACACAGATTCTCGCATCTTACCCACATTCAGCCAGGATGGCATCGCTTCCATCACTAATTCTGTTGAACTCCCTGGCAGACTGCGAGATGAAGATGTGAGAATCAATCGACGCCGAAAATGTTCCTAGCCATCGTCGCCATGGCCAGTACGACGGGCTGGTTCGCTCACCCCGTTGCTGCCTCAAGAGTTCTCTGAAAATCAACAATCTACGTGCGACAGCTTGGAGCATTCATGCAAAATGGCCACAATTCTTCCCAAAAACCCATCACTGAAAACAGCTATGCGCATGGGAAGACGTGTTATTAATAACGATCTTGCCAATTAAGTTAATTGTTGAGCTTCTACCTATAATTAGCCCATACCAGATGGGCATCTCGCGTCCCATAGTGCCTGGTATGTCGCTTCATCATGTTCGAACTCTGCACCCCTTCTCTTCGTTGTTGGTCAACAAGCTGGTAGTGACGTGGCGTGGAACCAGGAAACATGAGTCGGGATACAATAACTAAGGCAGAACATCTGACAGAACATCTTCAGTGGTTGTGGCTACCCACAACCACTGCTCAAATATAACTGTTTTTCTTACAACACCAGGGAATTGGTCCAGGCACAATATGCTGGTCAGTGCAATATGTGTTGAGCACAATAGTACGGGACAGGTGAGGGGGAAGGATGAAATCAAGGTGATTAACGAGAGCGTTGTAGAAAGTGAGACAACCGAAGAACTCTCAGGATTCCCTCGCATATGACTCATTCAAAATGTACTTGAGGTAGGCTCAAGGTAGTTCCTAAGGTTCCCCAATGCGTGCAGATGTGAGTAGGAGTACAAGAAAATGATATACTCCCTATCAATCATCCAGGGACTGCAGGTATACCGACAGCACACTACAGGGTTCATTCAAGCCCTATTGTCTGGAATGCACTCTACTGAAGCAGATTCGTGCGGGGAATCTCATCGAACTTGAAATTCTTTGTTTTCATCCGTCTCCTACTTTGATACAGCATTTTCATTTTCATGGTTCTTGAGAATGATGGCAATGTTGATGGTTTTGATGCATGCTCCACTGTCACAGGAAATGCAGAAAGACATCCACGGACACTGCCGCGCTGTTGTGCTCTTAAAAGCCCTTTGTTTTCCTTCTATTGTCTCTCTGTCACCATGTCCATGTTCTCTGATGCAAGTGGTTTCATAATCACCAATAGTACCTTTCACATACAGAATACCAATAGCCAATATGGCTGGCCTGGTGAGTGGCGTCGTTTCCCTTGTTGACAGAGTGCTAATCTGGCGTCCAGGTATCGATGTCCTCTATAAAGCATCCAGTCCAGGGGCAATCTTAGACTCATCTGAACATTATGATCATCGTTGCTTTCCCGGCACTCGAGAACAGTATATCACTGACATTACAAATTGGGTTACTGAATCTGTCAATGCTCCCTCGTCAGTGTACTGGATGAGGGGACCAGCTGGAGTGGGGAAATCAGCCATTGCTCAAACATGTGCCGAGAAACTCAAGAGAACTGGACATCTCGGTGCCGCATTTTTCTTTACTTTCAACAAACACAATGATCCTCTACGCTTGTTCACTACCATCGCTTACCAGCTTACCACAATCCTTCCTGATTATCGCGATGTTGTTAACGATAGGATCACCGTTGACAAGAGTCTTGTTGAGAAGAAATTATCAACTCAATTTGAATCCCTCATTGTTGAACCACTCCAGGAGCTAGAGAAGCAGGGAAAAGAGGTCAAAGCAAAAGTAATTTTCATAGATGGATTGGATGAGTGTGTAGATGAAGATGCTCAAGCAGACATCATTGAGGTCATTGCATCTTCTGTCCGGACAACATCTACACCGTTCCGCTGGGCGATCTTCAGCCGCGCCGAACCTCGTATCGTATCGACCTTTAAACAGGACGGCATTTGTTGCATCACGCATTCTGTTGAACTGTCCATCTCTCGCGAGGCAGATCGCGAAATTGAGATGTACCTCCGGGGTGAATTTAAACATCTCCTTCAGCGACGAGATTGCCCGGAATTATTGTCAAAATGGCCAACCGACGACGATATTAGAAAACTTGTTGATGCTGCAGCAGGGTTATTCGCTCACTCTGCTGCTGTCTTGCGTTTCGTTGCCTATCCACTAGACTGGCAGTTCCGTGACAGACTGCAGTCCGTTCTGGACGCCTTATTGGAACTTGGAAAACAGTCGTCAGCGTCACCCCTGCCCCAACTCGATTCTCTTTATTTCCATATCATGAACCAGATCCCGGAGAATGTTCTCCCATCTGTTCAGCTCTTCCTTTGCTATGCTGTGCTTGCATCTTGTGACTGGAACGGCAGCGATCATTTTTTCGTTACTTCATTTTGTTGTGGTGTTGGGTGCTCCGAGTCCACATTCAGAGATATCTGTCACCATCTACATGCTGTGGTCGTCCACCAGGCGTTTCCCACACCTCTCAGTTCAATTGACCCTCGCATTGACCTCACGCGGTCCTTTGATGACCAAGGTGACTGGTTCCATCCAAACATCTCATTCTGTGACAGTCTCTACGGCGTTCATGGATTACTGGGTTTCTATCACAAATCCTTCCACGATTTCCTCAATGATCCTGTTCGCTCAGGTCCCTTCTGTGTTACCACTCCTGCTATCTATTGGAAAAAATTCTTCCATCACTTGATTCAACAGCACCGCCATTCTGCATCAAGCTATGTAATTGAGGACTTAAGTGAGTCTTACCCTCCTGTCCGCTTTCCCACTTACCTTGGATTTCAGAACTTGTATTGGCGCTTGATGTCGTCAGCGTCTCTGTCTCGCTCTCTTGGCCACACGGGACCAAGTTTGTTGACTCATTTCTCAAGCTGATATTCTTCGCCCAGCTCTCGTTCCGGCTATCTCATGATGACCCAGACTTTTGTCGGTTTATCGGAGATATTCCGTCCCACACTTTAGAACAGCTGGCAGAACTCGATCATCGCAAGTCTCTAATAGCGAGCACGATGACATGGGAGCTCCCCACTTGGGTCAGCAACAGCACCACTGTTTTCGGTATCTCTGGGATTGGCCAAGCGCTATCCCATACTTTATTCAGCTGCATTCGCACCGACAAAATTGATGCTCTCGTACCCGAAGCATTTCTTTCGGTGCGCTTCGAATATGATTACCAGAAGTTAAGTGACTCACGTGCTACTAGATGATTGACAAACTTGAGGAAGCTAAGGTGATCCGGCCATTCCATCCTCGGTTTGGATCGAGCCGTGCGACCGCTCTTCTTCGCATTTTCTCACGCAAAAAGTCCGGTAAGAACAGTGGGCTTTATAAACTTGGGCATAGAGAAAAATCGGTTATTTGGTATTGGGAGTTTGATATGGAGGAGCGGTATTTTCATCAGTTCAGGACTATTGACTATGTGGCGGCAATGGAGTTCTATACAGCCAACAAGTTTACGATGTGGGAGGAAGAGAACAGAGACAAGGAAGAGGGAGAAGGAGAGGAAGAAAGAGTTGGAGAGAGAGGAACGGAATGAAGTCAATACCAATGTTAAGGTTAAGGATGGAATGGTGTCAGACATGAAGGTTCTGATACCAAGGGACAGTAAATATTATTCTGCTATTAGTCATCAGGACAATTTTCGTCTCCTAGGTGTTTGATGACTGTCTTTTCATTTAAAGACTTCATTTACTTACAATGACCAGTCCATTCTACAGGTATAGCAATAGACTAGTTTCATGTCTATCAAAACTAAGTATTTATCCTACAGATTGATAATATCTGTGTGGTCTAGTGATACAATTTTGTATATTGATATTGCTTGCGTACTATCTATCTATATTTTTGAATTCACTCATGTTGATCCTTATTAATACCAGTCATGTGGTGCATTAGTCCTATGTTTCAGTCTAAGACCTATGATACTTATATTAATCTGCTCTCTACTGTAGACTCTAACCTGATATCTCTGATAGTAGCTAGTTAGTACATAATGTTAGTACATAATGTTTGCTATAGCCTTCTTTCCAATAAATTGAACCTATAGGTTCATATTGTGTTGGAATTGATGTTGATGTCCATATAATACAACTATATTATTTAAGTAAAAATATAGCTATATTAATCTTGTGATTTATGCCATAACTTCTCAGTTGTTAGATATAGTTTGTATGAACATGCCCTTCCACACCACTGGTCTTATTCACATCTACTGTCTCATCTGTCATCTAGGCTGTTATTTATTCTCTGTCACTCTCATCTGTCCTCCATGTTAAGTGTGATTTGTGCTTGGAGTAAAAGTCTGTGAGAATGGCATGGAGATGATTGACCAAGTAAAAAAATTATCTGTGGGATATAAAGTGTGGACTTTGAACAACCTCAGCTTCAACTTATGTATTGGATTTCTATTGGTCACTTAGTCACAATATCAGACTTGGAGACAAAGCTATTGAAAGGTGAGTGAGTGCTGATAGTAGAAAGAGGTGTGTTATTGTTAGGGCAACTGGGGCAGAAACATAGAGTATGCTTCAAAAATCTAGGAAAAACCTAAGTATATTATTCTAACAAAGTGTGATACATGGCTCACTTCCAGAGAAAACCTCAAAGAACAAAATGAGATTTTCTGAAGATAACTACTATTTTAAGTACTCTACTAGCTCATTCCAATCAAGTGGGACACTACTGACCTAACTATAGAATAATAGTACCAACATGATCAAGAATAGCTTAGAAATGATGAAACTATCCAGAATACTTATCCAAAGCAGAAACTTATATAATGATAATAGAAGACTCTGGTAGAAAAGGTGAATGAGAGATAGTTGGTATAAGGATATCTTATTTATTAAGCTAGATAAGTGTTCTGGAAGCTAGGCTGATATTTAGATAAGAGTAAATCTACTTATACAAGCTCCTATATATACTATAGGAGGTAGTTTGTCATATGGTATAATACTTATACAAACTACTAAATAAAGTTATCAAATAAGATTTATATAAATGAATCTGCTACTTTGCCAGAATTTGAGTTATAAATATTGCCAAAACCTGTGGCCTTTTTTCTTTTCCACTTGTAAGTCTTAATTGCTATTACTAATCTTACAGACTTTGCTAAGACTAACATCTCTGTTTTACTGCTAGAACTTCTTTAGATATTATCTATAAGATAATTACAACTACTCTTCTTTGACCATTGTCCAATGAGCTCTTTGCAATCTGGTTTATACTTGAGATTCTTCTATTTGTGTTCCTAATCATCTAGTATGATCATTTTGAGGTTAGATCAGTAATATTTTTATTACAAACTTCATTCAGCTTGTATCTCTATAACTATTAGACTGATTTTCACAAATTAAGTTGTACTGGAAAGTTTCAAATGAGGGCTATCTGCATATATATGGGATGTACAAAAGTGATGACAAACAACTGAGATATCAGGCTATTAATAACTGTAAAAGTTTTGTTAGCTATTATATTATGAACAGCTAGATGGATTTTCACGATTGAACTTATATTGAAAAGTGCTTATCAAACTATTTCTAATGATATATGGTATATTTCATAGCAATAAGTATTTATAGAAATATAAACATATTAATATAATAACATAATTAGTTATCTTCTAAAATTAGCCTAACATCTGCTATAACAGATGATAGTCTCTATTAGATACAAGCTTTGATCATATGATGGAAACAGCTTATGTATAGATCATTACTCTTTTGTATATATATCTCTGTATTTGAAAATTAGATCTTAGACTTAGCAATATCAATTATTCTTTTGATATTATGTATCATCTATTATTACTATCTTTTTATACTAAATCTCTAAATCACTGTCAAGTCATCTAAGTTTCAAGTATTATAATCAGTAAGTAGTTCATTTTGTGATAGTTTTACTTAATGTTCTAATTAATTAGTAGATAATAGCTAAAGTATTTAAAGCCACTATTACTTCTAGAAAACTTTGTTCTATTCTTTTATGATTTTTTGTAGATTAGTCATATATTGTGTAGAGTAGGGCAATAAATTTAGAAATTACCTAAAGTCATATAATTCCATAAACATTACTAGTCACTCTAACAGCAAAATATAATCTCTTTTCTAAGACTTCAAAACATTGATTAGTTTAACAGTCTCAAATTGTCTACTCTTATATCTTGACCTTTCTTCCCTTTTTTTGCTTCTCAGACAATTCAAGCAACTATCCTATAAACTCTGCTAATACTAATAAAGTTCTATATCTTATCTAGCATTATCTATGAAATATAGCCAAACACTAGTATACTTTAGAGCATAACATCAACAACATTCTTACTAATCATGTAAGCTAACTCTAAGACTTGTACACATTAGTATTTAACTTCACATCTATATTTATAAGTATACTTTTTTCTATAATATTGAGATCTTTTTTTTCTACTAACACTTTCACATCTAGAAACACACTCTGCCATTCCTGACCTACAATCTTATCTCTACTAGACTTTTACAATAATTAACAAGCAAAACAAGTCTTTCTTAGCTTTTGTTCTCTATCACAAACTTCATTCAGCTTGTATCCCCACAACCAGTACAACCAGTAGACCAATTTTCACAAACTAAGTTGCACTGTAAAGCCTCAAATATGGGCTATCTTGTTACGATCGACACCTCATGGGGACAGCATGGACATGGGTAAAGGGTATGACGATATGATTGGCTGCACCACATGTAGTCTCAGTCAGCACCTCATGTAGAAGGTGTTGTTACCTTACTTTATCCTTGTGGTCTCTTCATGTCTTAAACCTCGTACATGTTGCATTACTGAACTATGGACTCGCATAAATAGCATAGATACATTCATGTGTCCTTACACTTTACCAATTCTATCTCCCCTTATTCTTTCTCAAGTTTTTGCCTTAGTTGCAACCTGAGCTCAAGCTTAAGGTCATTACATTTGGTAAAGCGTCAACGAGCTCACCTTGCAAGAAAGGTGCAGTAGGAAGAACCTACGGACGAAATGAGACAGTGTTATCTGTCGAGAAGACAAAACACGTGTAGCAGTAGCTACAAGAATCTAAGACGAGTTCAAGAAGAACAAACGAGATAGAAGCACTATCAGAACGATTAGGATCTTTGCAGATCACAGAAGAAGCCTCAGACGATTACGAGCAGACAACCACAGAAGAAATGTCAGTAGCACCAGCACCAGCAGCTGTAGCAAACAGCGAGAATGTCCAAGCAGGATTGCCGAAGAACATGGTCCCAGACCCAGGATGGTTTGATGGTGAC
>Ga0157368_1000765_pt1 | contig 14634 bp, 22 predicted proteins | sample AttbisABBM3_FD_113146 | JGI IMG/M metagenome (GOLD analysis project Ga0157368, IMG submission 113146) | Fungus gardens microbial communities from leaf cutter ant in Botucatu, State of São Paulo, Brazil - Atta bisphaerica ABBM3 | ecosystem: Host-associated > Fungi > Mycelium > Unclassified ...
AAGTGACGAGAGGATAAGAAAAAGTGACGAGAGGATAAGAAAAAGTGACGAGAGGATAAGAAAAAGTGACGAGAGGATAAGAAGAAAAAGTGACGAGGTGGTAAGAAGGAAAGGGGACGGGCACAGCTGAGAACAGAACAGTGGGGCAGCCCATCCCGAGTTATTGAGCGAAACATACAGACAGACCAGACCAGACCAACAATAATTTTCGGCCTTGTCACACCAACCGGCCTCACGTGATGTCACTCGTCGTCGCCGAAATTTCTGACCCCTCGCCTTGATCAGATTTTCATCAGATTTTCATTCACTGATCAATGCTGTCCGACTCAGTGCCCAAGGTTCACACACTACAGGCACAGATAGATGATCTTGGTGCTCTGTACCATCAAGTCCAGAGTCTGCGCCTGATCCCTGCTTTGTTGCTGCAGGGAAATAAACCGAGTGGGCAGACCCAGTCAGAGTTCGAGCGGCTCAAGCAAATAGGAGACAGCATTCACTCTGCTCCCGTTCAAGAGGCGTTGCACCAAGCAGAACAGAGTCTAGGTGCCGACGCTACAGAAATCAATTCAAATCCACGAAGGGAGATCCGAAAGAAGAGGTGAGCGATCTGAGACACGCCACGATCTTTGGGCCTCTGAAATTAAATTCTCGATTTCTACGCAAAAGACTGCCCTCTCCAACGTCGCCCCAGCCATGCATTTCCAAGGTCCCACAGGAAACAAATGCGTTTCTGCCGGAGCACGATGGCATGCAGGCATTGGAGGCAGGACAGCTGCACCAGTACCTCAAAGCGCACAACTCTGAGCACCGCACTAGGTTACATATTTGGAAAAGGACACAAGACGAGGCGAAGAGTGATCGACCGAATCTGCTAAGATTCATGATCCCGGATGTGATGATTATCTACATTTCAATAGGCTATCAGAGCCACAGTGGAACCATCTTGATCGAGAATATGTCTGCATTTGCTCCACGAGAGAGAGTGAGCCCCCATTTTTTCGGAAACGAAGAGCGCAAGACTGACTCATCGGGCTCCCAGAAAGCCCCCTACCTGCACTCAGAGTACACAGTTTTCCGAGTCTTATCCCAACAACTCGCACGTGTACTTCATGCACAGCCGCAAATCGGACTGCAGGGTGTGATGGTTGGTCAAGTTTCTTCTTTCATAGAAAAGAGAGCCGAGGCTTAAGAATTTCAATTATTATTTTTCCAGCGCTTGCTAGAATCGTACGAACGACTGTTCGAAGACCAGTGTGCGGGGTGTGGACGTGTGTTGTCGGTCGAGGGACATGTTCCTCCTGTAGTGCGACTGTGGAAGGAGACGGGAGAGTGGGAGCCACGCCATGTCACTTGTCGACAGGATCAATAAAAAACGAGAGTGTGTCTTGTTAAGGAAGCGAACAGCTCAACAATTAAACATACAATGGACTCACCAACTCATGGCTGTGCATTTCTTGTTTCGGACACTGCGGAATCTCTAGGCTTCAACTCGGATTACTTATTCTGGACTTATTGCGGAATGTCCGGGCTTGAAGAAATAGGAGAGGACAGCGTCATGGTTGCGCTGACATAAGAGTCTACTGCAATAAATACTCGCCCGTCTTTTGGGGCTCCTCGAGTCTGCCATGCTCTCTGCCTCTGCCTCCTCCTCCGCCTCCTCCTCCGCCTCCTCCTCCTGTTCTCCTATTCCTATCCCTCGCTCCAGTCTTCCTTTAACAACAGCTGCCCCGGCTGCTCTGTCCTCCACGTCCTCATCGTCCAATGTCATGGTTTCTCACCTCGGCTCTATTCATGTTCTCAGCTACACCCCACTCGAAGGCGAGTGCGGCGTTCCTATCACTGTTCGTATCCATTTCCAGCCCAACACCCATGAACCTCGTTTTGTTCGCCTCATCGTCGGCCCGAGGGCAATTGCCACCCAGGTCCACGAGCTACCCGACTCGTCCTACGGCCGCTGGGAACTGGACGGCATCATCCCCGCCAGCGACTCTCTGTCCTCTCACAAGGTCCTCTTGTCCGTTCAGGCACTGAACGATAACCATGAGGTTCTTGATTCGGTTGTATTCGGCGAATTCTTCTACTGGTCGTCATGTATGTCAAGCTTTTGCTATTATATGCATCCTTCCTTGACTCACATGTCCCTTCAGCTTCGAGTTTAGAGTCTCTGAAGAAGTGCAACACTGCCAGTCTTCTCGACCCCAAGGTCTCCTCCTCTCTTCCGGAGATGTCTACGAGGCGTCGCTCCGCTGCTTTTCGCCAGTCTTCAAGATCCCCTATCTCTACAGTCAGCCCTCTCTCTGGCTGCCATCGCTCACGCCTGCATCGTCGCATCAAGTCTCAGAGCCCGCACATTCAGAATCCTGTCAACAATGATTCTTCAGAAAGATTGTATGCTCAGATACCTATACTTCAGTTTGCGACATCCCCGGCCACCATGTGTCACAATTGGAGTCCTGAAGAGGTCCATGCTGGTCGCCGTCTTGTCCGTTTCTCCAAAGTTCAGTGTGGCTGTCGTTTGATTGTCTCTTGTGCGGCCATACGACAGGACGAATATTGCGAAAATGACAGTGTCATCTCGTGTATTTACCACGAGGAAACTGATACTTGCGTCTTCACCTCGGTCGATATCATCTTCTTGCTTGAGTGGCTGACAGGCAGCTGGTTTCCTGTAGAGGAAAAGAACAGGATCCGGCGCAACCTCCAGGGATTTGGACCCAAGACTGTTTCCAAACACAAGGCTGGCATGGGTGGCTTCTTCCAGGTCATTATGGAGTTTACTGAACCCAGGCCGAGGAATATCGAAAAGGATCTCAAAGTTTTCCCTTGGGATCTGCTTCCACAGGCCCTTGATAAGATCTTGTCTAAATATGTTAGTTGTCTTGGCCTTGTTTTGATCTAACTTGAAGTTGACCTGTCATCTAGACGTTCTATATCGATACAACACAGGATTCGGACGAGCCTGCATCCACTGAGACTTCATCTGCTGTAGGCCCAGAGTTCAATTCCCTCGAGGTGCCTTTGCTTAATCAGGGGCGGGCTGCTCTTCCCATTCCTATATCAACCAAAAGGGAGTCCTTATCTGATGAACCTCCTTTCGTCTCTCCTTCCTCTGGATCGGACACATTCTCCTCTCCATCCGACAGTCCGACAACAACTTCTCCTACGACATCAGTTTATCCGCTCATGGCTGACTTGCCTCAGCCCGTCGAGAATACTTGCCCGTTTGGATTCACAGATTTCAAACCGAATGACCATCAAGAACTTGGTCTCGACTCGCTGAATATGTTGTATGATGTGGGTACGGGTAATCCTACTGTCCCTGCTTTTCCCAACGAATCCACACCTTACGATTATCGCTTCTACGGGAACTATCGGAGCGATGACTTTGACTTCACTACCACCGGAAACGACGCGTTGGGTTCCATGAGCGAGCAATTTCATGTTTGAGTGAGACGTGTCATACAGTTCCCCTATAAATCACTGTAATAAAGGAACAGGAACACTCGTCCTGAGTTAGGGACTTTTGTTTCTAGCCTACTATTGTCTATAGTTTATTTCACCTTGCTAGTTCATCAAAATTTGGCTTTTCTCCTGTTCGTTCCTCGATCGTTCCTCGGTTGTTATCTTCGTTAAATTTGTTTATCCTTATTCTGTATTTTGTGATGATTCAGGTAATGATTTCCCGCGTTCAATTCTGTCGTGTAGCCTTTGCATTAACAATAAAGAGTACAATATAGTTTCCGGTTTGAAAAATCAAATCAAGCACAACAACAAGCAGGAAATCAACTTTGCGACAAGTAGTAAGAACAACAATGATATTACATAAACGAAAGAGCGGAAGGATAACACCCAATAGGAATCCAGGAACTTCATCCGGGTAGTGGGCATTTTGGGGAAGAGATGGTGAATTGATAGTAGAAATGCCTTGACCGAGTAAAAATTATGTATTGGACCCGTTTCGCTTCCCAAAAGCATTGCTACCGAACCGGGAAAGTCGGGTCTTGAAAGAAAACGAACCCACACTCCCCATGTACGATGGCGCTACTGATGCGCCCGAAACCTGTGCTGTCGATGTATTTGGAATAGCGTTGCCACCATTGTTTCCAACATTGATGAAGGAGTTTCGTGGAGACTCTACGGACATTGAGTCGCTGCCGACCATATCTCCTGGAGCAGAAGCCACACCAGTAATCCCGTGTCGAGCGAGATGAGCGAGATGTCGTTGTAGAGGTGTCTGTTGTTTAGTGTTCGGTGGTAAGAGGGTCGAGTTGCTTGCGCTGGTGGGTGATTGAGGGCTGAGAGGTGAGGAGGTCATGATGGGACCACCAACTTGTATGGGTGGAATAACGAAACGACCAGGGTCTGCAATGAGCACACCTTGTGGAGAAGGGAATTGACGGAGGGGGGAACGTATGGGTGAAAGTGATTCAGAGACATCGACCGCGAGTCGCTTGATCTCGTCCCTGAAATTACGTTTGAAGAATCTCTCAAGGGTCTCATGGAAGGAGAAAAATTCGGGGGGACAGAGGTGTCCATGAAGCTTGAGACAGCCATCAATAACGCGTACCTTTAGGTAGTACCGGTCAACCAGAAAAATGATAATATCAATGTTTATACTTGCCTGCTCATCAATGGCAACCCTCAGTTTTCCTACAAGCTCAGCTCGCTCTGGGTTGCGAGCTAGGTAATCCGGATTAAAAAAGGTCTGCCGGTATGATGAAATACCGGTATTGAGCGGGGCGTCGACAGCGCTGTTGAGCGACATGGCAAGTGCATTGGTCGATACATGTTGGGCAGTCTTTGCAAGTGCCTGATACTTCTGGTACAAGGAGGTCAGCTCCTTTGTCTTCAACTGAACCTCGTTCAGTGCGTTCTCCAGAGGTGATATCTCAACAATCTCCACGTTGACCACTTCTGAGCGACGGAGAACAGTAGGGAACGTCCCTTCAGTTGTGAAGTACGTTTTCTCATGCCAAATCTCTTCAGTGCCGTCTCGAGCTGTTTTCTTGACTTGACGCGAAGAAGAAAATAGATTGATCGCACTGAGGAGAGAGTCAGACCCAGAAATGGTTAATTTTGGGATGGATATACCTGTGTTCGTAGTACGTCCGTACTGCCAAAGGCACGTCTGGGTTGGTGAAGATCGATGAAGAGCGATCAGGTTCCGGGGTAACAGCGGTGCATTGAATGTACTGATCATCACCAAACCGGATGTCGACTGGTGGGTCCCCTGGAGTCTTCAAGAGTTGAGCGCCGGGATGCTTATTGAGCATCCGTTCACAGAAAGCACCAAACTTTTCCCACTCATAACCTCGGTACTACAAGTTGTCAGCAGAAATACAGAAGTCTAAGAACAACTTACAATGAAGCGCTTATCTCGGATAGCCGCTGGGAAGTTCCCATAAAAGGTAGCGCGATAATAGTCGGGGTAATGACGCTGCTCAGTGACGATGTGATCCAACAATGTTGCTTGATGCCTGAGGATTTCGGAAAGACGAGAACTAGGTAAAGAATTCCTATCAGCAAAAAGGCGAAGATGGATCATACAATGCGCACTAATTATATGTGACTTCGGCATGCTGGAAAGCGAGTTCTTTACAAATCACAATTGCCGTTTCCCAAGCTTTGCCCTGACCTGGGTGAAAGTTAGCAAGAATAATCTGTACATAAGGTAGTGTAATGCAATCACCAAGGTAATTCAGGATCAACAGACAAAGTGTCTCCTTTCTGTGGAAATGAGATTGCTGGGGCAACCCTAGATCTTCCATCGGCCCAACGAAGGAGTTAAGATCCCACTCGTACAGATCCGAGTGGAGCTTCAGTGTCAGGGCCGCCTCGACGTAATTTTGCGACTGGAGATGCATCTTCATGCCGTGACATCAAACCCCAAAACATTGATCCAGAAGCAGCGAAACTCACGTTTACTAGTTGATGGACATATTTGATGTATATTTCATCCCTTCCAATGCGGCGAATGAAGTTCATTAATCGAAGCTGTCGAGATAGTCAAACCCTGTTAACCACTTCAGGCGACATGTGCTTCTTACCGTCGCCATGACACGATCTTCCTGGAACTCTTCACCCTCGGGCAGATCTCGAACGCTCAGCAGAAGCACCAAGAAAAAATCAACCGAATCCAGGAAATTGGCGATACGGTCACGAAGCTGTTCATCTACATCGACGGTAGTGTAAAGACGAAGTTGATTAATGAAAAACCCTCGTGATATGTCATCGCCTTTGCTATCCGACATGAACAATGAATCGAGTCTCGTCATCAGTTCATGTTCAATGCCGTCGAAATGCTCGGACTGATGATATTCAGTGACAATCATACTGAACAGTATCTGGACAGCATTGTTTCGGAGTTGATCATGGTGACTCAGGCAGAGATTTACTACATGTCCCACTAACGAATGAAGGTATACTTGATAACCCTATGTGATGTCAGCGCCTATGGTGGTACTTGAGAACAATTGACTTACTCCATAGCGGATCGGTTCGGTGGTTCCACCTAATGTCGAAGATCCCAGAGCTTGCCACAAGCTCAATAGAATGGTGGCCCCATCACCTCTAATATCGCCCGCGAGCCGCCACACAGCTCGTCGTTTCTGAGAAAGAAATTTCGTGAGAAATCAAAAAGGCAATCATAAATAATTCAGGCACAAACTTGAGGGCTGAATTCTTCGATCACAAGTTGGTCTGAGGAGAGCAATTTCAAGAGCATATAGAAGCATTCCCTCCATAAATTTGAATCAAAATCTGATTCTTGTTCCTGGGGAGGTATAAACTCTTTCTCTAGAATAGTCGCTACAGGTTCCATCATCTTCACTAGAACCTTGTGAGCCAGGATGTTGATGTTAAGCCACGTTCTCGGGAAAGCCTCGCTGTCAAGAATTGATGCCGCAACTTTGAATAGTTGAGACAACAAGGAGATGAAACGATCACGACCTTCAATCACCAGACTAGATTCCAGAAAGTTGAGAATGTCCTTCATTGGCAATGCCAGTATCAATACGAGGAAAACGACCGCGGTCTCCCCCAATGCTGGGCTAAACATGTTGTCTGCATCTTTGGGAAGAGCGGTGGTGACGACAGTAGATCGAGGCAAAGGAGCTAAAAGACAGAATGGATATGAATCTGGGAAAGTGACTGGTGAAGAAAACCTATAGTTTAGTTGTGAACGAGATTGTTCTGCCATTACTTTGCGGGCTGCCGGCGACTGAAGTTCCCGATATGAATCAAGTAATCTACGAAACGAGTGAGTCTATTTCCAATGACTGGATCGAGAAAATATGCGGACCGTGGGAGCAAAGGTAACAAAGTTTCAACGTTCTCTTGCTCCTGACGATATGCCCGGTGATCCGCTTTGATGTTCGGATTAACCAGATTATACTGAAGCTTATCAAGCATAACTGCAAGGATTGTGACACAAAGACGAGTACTCTCCAGCCAAGTCTGGCGAGCGGTATCACGAACTGAATCAGGATCACTGGCAGATGTATGAAGATATTCGTCATAACGGCCAAAATGCGGTTTTATCCAGATAACGACGGCCTCGATGAGGAGAGGTCGAGAGTGATCGTTGTCGAGTAAGAAACCCTTCACCATGTGCAAGTACATAATCAGCTTCCAGACGACTATCTTGCCTTTGTTTGCGGTTACTGCATTCGCGAAGGTCGTGGCGATCGACACTAGTTCTACAATGCTGAATACTTTTTCTAGTTCAGGAAGGATCGAAGTAAAATGCTGAAGAGCTATGGTTTGAGTGCCAACTATAGCTGGAGACGACGTTGACATCATGCGCGTCACTTCGGAAAGGTGCGCACGGAGTTCTCGCTTAAAAGTGGATTCCAGGTGTTCGGCTGTCGCCCCACCTCCCACCATTGTGATTTCCTTGGCTTTCTGCAGTTCTCGCGAACGAGCAATGAATTTGAATATGTAGTGCCAGACTTTGAGCGCTGCCCGTAAGTTTGAAGCAGCTTCTTCGGAAGTTGGGTTGACCAGCAGCCTGTTCATTGAGTGAATCATATGGGAGGCAGCGGCAGCGCAATCAAAGTGCTTCTCAATGTAGACATCCAAGACAGGCTGGAAGTTGCTGAATCGCCTATCTTGTACAATGCCCAGCACAGTCACAAGGGCATTGAAAACCAGGAGATCCATCTCGCCAGATTGGTTGTTTTGGGAGATTAGGATGCCAAACAAAGCCTGGAAAATGTCGCGCAAAAATTTGACAATTTCGCCTTCCCCAACAAAGGTGAAGCGTGTTAGGAGGGTAGAAAGCGTCTCCTTATCGGCAGCATGCTCCCAATGAAGGAGTCCGAACAAAATAGGATTCTGAGTGTATTTTGTAGAGCACAAGGAACTTCGTATTGTGAGTGTATCTCTGAGTGGAGTTACCATCTTCTGCATCTCCAGGGGAATCGTGAGTTGATCTGCTTTCATGCCGACATTGAGGGTAGATGGTGAAGTAAGATAAATGTCCGGTGATAGCTGGCTAAGTTTGTCGGCTCGATACATAATTAAGGTATGACTGCCATCTTCGATAAAAGTACTACCATCGGGGAAGAGCGGTTGGAAGGCGAAGGCGAATGGTCGGTCAACGACATCTGAGTTGACTCTACTCCTTTCGCGTCCACTGCGGTTGCGGAAAGTGAAAAAAAGATGCCAATTTGGCACTGGGTTACCGGGCGGAAGCATGATTTTTATTAGTTCACCAAAAGTGGGTTCGGAAGTCCGGTAAAAGACCATAGAGTGAAATTGAGACATAAGAGGTTCCCCACTGCCCTGTGATATGACATTTTCAACTATGCGTCCAGTATAATCCTTGACCTCAGTGGTTATCTGAATATTTGGAGGGCGGCCCAGGCTAAGCCTGCCTGGATTATTATATGAGGCTCCAAAATTACCACACCACAGTTTGATGTAGAGTTCATTGCGTTGGTCACCGGGAAACACCACATCAGGAAAACTCAGGCGGAGAGTGTGAGGTATGTCATCCAAGAGTGAGGAATTCTCTCTGACTACTGTCTGTGCATCACCACGAAATATTTTGATGGAGACAGCGAGGCTTTCAGCCCTACAACAAGAGGAAGTCGACATTCGAGCGGACCCAAAGGATAAGATGAAGCATACCTCGGTGACTTATCGTACTTCTTAGAGGTACCATTGATGATGTTCTGATGTATCATAGGGAAAGATGCCTCATCTGTTGGGACATAGATCGACATCGTGTATTCTCTCAGCCCAGTGGAATCGCTTTGATCTGCATCCATTCTACTCAACTGAGTAAGTTCAAGAACGGCACAGCCAAATGGACGCCTGACGAGGCCGCTAGAGTCACCATTTGAAGTGCTGCGAAGTCCGTTAGTTCCAGAGCCGTATCTCGAATCCGATACAACATCGGTCGTCTTGTAAATGCCACCAGAATCCCTCTTTCCATTTTCCGTAATCCCACCGATGCCACTGTTGGGGCCAACTTTGAATGAGCCGTTTCTCACTATGCGACAGATAAGATAAATCGGATCTTGTATGTCTGAATAAGCGAGATCTGTGAAAAGAGTCCGAATTTTGGTCTCTGGTTCCCGTGCCAGGACGCCGTTGTGGTTAAGAATCGCACAGAACTCTTCAGTGACGAATTGAGGTCCTTGCTTGTAAAGAGAAAAGAAGAGTTCTGCAGTCTCACCCGGGGCACAGGGGGATGCCACAAACGCACGGAGATCAAGAAAAATATGATAGAATTTGGCAGGAGAGTGTTTGGTCGAAGATCGAATGTTAGATTGAGAGTGACCTCTTTGGCGTAATTGAGACACCTCGGGAAAGGCAGAATTGGCGGGGATGGGTAAAGAACCTGCAGCAAGCTGATCTGTGCTATTACGATATTGTTTGATATCCACCTCGTCCTGCACGTTGAGATACGCGAGAGACATCTGCATTGCATACATGCGCACAGCACTAGTCCAACTTCTTGTATCTAGCACATTTTCGATGTCGACATTAATCAGGCCACCGGAGATAGGGTGACGGACAATGACGTCCAGGCCTTGAACAAGGTTGCCATTCACGAGACGAATTACACTTTCCCGAAGCATATTATCGGTCTCTTCAGCATTCAACGTATGTGCAAGTAATTGACGTCTACCAGAGTGCAAAACTTCAATATGTTCACGAACGACTTGGAACAACTTGTAGTCGCGTCTGGCTAGGTAATGAAACATGAGAGTGTGCCATTCGCGGAGCGCAGATGCAATTTCATCGATAATTGGCTGTCCAACACCTGAAGCAGTGTCGTCGCCGGACTTGAGTGATGGTCGAGGAGGCTGAGGTCGGTCAGCTTGGGAGAAGGTAGGGGAGGTAGGGGAGGCAGATCGAACGCTGTTGATAGATCGAACGCTGGCAGAACGAATGCTAGTTGGATAGACTGGAAGAGCAGATCGAGAAGCAAAGGTGGAGGACTCGGGCTGGGGTGTTACTCGTAATTGCTTTGTCCGTATATGACTAGAAACATCCTCGTTGACTTCTGGTACAGTATCCATCAGGGCGGTTCCTCTGTCCTTACTCCAAGAACCTCCTGTGGAGTCATAAAAATTGGATGCAGCTGTAAGAGAATGGGCAAGTTCAGGCAAGCGACCCTCTGCATCAGGGAGCTCGTCGCGAACAAAGATATGGGACGCGGGAAAGATGCCAATGAAAACCTGCTGAGATTCCTCGACTTTTGCGGGCTTAATGGAAGACTCGGACCAGGAGACAGGAGGACGACGAGTCGTACAAACAACATACCTGGACAGGTGATTGAGTCCAAGAACAAGGGAGAAAGTAGTGCACGTACCCTCGATACCAAGGGCCCTCGACGATGTCTTTCGCCGATGGAACATACTTCTCAAACGCGTAGATCTCATCTCCAACTTCGAGAGAGGTTGCGTCTCTGAGAACGATTGAGTGGTCGTCAATGGATGCCTCGGTGACAGTGGAAAACCTGTTGCGGACGGAATTGCGAGCCTCCCGTTTGAAAGGACTGAAGGGATGAATGGCATAACCGTAGACGACGAGCGGGAGAGGTTCCCACATGGCCTACGGTGTGGAGGAGGAACAACGAGATATGTTAGCGCCAGGGTTCTGCTGACCTCCATCATCCCACAAAAAATAAAAATAAAATGCCCTCCTTATCCGATCACATCGACCGTCTCGCGGCCAACACAAGAAAAATATCTGCAGCTGCTCACAGAGCCTCCATATCGTCCTCGTACCCAGGCCTCTTCGCCGGTGCCATCCTTCTTACCCATCTAGGCGACCTGATTCGTGATGCAGACCCTTCCGAGCTCGGCCTCTTCTCTCTTGTCCACCCTGAGCGCGTTGCTGTCCAGGACAAACCTGTTGAAATAGAGAGGATAAACTTTCATGGCGCTACGCCCCTGAGAAAATCCTATGCCCGTCACGATGATGCGTTGCGAGCGCGAGATCCCGATCCTGAGCTCTACGCCGAAGCTGCAATGAAATACATGGACAGATAGTAGGTTCTCTCTTATCAATCCTGGGCTTTATGGGCATTGATTGTGATTTTCTAGTAAACTTGTCCGTCCAATGCCTCGTGCCCAAGCCCAAGCGCAGGCGATCCTCGAGAGAATCTCAGTCGTCAGGCAAAGTATCAACGACCTCAACGATCGTCTCTACCAACTCGAACAGGTATGCGATAGTTATTCCCTTGCTTCTTTCATTCATTTTACACTGCGTCTTCAGACCCGATCCTCGGTCGAACCTGACTACAAGGCTCAGCTTGAAGTGGAAGAACAACGTATTCGCGTTGTACGCTCCAGATGTTCTGAACTCACCTCCAAAGTCCGTCAATCTGCTCTTTTCCCGCGTCATTCCAATCATACTTTCCCCTCCAGCACCTCATATTATCAAAGGCGAAAAAATCTCACCTCGATCTTGCAGAAAACAAAACCGCGGCACACAAGCCCATTGCCTCCCCGAAGCCGAGCCCAGAGGAAGAAGAATTTTGGAACATTCCCGCCGCATCTGCCCGTACCTTCAGGTTCATTGGCGATAATTTATTGATGGATGAAAAAGTAGACTTCGGTGATATCAGTACTATCTCACTTTCAGCAAGCCCCGCGATATCAAAGACTGTGTCCAACATATTCACAAGCCCTGCTCTCAATCCACCCCTTGAAAATCGACGATCACCTCAAGTTCCAGACATAGATATTTCCGGATCTTCACACCACAATCTGTCTGATTCTCCGCCTCCACAAACCGGTGATCATGACTTTCTGGAGCCGATTGTTAAAGTCGACGTGCCTGTACCATCTTCCGAAGAATCGTCTAGTAACGGGATCTCTGGGATTATAATTACACATAAAGTAGAAGCAATTGCCGTATGTCGTTCATCGTTTTGCATGGATTCTGTTAACTAATTCTGCTGCAGACCAAGATCTGGGCCGTAATGGCTGATCTTGTGATAACTGCCGCCGCCACCAAAAGCATTAACCTTCTTGATAAACCCTCAGCACGCGACTTGATGCAAGTGTTTCTCAAGTCAATTATCACGTCTAAGCTAACAATTCTATCAGTCGCTATCTACAACACATGCAAGAGATCACCCCTTCAAACGATCTAGCTCCAGTCACCATCCACAGGGCTCCCACACTTCAGCAAATCCTGATTGCTACTCTAGTGATCGATCTTTTGGCGTCCACGGCAGACTACTCTCTTCCTCTTACTAACGTGAGGAAGCTACTAGCGAACCGAACTAAAAGCACCACAGACCCCTCTCAGCTCAACAGTTCGCGCATAATTTACCATTGTGTTGCCAAGCGATTGCTCAAAATAGATAGGAGTGGAGGTGAACAAATTGTTCAATTCGATGTGTAGGTAACTCCCTCCAATGTATTGTACTCAAGTGTCGGTGTATGCTTCGCTCCTCGCAAATTTGAGCAGCCAGAGTTTCAAAGAGGCAACTGGCCCAGCTGAACTTCCAGACAATATCTGGCACTTCTTTGATGACATCAATTGACAATCTTCATGCAATCCTTGACATTTCTACTAGGAAAACAATTGACTTTTAGTGTTAAATAAGTCTCTATGTTAAGAACAATTCTTTGAGTAGAAGTGTATAAATGTTGTGTTGTAGCAATCACAGTTAGGATGACTTAGGGCTCATGTTAGTAGCTTACCTTAGTAACTCTTGTGGGATTTTGTTAAGTGGGGTTCTGTTGAGAGGGTGGATGGAAGGTGGGGTGAAACTCGCTTCAAGTGGATATCTGGAATCAGTCACAACAGAAAGGGGTTGGATCAAGTGAGGAAACTTATCTGGGAAACAGATGTGGAAATCTGTGAGGTTGGGTAAATATCTGGAGTGCAGATCAAGCTTGAAAGCTTATCTGGAGATTGGTGATATGATCTTAGAAGATGACCTTGGCCTCAACTTATGTGTTGTGCCCACAACTTGCCATGTGGCCATAATTTTAGATGGTTAGGGAGAAGTGAGTTCTTAGTTGGAGTGAAGCTTAGTCAATTTCCAGACTTGTCATATACCAAGTCCACCCATCTGGAAAATACATCCCCATGGTGATACTGCTTCTCAATATCTAACCTACAAGCCCACCTTCTTTGCAACATGCCCTTGCAGTGGTGATGCAACAATCTGGATATTTTGTCTTCCATGGCAGAGTCATACTCCTGTCAGTGTCTCAACACTAAAACTTTGGCTCAGGAAAATAGGGGCTATATCACTGAAATCCTAAGCATCTCCTATAGTCGGTACTTGTATATAAGACTAGTAGTTACATTGTAATTCACTAGTCTGATAATCAACAAAGATAATTCTTATTGAACTCAATCTCCAGTGTTTAACAATGATACACCAATCAGCACTCACTCCCATCTTGGACTTTTTCCTCTTATCTGAAGTTATGACCACATAGTAGACAAACAGCACAGCACATAAGCTAAAGCCAAGGTCATTCTACAAGTTCACCTTGTGGACTTTCATCCCCAGTATGAACCATACCTGACAGCATTATCAGACTCCCAAGTCTGCTGTTACTTCTAAACAGTTCCATCTGCTAAATTCTCTATTGCAGTTCTGCCTGCAAAACAATCTTTTTGCACTTCAAGTCCAAATAGCTTCCTCTTGCCATAACTCCTTAATGTTAACTCTGGTTCCACTACTTAGGACACCATTCAATGCTATTTCATATTTTAACAATAACCTTGCATATCCTCCAAATACTTTACAATATTCAAGACATATTTATCAAAGAGATCGATCATCTCCAAGGTCTCTATCTCATACTATCTAACCTAGCCAGACAGTTTTGCTTGTTCCTGTGTTATGAACTTTAAATCCTTAGGGTTGGATAAAAGAACAAACTCTTATATTAGAGTAAACACAAGAGAACTCAATAGAGAGCTCTTTACAAAATAGTCTACCTTATATACTCCTACAGATGGTCTGTGCTAGCTACTGTGCATCCTACCCTAAATGACCATGTGTAAAGCATGAGGCCAACATATGGTGTTCATGTTGTATGACGTCATTTTGTTCCAGAACCTTCTACTTCCTTCTCCTAAGTCATGTGATCAATGTTGTGACTACACCATTAGATGTGACTGATGTGACTGATCACTTCTAAC
>Ga0157368_1000766_pt1 | contig 14632 bp, 12 predicted proteins | sample AttbisABBM3_FD_113146 | JGI IMG/M metagenome (GOLD analysis project Ga0157368, IMG submission 113146) | Fungus gardens microbial communities from leaf cutter ant in Botucatu, State of São Paulo, Brazil - Atta bisphaerica ABBM3 | ecosystem: Host-associated > Fungi > Mycelium > Unclassified ...
GTGGCCTTATGGTGGATGAGTAATAGGACATGAGGACGATACATGGACATTAGGGCAGGTGGACATTGTTGTAACATAGACTACATTGTATTTATATAAATAGAGGAGCAATGCAGTGAGGGCTCCTTGTCGAGTTCTCTTGTAATCCCCATTACTAGATAGCCTACTGAGAGCTTTGCTGAAGTCAGCATATCATAAGTACCATTCCAGTGAGTGGTTGCTACAACATGTAGATAAGTTATTATAGATCTGAATAGTTTTTAAATAAAGAGTTGGAAATCTATGAAATTACTAGAAAGTTTGACAAGAATATTTGAAAAGTAATTAATATAGAATAACTAGAATTGATCTGTACTAAAAGAAGATTAAGAATGTAGATAAGAGTATATATATTATCTGTGAACTGGAACAGATGTAAGTAGATCAAGATGTGATAGTACTGAATAATATAAGAGAACTCAATGAAGTTTCCAGTACAAACTGGTCTATCTTATATACTTACAGACTATAGTCTATATATCTACAACTACCTTAGTTATATACACAAAGTCTATGTAGCTAAGATAAGCTCAATGTTATATTATTGATATCTCTAATAGGCTAACTTAGTATATAGTATCTTATTTTAATAAATATAAATATAGCTATACACACTAAGTTTGTGTTGTTGAGTATATTACTTCAATACTATATGTTATTACTATCATGTTAAGAGCTATTTCTTCTACTTGGATGAGTCCAATTATTACAACTAGCAAGACTGTTAGATGCAATTTACATCTCATTATCTGAGATTTACAGACTTTCAGAAGTCTAAATAAGTAAGTTGTATATTGTCTGAGTAAACAGAACATAGGAGTTAGAATAATCTTTAGCTTTAGCTTGTGTGCTATACTTCTATAAGTTGTACAGATTGTATATTTCAGAAGACATACTTAGGATATAACTAATAGATAAGTCCACTGGAAGATGGAAGATGTATTGTTCACCAAAATTTTTAATTGATTTTTAGAATGAGACTTTACAGTATAAACTACTAGCTTATATACTAAGTATACAATCTATGATAGTTAGAAATGAAAACTACTAAGTATTACTCTTATTAGATGAGGTATGACATTATAAGACAAACTTTCTATTTTTATTCTTGATCTATTTCTGTTTTTTATTATCTGTGATTTCAACAGAGCAACTCAGCTCAATCATACTAGTTAACAGTCTGACAAACTGCTAGTCAACACTTAGACAACAACTATACAGGTTATGCCACTGTTTGGGCCATAAGTATATAGTTTAATTATTTAACTATTTTTTATAAAAGGACTTCAGATTAGAATACCAAATCTCAGTCATTCACATATCTTCATATCTGAGCTGAGGTGAGTTTATTGAACTTTATTAAAGTAGAACTTAGACTAATTATTGTACCTAGTACATGTTCCCAATAACTCTGGTTCTAGTAATTCTCAGATATTATAGATGGAGATCTATGGAGTTGTTAAGGGTCCAGCAAAAACATCTGAGGTGGAATAGAGATATATGATCTATACCAGAAAATGTTAGAGAGTGTAAATGAGGAAAGAGTATTATTTGTGGGTTAAGATGGGTGTCATTGTATCAGAATATGACAAAGACATACAGTAATGAATTAATATTAGCCACAGACAGTTCTGCATTTTTTACATGAAGAACATTTAAGAAAGTTTGAATATCTCTTTTTTCAGGATAATAGGCACTTGTAAATTCACATTGAAGAGTAAGTATAATAGTATTTTACATCAGCTTGACTAATAGATAAGACAACAACAAGAAGTGTAGAGTCAGAAATTCATTGACTGAGCTGTGGCAATATACTTCAACCTTTATTTCTTGGTTGATTGAAGAGGTACATGACTACAGATATATAATGTGTCACATAATGTGATGTCATAGATTTAGAACATTGTAAAAGAAACTAGAACAATAATGTCAAGAAATATAGCTACAGAATATTTGCCTTGTGATAACAGTATGGTGGACTCATGAATGACACATGTAATTTAGGGTAGGACTTGTAATAGTAGTATAAGACTATTTAGTAACCTATCAACTATCTAGGTGAGTGGTTGCTACACAACCACAACATGAGCAGAGAGTGAGCAATGCTCTCATTCCAATTCTAGATATCAACAGCTTCTTGAGTAATTGTTAGAAGTAATTCTCTCAGTCTTATCATAGTTGCAGTGGGCTTAGTTTTAGAATCATTTAGAATTGTGTTTCACTTAGCTAGTACATCACATAATCAGATGTACTACTCCCTGTGGACATGTTTATAGCTCTTAATCATTTACAGTTGTCCAAAGTTCACTAGGTGACTTCTGAGTTATCTGATTAATTTCTAAGGCTACTAGGACCCATGATTCATCACCTGTACTCCAATTCTAACAGTAATGACAAGAGTAGTGGTGCCAAGAGGTGTAGAAATTAGTATAGATGAGGATTGCACAGAAAGAGACAACACCAGGCAGGGCATGCTACTATCAAAATGCCCCCACACTTGGACCACTGTCTGTAAAAGGAGCACAAAAATTCCCCAGTTTGTCTCTGACATATCCAACTTAGGCACTGAGGTAGGTAGAACATCATTTGTGGTGTTGGACATGTTTTCTTCAGTAGTTTCATTCAGCAAGACAGTGGGGTGGAGCCCATAACCTGTAAGAACAACACCCATTAAATAACACAAGAACTGAGGTATACATATGCTAATCGGTAGTTTATATAGTAGATAGGCAGCGAGTATTGTCTAATGGATGTCTAAGATAATGTCTAAGTGGAACACTTGTAATAAGACTGAAACAATCTATCAAAAGGAACAATACCTAAGACAAAAGCTAACCTAGAAGAGGGCCATAGATGTCGTCACGAGTTTTGCCATTCTAACATAAGTGACTGAAAGTCAGCCATAAACAAAATGTACCGCAATTTTCCTCAGAGTCGGAAGGGAAATGAGAGTAGAATGTTGGGGCAGGAATATCAGGGCGAACAGTATAGCGTGCTTCCACGGTCAGTCGACAGCATTGTTTGAGAATACACGCATCATGAAGATGAAAAGTTGGATATCAATAACTGACGTGGAGAAGAAAACGATGGACCGAAGGAAATGGTCAAGACAGTCGCACAACCACGTGTTCCAATGCGTCCACCCTATGCTCCCTGAACCAGGGAGCATGATAAGGCACAGGGATATAGTGATGTATTGTTTGAAGATAAGATCATACTTTATTTCATCGATGTATATCGATTCCATTGATCCCGGCTCGGTCCAATTCGATAACACACAGTTGGCGAAACCCAGAGTTCAGATCGAGCTCAGATCTTTCTCCTTGGGGAAAACCACAATAGATGACATTTGATCATAACAGAGGTATAACAGAGGTATGCATCGCACTGCCTCAAAGCCCTGGTTACTGGTATGGGCACCGGCCGGTACGAGAGAGAGAGCTGGACATGGGCACACCACGTCAATGCCTGTCAACTTTCGTGAAGATATGATTACGGAGCCATGAAGACGCTTCTGTGGTGGGGTCCCAAGGTCTAGGTGCCATGGGTTTATAGCATCAATTGGCAGACAATATCCCCACCGTACATGTATCGTGGTGTTATGAAGCTCATGACACATCAGAAAGTCCTCCCTAACAGATAACACGGTGCTAGTATCAAGATCGCACAACCAAATGCGGCAGAACTTCATGAAGGGGTGGTATAGGTGGGCAGTCAGGGCCTCCTAAGTTATCTGTTGTGTATTAGTGCATCTGTGCCTTATTCACCGTCTTTGGACGTTTCGTGCGCACGTAGAGATCCTGTATTTATCTAAATACATCCATTCCAGTCGCCATTTTCCGGTCGAAGTATGAGTATAATGAAAGTGGTAGATACAGGCAGTCGACATAAAGAGGTCCTGTAGACACTATTATTCGCGAAACGGATACTAATAGTCCACTGTGCCGACTGCCTGATAATAACATTGGAATAACAGTAAAATGCTTAGTAAGCAGAGTCCATCGACTGACTCGTTGTCAACTAGCCTTGTTTTCTCGGAAGTACATTCGGTACGAAAAATCTTGCCGTTCACACAGCAGTGGAGTAATAACTTCGTCAGCCTTGCAGGCTTCGCCTCCTGGGAGAAGTTGAAGTTGAATCATTCGTTGCAAGCCCACTCCTTCACCCACCGAGATCCCACCGTTGCACCAAATTCCTTGTCTTATTGGACCACATTCCTTTTGCTTGTTCCAACCTGATATTTTTTGAAAATCATGGCATACTCTCAACCGTTTCCGCTTGCCCAGGGCAACAAATCTGTCCAGCTTCAGGCTACTTACGGTCCTGATCTCTCGGTTCGCCTCATCTGTCCAGACTGTAGGGACCCAAATCCAAACATTGTTGAGGAATTTGGCAGCGGGGATCTCGTGTGTGGCTCTTGTGGTTTGGTTCTTGGTGATCGCATTGTCGATACGAGGAGTGAATGGCGGGTAAGTACTTGGGCCGTTTGAAGTTGCACACTGTTTTCTTTGATTCTCTTTCCCTTTGATTCTCTCTCGTGCAATCGTGTATTGAACGCCTGGATGTGCCTTGTAGACATTCGCCAATGATGAGGGAGATGACCCTTCCCGTGTCGGGGCGGCTTCAGACCCTTTGATGGAGGGAATAGAACAGCTGGACACCGTCATCAGTTTTCGTGATGGCGGCTCTGGAATAGCTCGCGAACTGCAACGCGCTGCCTCGCGTTCTCAATCTTCGCGCTCAGAACGTAACATCCTCACTGCGTTCCGTGATATATCGAGCTGGTGTGACCAGTTCTCTCTTCCCAAAACCATTAGCGACATCGCGAAACAATTATACAAGAGGAGTGATGAGGAGAAGCTACTTCGTGGAAAACCACTTGATGCGGTCATTGCTGCTTGTATCTTTATTGCATGCCGCCAGGCTCACGTACCACGGACATTCCGTGAGATATGTACATTGACGCATGTGTCGAAGAAAGTCCTGGGACAGTGTTACAAGGCTCTCGAACAAGCCTTTAATCTCTCCCCTGGTGCATCACATAACAACAACAACAGATCAGTACCTACCGGTCCTGAGAACCTCTTGGTGCGCTACTGCAATCACCTTGACCTCCCTCCTAGTGTCCAGTCAATTTGCGCCGATATCATTGTTACTGCCAGAAAACACGGTATTGCTGATGGAAGGAGCCCTGTCTCAATCGCAGGCGGTGCTATTTATTTTACCTGCATTTTGCTCAACTTGCTCGACAAAGAACGAAGGAATGTCAGGGATATCAGTATCGTCGCTGGTGTGAGTGAAGGCACCATTAAGTTAGTGTATCGGCTGTATTATGCGGAGAAAGAGAAGTTGATCAAACAGGAGTGGATTGATGAGGGCAAGGCAGACATGAGCAGGTTGCTGCAATATGATTCTGCGAAGTGATTGTTGCCTCTACTTCCTCGGACTACTTTCGTGTACTTCCTCCATTTATAGCAAAAAGGCAGTCTTTTGTACACATCATTCTTAAAAATTCTGTCCATATACAATTGCCTTACAAGAATGCGAATTCGAGAAAGCTGGATTGAACATCAGAGTGAATGCAGCTGGCTGACATGAGAGTGACCATGGGATATCACTGGGTATGTGTCAAGAGTTCACCGCTTTGACTTCTTGCTATTCTTACTATCGTCCAGTTTTCTGGCGAACGCTACGCTTCCTTGTCTCTTGCTTGTCAACCGAATGGCTTTACGAACATTTACTAGGCCGTCATCGTTCGTCGATGGGCCGCCACGCATCTTCTTCGTGTCACTCTCCATGCGAGATAGTAATGCAAGAGCATTTTTCTTTTCCTGTTCAGCAGATGCCTCTATTGGATCAAACTGTCGCGGGAAATTAGGATAAGGAATTATTGACTCAATACAACGTAAGTACCTTGCGTTTGAGCCCTCTGGGCTTCTTCTCACCATCTAACTGACGATCAAACTTGCCCATACTCGCTGTGCTGGTACGAGTAGTTGCAAGAACATGGTCAATCTCTTTTTTACGATCGGTCGAGGTGTGTGCCAAGGATCTGGAGGTGTGTGCCAGATTCTGTAACCGTTGTCGTTCATTCTTTGCTATACGAGCTTTGCGTTCGTCTTTTGCATTTTTACGAGGATTGTTATCAACATCTGTGGAGTTCAGGTAGCAGTTACTTTTGTGTGTGGGTTGATCAAAGAAGTTGGAAGACTGACCAGCATTTGAAGGAACTTCATGCAGCCATTGCGTCTCAACTTCCTTGTTTTTTCCCTTCCATCCCCACCTTTGGACCCATTCCTGCTTCTCCTCATCCCAGATTTTCTTTTCACGTCGTGTTTTCTTTATACCTTTAGCAGCAGCAAATTTCTCCCATTTTGTAGGCTCTTTAGGTTTTGGAAGAGGTTTCTCACGAGGGAGGAGGAGAACAGGAGGAGGCAGAATAGCAAGAGGACCATCTGGCGAGGAAGTCGTAGGAAGGCTAAATAGCGCACCCATGAGCTTCTGAATAGAGTCCCGGGCACTTTGCTCTATGCATTGATCAATGTTCTCACTATTACGAAGACAAATGTAATGAGCTACGTCCAACATTTTGTGAAGTTCGTAGCTCACTTGTATGAGTCCACATCAATTGGGACGGTGTTAGTGACAGTAAGATAACCAGTGTCCAGAGTATAATCTCCGTCAGCTAGCTCATCTTGACTATTGGAGAGAAATTATGCAATTTTTTAAGAGAAAAAGGTAAGCAGCATACCTTCCATCCTGTATCGAACGGAGAATATCCGTAACGTCCATCTGAACAAAAGGGAGTTATGAATGGAAGAGTTATGAATGGAAGACCTGAGAAAAGATATACCATTGTTTGGTTTTATACATTGAACCAAATATGGCAGCCATCAATTACAATGGTCAGATTCTGAGAATATAACATCATGGTTGAACAAAGTGCATCTACCACACCGCAGGCATCTAGCTCAACACCCCAATCCACACAATCCACAGCTTCTACATATATCGCTACCACTCAACCTGCAGCTGCCACGACACCTATCCCTGCAGCTTCTGCACCTCCAGCACTTAACAATGACATGCTTGCAATTGTTCAAGCACTAACGAAGATTCAAAGTGGGGCCCAGCCTGATCCCGCATTGAGCCAAAATTCTGCTATTCAAAATCTGTATACTCTGGTCAAGTCCGGAAAACTCAATCAACAGCAATTGCTTCAGGTATTTGTCGTTTTTGTGAAGTGACCCTAGTAGTGCTCAAAACCTTGTCTACATCATAGTTTGCACGTTTTGCGAGTGCAAGACAACCCCCTTCCGGAACTTTAACTGCTGGTACATCCATGTCAACGTCGACTTCTACTCCAACTCCAACTACACAAGTATGTTTGCACAATAACATTACCATATCATATTCTGAAAGAAACTATAGACATCCCAGGTGGCTTCAGCCACTACCCCGACCACTGTACATCCACCTACAGCCTACAAATCCGTCGAGGCTGCTGCCTCTGGCCCAACACTCGTGAATGCGAATCCTGGGGATCACTATCCCGCCATTAGCCAGACACTGAATGTAACCAATCCTGGAGCTGTGTCATGGATGGCAGCAAGACCTACTTTATCTGGAGGTCTTGCAAGTGGAAGAACATCGGGTATGCTCACAAGTTGTTCCGCCGCTTCCAAAGGGATTCATGGGATGATTTAGGCACCCCCTCCCAGGTACTGCGGTCATCGGAGGATACAACAATGCTCAATCTAGATGACCACCGGACAAGAAAACGGAATACACCTGGTGATCAAAGTATGCGGAGAACAATACAAGATCTTGTCTCTAGCATTGATCCTAATGTCAAGATTGAACCCGAGGTTGAGGATGTAAGTTCTTTCGCATCCTCGTGGAAATATTTCTGAACATATCATTTCAGCTACTGCTGAACATTGCTGATGAATTTATTGACTCCGTTACTACTTTTTCTTGTCGACTAGCCAAACATCGTGGCGGTGACTCACTTGAGATCAGGGACTTGCAACTTCACCTTGGTAAGCCACTTCATGCATAAAGTTTCATGCTTAAAGTCGCTACCATCGATAATCTCATCAATATTCATCAGAACGAAATCACAACATCAGAATACCAGGTTTCGCATCAGATGAGACACGGCTATCACTGTCCCAGACAACACTTGCACCCTCTATGCCAGCAGCGTCAAATAAAAAGAACGCACAGGGCCCCCACATGAGTTTGAGAGCCCAGCGTCTCGCCCAGGTTCAGCAGGCAAAGCGGGAAGCCAAGCTAGTGTAATTACCGGCAATAGACTCCCCAATCGTTGTCGTGCTATCCCGAAGCAGTCTTGCGTTCGTCGCCTTGTTCTCTGTTTCAGCTACCATTTCTTGTTTTACCACTACAGACGCATGTATACTACAAGTCCTTTCGTCGGCAAAACGACCCACTAGATTTTGTTTTCGCTAACACCTTTGAGAGAGATTACTTCACGACAAGTGCCCAGACCTCTCCAACCAGTTTTTGCCCCGTCTCCTTGAGATAGCGAAGGAGGAAAATCAGCCAAAATTTTTGCTATCCAGGTCGGGTCCGTCAACGGGGTGAGATCATTCCGCCTGGGGAGTAACTAGGCAGTGGAATGAGCTTAAAGAACTAGATGCGCGCACGGGCTTACCGCGCGAACCCGGTCGTAGGGGGCTTCCCAACCGCTCATCTCTCTAACTACTAAACTGGGATGTGAAATGAATGAATGATAAATCCTAGTGTCGAAGGTCCGAAATAATACACCATCAACTCTCAGGGTAAATCTAGATAGGATAAAGAAGCAAGTCGGCATGACACGCTAAAAAATACCGGCCGTCAGTCGTTAGTGGCCAATACCAACAACGAAATTGAAAACCTACAATCCTGACAAGCAAAGTTGAAGAACCATTATCATGAAGCTCATCCTCAAACAAGGGAACTTCCGCATAAAAGAGGATGGGGTCCGGCCTTGTCAACTCAGCTATCGGGATCAAGTGCGCTGGATTGGCTGGGTTTCCTGGATTCCAGTTGATAATTTCTGGGGTGACTGGAGGTGGGGGAGGCTCGTAGTCTTCATCAGTACTCAGAACGGACCCAGAGGGTGATGGAGGGTCTATTATCTGGTGTCCTGGATACGTGGTCGTATATGTCCAGTCGTACGATTTTGTTGGGACAGTCTCAGGCATTGGGTAGTCAGACGATGGATCCATTCTGTCAGGATCATTGTAAGTCGCGCATGTAGGAACAGATAGACTCGCCTGCTCTGAAGCCACTTCTCCGCATACCCGACTTTGACACCTCCGTCTCCGTCCTCCAACTCACCGACTTTGACGGCCTTCAAAGCACCTTCCGTCGAAAAGGTATATATCCACGCATCCGGATGGTGTTCCAGCTTCAGAAAATTTCTCCCAAAAGTCATTTCTGGGATAGGGATCCCTACTGTAGCTTGAAGCAGTTCACATTCGTGCGCACTCGAGATCGGATTGGTCGAAGCAGTTATTGTCCAAGGGCCGAGTTTAATCGAGCGTGAATTCGGTGACTCATACAACTGATAATCTGGCATTAAAACTGTAGTTTCTTGATCTTTTTGTGATGTCGCCATCGGATGGTTGTCAGTTATCAAGCGCCCAGAAAAGTGACGTTTAGATTTTCCCACGCTTTTGTAAGGACACCGCACCAACTTTAAGGGATTTGAATCGTAACAGTTCGTTTTTATTCTAACAAAGCCCTATCGACTATCAAAGAGTTCTCATAACTCAATCTTCCTTCAAGGTTGATCTTTAAGTTGATTCGCCCCATCGGCACGACGACCGACCCAGAAACAAACCTTCAGGGCGCCCCTTTGAACTTCACCAGAAAATATCACCTACCTAAACATCTACCATCACCCATGGACCACCCATAGACACCATTGTTTATCCCATTCGCTTACGGTTCGGTCCGCGTCTTGGCACTAATAAATCTAAAAGGAAAAAACACCTGATATGTGACTAAAATTAGTTTGATCCCTGAACTAAGCACAACAATTCTGGGAAGTCTTCAAGCAAACACAAACCACAACATTTCGTACAGCCGAAGGAGTCGCTCTAGTACGTGCTCGGGAGATCCCATGGTATCTCACAATAAAATATACATCTAAAAGACGGCCGCGTAGGAGTGTTTTACCGCCCTCCGTCAAAAGAAACACTAACATCCTTCTATGTTTCATGTCATAGTCGACTGTATTCTAAAGGTCAAACTATATGAGATAAACATAAAAACATGCTATCGACTCCGCTGCTCATGATCTGAGTTCATGGGCCAACGAGTGGCGGTGGCCCAGAAACGAATACCTCGGATCATCTGTCAATCAATACTACACTTTAGACTGAACAACAAAATCAAAATATCGTGTCAATCACTGAGAAATTTTCCCACGATATATCAGGATACTCGAACGGGAATCTGATAACAAGCTCAAAAGACTGGGAATGACCTAGGTTTATGGAGTTGGCTGTATCAGTATATAGTGATTCCATGCCATTACTGGAGTACTTTGGCATATAGAGAGCGTCTCTTTTACTATGGGAAGAGCATCTTGCTGAGTATATCTTCCCACCGGATAAATACAGAAGGAGATGTTGTGCAGATTCCTCGTTTCCGCGGAAAACAATTATTATGGTGCTCTGACGACAACCGCATTTTGACCTCCATTCATACGGTGTACTAGCTGCGTCGCTTACGTTCCCTGCTACGCATGGCATCTTCCAAGGGACGCAAGACTAAGATCTCGTCCCTCGAGAACACTACACCCAGTCGAACCAGATCTTTTGTTACATGAACCGTGAACCAATTGTTACGGTCCAACTTTTATGCTGGATTCGGGCCGGAGGATGCCGAACACCCTGATCTGCGACTTAGCCAGACATTCTCCCTATCTCTTCGACTTCCATGATAACATCATAGACACTGTGCCAGTAAAACAATAATTTCATCACATAATTCATACATCGGCGCAGTGTAGGACGCGTAATGACCTCAATCTGGGCCCAACGGTTAGGACCCACATAAGACAGTTCTGGCTTTCGTAAGCGATTGAATTCAGTTTCAATTGTTGTCAGCTGTGTTGATCTAAAATTAGCTACCTCAAACCGAGTCATGTATAAATGTTCAGTAATTGGGACTGTATTGCCCATAGAACTTCAGGAAACCACTTATCGATATAGGTTCAAATATATAATCCGAAAGATTAGGTGCAGGGAGGTTTAAGTTTGGTATAGCAGCGTTTTGGTACCCCGTGACCGATTTCATCACAGTGAGTCCACCTGTTATCGTAAGCCTTTACTACTGTTGGAAGACTTTGACAGGAGAAATAAAGCGTCTATTTGGGTGGGATGCGGCCTATCGCATCTTTTTTGAATTCGTTTCCCAACACTTTCGCGTTCACCAATACCCAGGTCACAACAAGCCTGTTCATTAATGCCAAGTTACCAGAAAATTCGTGTAAACATTGATCCCTGATCAAGATATAGGGATTACATGATACAGAGAGGCGTATAGAAGGAAGCGTGGGAGGAAGCTGGATCTCGTAGTACATCTGGATCTCGCAGTACATTCTGTACCAGACCACAGAGAGGTGGAGTGAAGGGTTGCAAGTTTGGCGGGTGGTCCATATGTATTGCAGGCTCAATCCACGAGGTAAAACAGAAGTCTGACATGAGTTCAGGGACGAAAAAATTCCCGATCGACGATTTGTTATCTGTAAGCAGGAAGTATTCAAACATATCAGGGTTTATCTGTGGTGGACATGCTATATTTATCGGATCAGGTTTTGATTCACAGAGACAAAAAAACAAATGATCCCCATCCCTCTGATTCTGAAAGTGCGTAGAACAAAGCTACAAGAGTCCTCAGCGCCGTTGCTGCGCAAAATCAGGCTCCTCTTGTTGTTGAGGCGAGTATGTAGGAAATACCTGCCTCATTCGGAACAAAGAACCAAAGGGTGGGGCCTCGTGAACGTCCTATCCGAATGGGGTTTTTCTGACTGAACAGTGAATCAGTAAACATGTATCTGATCGCACTAATATGCATCTATAAATTGGCACACAGCAGCAGAATATGTAGTCCCATTCCATTCTACCCACATACCTCTAACTTTTCCCTACGTCCGCAACACCGCAAGAATGAACTTTGATGATGAAACTTTATTTTCATATATAAATTTTGACTCCTGCTGCAGTGGTCCTTCGCCCGAGCAGGCAAATGAGCCGGCGAGGGCAGAGATACTTACAATGTAAGTAATATCTATATCATATTTCATCGACATCTAATGTTCCCAGACATGATTACCAGGAACTCCCGGCTCCCCAATCGGACAACGACGACCTGTATTTCTCAGCCTATTCAAGTCCTGTGTGCTCTGATATCTGGGAAGAATGGAGTGACTCCAGTCCTTTTTTCTATCATTCTACGATTTTAGAAGAAAAGAAGGAGGGACGCGACTCGAATGCTGGGAATTTGTCATTATCTCCCTACACAAGTGCGATCCAGGATTTTCCTTTACTCAAATACAACCTATCCACAATACCATCTTCGTCTTCTCCCTCAATTTCTTCATCATATTCTTCTTCTTCGATCCCCGACCTTCATGGAGACTCAACGACTCAGGAAGATTCTAGAACTATGGAACAAGGGTCCCCTGTGAATCATACCAAGGTGAAGCTGCAGAGGAGCAGAGAAAATGCACGGAGAATGTTGCATTCGTCTCCAGGAAGTAGCAAATCACCAAGACACAAAGACCACAACCAAGATACGTTAAGCCCGGAAACATCATCAAGCGAGTCTGCGAAAGCTGGGGATAATAGAAGCAAGACTAGTCGTTATGCTTGCCGTGCCTGCAGTAAAACATTCGCAAGACGGGCGGATATCCCACGTCATATGCAATCTGCATGTTCTGTGGTTGGAAAGAATCATCTTCCTTCATGCGACTCGTGTGGCAAGACATATTCAAGACCTGACGCAATACGGCGCCATCAACGAAACGGGTATTGTATTGGAAAAGTGGTTCCTCTTAGGAAGAGCGGGAGACGATGTTGATTCTTGGTTCACACTCTGACTGTAATAGTATCGATTCGGAATCCAGACTTGAGATATTGCATAGGAAGGTTTCGATCTCTATTTGGACGTGGCTCTTCAGCTTCAGCACCAGTTTTAATGGATTTCACTTTTGCAAGGGGCGACTATGATGCACGATGCACGTAGTTTGGTCATTACAACAAACAACAGTAGCTCATTTCACATGCTCTTGCAAAAACGCTCAGAGATTTGCTAGACAAAAATAATCAAAACTGACTGAGTTCGAGGCCCAAGGCTATAAATGAAAGGTACTATATTAAGTTCATGATGTTTATAAACGCCTTATCGACGGGAAAGCAAGTCGTCGTGTACTGAAGTTGCAAACATCCTCATAAGCACCAATCCATCCAGGGCCTCTCTACAGTCATAAACAAGTAATCACAATGCAAATACCAATATTTCTTCATCCCACCAATAATTCTTGACTCCATAGTGTACAAAAGGACCTCTGAGAACCTCTAGCTCTCGCTCCACTATCGATTTTCCGATTGGACCTGATGGACCGGTCACCCCTTCCAGGCAGGATTTCATTGACTACTGTGTTCTGGAAATGTACAAAACAAGATATTTACAGGATACCTGAGAGAACTGGTTGAAGAGCCAAAATGCTACACAATAGGCTAGAGAGTTTGATTGGTAAGTAGTAAAGATATTGATATTGTCAACCAGAGTAGACAGCCTCAAGCACTTTAGCCTTTTAGGATCAAATCAATACTCAAAGGAATTGTTGAATAATCATTCTGCTTATTCATACTCATGACCATGATTAGCATGACTCAGTGATGATGTAACTAAGTGATGATGTACAGCAGTGACTAAGTAACATCTAATTATATATTTGTATAGGTTCACATCCCAATCCAGTCACATCTGTCCTAACCCATGGATAATGCATACCAGCCTATCCATACTCTCTAACCTCTTCTGGTACAGATCATCTCTCTTCATTCTATCTTAGATATTCTTGCTAAACTTCTTGATAACTTTATAGATCTCCACCCCAACATCTGAGGACATCCAAACCAGGGTAACTTGCTTATAGTCTCCATTTCTAGATAACTTCCCTAGGTATAATACTTAGTATATAAGCTGGTAGTTATACTGTAAACTCTTATCCTGAAAATCAACCAAAACTAACACTATCTTCTGGTGCTGGCAATAACACACCTCACCATCTTTTGGTGGACTGTGTCACATTCCATTCCAGTCATCCATCTTATAATTATAAATAATGCTTATTTCTCATCCACACTTTCCAAGCTTTTCCAGTGCAGATCAACTTTCTTTATTCTCCTTCAGATGTTCTTGCTGGTTCCTACCAAACTCTATAAACTCTATTCCCAAATTCCAGATAACTACCCTAGGTAGCATACCTAGTATACAAACTGGTAGTTTACTATATTAGCTTATCCTAAAAATCAACTAAAACTAATATCTTCTTTTAGTGTTGGTA
>Ga0157368_1000767_pt1 | contig 14629 bp, 14 predicted proteins | sample AttbisABBM3_FD_113146 | JGI IMG/M metagenome (GOLD analysis project Ga0157368, IMG submission 113146) | Fungus gardens microbial communities from leaf cutter ant in Botucatu, State of São Paulo, Brazil - Atta bisphaerica ABBM3 | ecosystem: Host-associated > Fungi > Mycelium > Unclassified ...
AGCAAGGGTCTCCCAGGTAGAAACATCGAAATGCTTGGCGTTGGTAAGGTTAGCAGCTAGGGTAGAGGCATACTGAACGACTATGTTGGAGTTGTCGAGTGAACCACCAAGTTTCTTGCAAACAGTGGAAAGAGCGGCAGACGTTTGAGCAGCATCGACGAGCCTGAGAGGAGGAAGGTCAGAGCCATCACCGTCGGGGACCTGGCCGACGCGACGAAGGGTCTTGATAGCCCTACCGACAACAGCACGTGCCTCAGGGTCACCAATAGCTACCTCAGTCTTGAGGAGGGCAGGGAGAAGCGTGACAAGCAACGGGCGAACAGTATCAGCATGGCCAACAAGCTTGGTCATGTTCTCAACAATACTGAAAATAACAAGTTAGATCTGAGATCGAAGAGAAGAAGCAAGGATAAATGCATACACAGCGACGTTTCGCTTGATAGCAGTGAGCTTCTCGTTCAGGCCACGCAAAAGAAGTGGTGCAATCATAGCAAGCGTAGCTACGTCAACATCCGAAACAAACGTGGTGGCCGAAAGAAGCCGGACAGTCTTCGGAACCTCTTCAACTGGGTTGATAAGAGCTTTGATAAGAGCAGGAATCAACTGTTCGATATCCTTGTTGGAAACCAGTGCAGTAGCTTTCGTCAGTGAATCCCGAGCAGCCTTCTTTACTTCCGGCTTGGTATCCCAGATAGTCGCAGAAAGAACAGGAACGATTTCATACATGGCAAGGGCAATCGGAGTAGGAGCGCTGACAACGAGTTGGTCGAAGATGACCAGCCCACCAACCTTGGCCTGCCATTTTCCAGCGGTCTTGATGAATTCAAGAAGGGCAGGAAGAAGAGAAGGGGCAGCCCATGGACTCATAGCAATGACATACTCCCGGACAGCCTCGATAACAGCCGTCCTAGCAGCAGGAGTCTTATCGCCAAAATTTTCAAGAAGACCATTATAAATACCCGAAGGGGCGAAAATAGGTTCCAATGACTTGATAGCGCCAGCCTTGACGAGGGCACGGATAGAATCTGCAGCACCTTGTCGAGCAGTAGGATTCTTCTTGTCGGAAAGGACCTTGACGACGGCCTCTCCGTACTTGACGGCAACGAGGCCATCCGTACCACGTTCTTGAGCGACAACAGCCAAAGAAGAAGTGGCTGAGGAGCGAACATTGGCATCGGCAACAAAAAGATTATTGATATCAAAGGAGCCGTCAACAGCGGTGGTCGCCTTGAGCGAGGTGGGAGCAGGAGTGGCAACGGTGGAAGCGGTGGCGGCTGGCATTTCTATAACTTCAACAGATCGCCGTCAGTCAATACACACAATGGACACACGAGATACACACTTTTTTCTACTAGAAGTTTCGGGGAATGTCTATGTCGTTAAGGTAGACAATATAAGGTACGAAGTACACTCTATAATTTTTTTTCTAGACAAGATATCTGGGAAAAATCAGCATGGTGAACGAGTTATTGGGAGGACACCGACGAGTCTCACCTCTAAGAGAGAAAGAAAAGAGAAATGAGTGGGGATAAGGAAAGCACAATAATTTGCCTGGAGTGCTTATATTAGGTTGATAGCGGAGTTTGAAAAAATTACAGCATAGTGATTCGGCGCGATTGTTACACCGTGAAAACCGTGAAAATGCTGTGTTGCATTACTCTCGGGTATTACTCTTTGGTAATGAGGGCGACCATCAGATAATTGAAGTGATGTTATCAGTCATTGGAATATAAATATAGGCAAGCGCATCATCATTAGCAGAATCTAACAGCACTGGACAAATCTATGAGTGGCCTCAAACCTCCTTGCCCTCCAAGGATGCAAACGTAAGGGGGATGAATGCCTAGAAGAAAGACATCAGTCACGAGAGGGATCAAACGTACGCTCCAACTTACATATCCTCCGCCTTCAAAGTGTTTACTGTTACCCTCCACCCAATGGAGACGAAGAGCATGGAGGAACGCAGAAAGACCCTATTGCAACACCGCATTTACTCCCTAATCATGAGAAAAGGAAACGAGACGAACCTCCATGATGCAGAGAATGAAAACTGTCAAAGCAAGCCAGAAAAGTCCCATCACGATCAGACCGAGCCAACCCAATAAGGTAGTTGGGCCGAGCCATTCCTCCAGTGTCATGGTCCACAACACCTCCGACAGTTGCGCATGTGCAAGTGATAATGCCCAAAGACGGAGATAAGACGCTGTATGTGAGATACAACCAAGGCAAAATTCAATGGTATGGATAATTTGATGGATGACCATCTCGCCAAAATCATGATGTTCCTGAAAGTTCATCAGACCTAGCTCAAGTCATGGTGTGATAGCTTACCTCTCCTTCATCCGCATCCTCTATGATAGCCTGGCCATCACCTTCCTCTTCTCCTTCCAGGACGCTATCGGCGTGGTTTCGTGGAGCATCAACGTCGTTCCCAAGGCTAGAATATCCTTGCCCCCGTATTTTCTTCATGTCATTCCATATCAGGTAAGGTTTAGCCATCAATAGCCAGGGAACACAAGTAGCAGCCAACAGTAGAAGAATAACCTGAACTGCACTTTGCCCACGGTAGAGCTGTGTCTCGGGAGGAACGTTGCCAGGTGATAAGAACATGGATATAAGCATGTTGAGAAGCGAAGGCGGTTGGGTTGAAGCAGTTGACCAATCAATAGACCACTTATAGAGAATACAAATCACCAGATAGCCGAAAATGGATTGCAGGAACAACATCGAAGGGACGAAATTTGTCCAGATATCAAGGGCGCGCTTGAACTTGCGATGATTCGGGACTTGAAGACACAATGCGAACGTCATCTGAAGACGAGAAGTTAGTTGAGAATCAATTGCAATGAAATAATGTCTCTACATGGATGACACCTAACACGACAGACATCTTCATCTTATACGAATTGGCGAATACGAGTCCGTTGTTCGCGTCATGCCATGCTGGATCCAGGCCAAAAAGATACGTGTGGCCATTGTCAACACCTACTCCAGCGCCTCCAGCAAAGGTCCAACCCGATCGCCAGATGTGTAGAGACTTGGAAAAAATGTCGTTATACATGAGGCCAGTGTATATAGAGAAGATGCCCATGAGAAGGATAATGTAACGTCCACTGAAAAGGTTGTCAGTCAATCAAGATAAGCCACTCGAACATATTACCAACTAGAAGAATTGACCCATAATCTATAAAATATCAAAGTTTTGTAAGTTTCCAAGATAGAAACTTGATGAAGCGCACCTCGCCAAGGTCGGCTTTGGCAAGGCGCCTCTCGTTGACTATCCAATAGACCGCCGCGCATAAGATGATGAAACCATGACCGATGTCACCGAACATGACTGCAAAAAGGAATGGGAAGGTAATGACCGCAAACAGCCCAGGGTTGACTTCTTGGTACTTGGCGACACCATAGCTATCCATGATCGTCTGAAAGGCTTCTGTAAACTTGTTGGTTCTCATGAACGTGGGTGGGGTTTTGTGAGTCCTTAGCTCATGAAGAATCGGAGGAACACTGGTTCCGGACTCCTCCTTTAGAATTGACGATCAGATAACGATTTACAAGGGTTCCAAGAGCGGCACTAACGGTAGCATGTCGAAGGGCCAGCTGTATTCTGGTAATGTCTCGCGTTGGCACCCACCCTTCTGCAATGAGGGTCTTCCTCCTTACATCGTAGTTGAAAAGATTGAGAGTTTCATAGATAAGCCTCTCTTTCTTCACAACGTCCTGCCAGCTGCGGAGGCTTTCACCAATTCTGACTAATTCTCCACGCCTAGTCAGGCCGGTGTTATAAAGAACCATCTGAAGATCCTCAATACGAGCAGTAACTTCACGAAGCGCATCTGCACGTTTATCCGCATTAGCATCAATTGGATACAGAGTAGCACCCATGGATTCAGCGATCTTGCGAATCTTGGAAAGAAGGATGTCTCCATGTGCAAAAATGATGAAGACGTTCTTCCAAGTCTCAGTTCCATTTGCTGGATCAACGAAAGGTTCAGTAATGTCGGTTTGATTCATGTAAAGATTGCCACGCAAGACACGCCAAAGAACTCGTTCGAAGGTAGCAATACGGGTACGATCGATGGTTCCTGCGACAAACCTAGATTGCTAGGTGATTAGAGAGAGCAGCCACGAGGATGAAATACCAACTCAAGATCAAATTGAGAGTCACCTGGGGTAAATTGACTCTCTTGGTCATCATGCTGCAACAAGGGTGCAGCACTGTCATCGAACGAAGTTCTGATGTCAGAGGATTGGCCTTGAGCCTAGCGCACGGATAAATACGGCTCGCGGTAATAATGCAGAACCCACTCTATCAAAAAACACCGCAGTCTCTCTCAAGACGTGCCGAGCCTCAGTCAACTGCCTCAACCTTTCGGTCAAAGTGTTATAATTCTCGTTCATGCGAGTAAGCTTCGTCTCATGTTCAATAAGAACGGTGCCCAACTCGTCCATAGTTTGTGCAGCGCGAGGACCAACAGTGATGCAGGGCACCGAGTCATAGAGAGGACGAATAGTAATGGCGTCCTTCTCTTTCTCTATCTGACCAGAAAAGAAACGGACACGCCGCGCCATTTCATCGATGCGGCGGATCTCGCCAACGAAGGAACGTTGGAAAGGATTGACATTTGGATTCAACTGAAGACTAAACTAAGTTTCGACAAAAGGAACTGAGAATAGTGCACCCACATCTTTGAATTGTACGTTACCAAGTTCACCTAACTCGGCGACGGTGTCGTGCGCAACTTCCGTCGGGACGAAAAGCTGCACCAAGCTCATCTGTTCCGATCCTGCACAATTTGGGTCAGTCATTAGAATGCTGCCAATAGCAGCACAATACTCACGGAACAGACTGGGGTAATCGTCCGACATTAGTTGCGTATGGTAGCAGTAGTATGACAGGAAGGTGTTATTGTTTGTCCGTACTTACGGACCCATGAATGGCTTTCGAAAATAATAAGGGCAAGCAGATTCTGGTTTCATACTCCGGTTCCTGTCTAGCCCATGGCAAGTAGTTTACCTCTCCTCCTGCCACAGAGATCGAATTTCCAACCGCGGAATGTGCCTCAACTAGAATGGAAGCCGAATCGCTACCTGTTAGACCCACAGCCACCACCTCAGGATGAGTCTAAGCTCCAAGAAGAGACTCTGGCCAATGCCAGGCTTATGATAGACGGAAAACTCATAAAGAAAACGCGTCCTCGCCGGACAGTTGATTATAATGGGGGAATGGGAAGATGGGCTCTTGTTTGTACTTTCGACATGCAGCTTCGAGTCACTGAAATTAACATCTGAATCAATAGCTCAAGCGGCTCCGGCCAAATCCAAATTACGTTCCCTACCTCCGACCAGCGATACCTTATATCGTTGATGTGCGTATTCGTTAGGAGGAATATAAGGATTTACGAACAGTTTTTGCAGTTGCTACCACCGAAAGCTTACCCGGACAACTGTTCAACGTCATTGTGCACCAAATTTATTCACACTTCAACGAATAAAATCCGATACCCCGTTAATGTCGTTTTGGTCTGTCTCATATGGCTTCGTATTGGCAACTTGAATCCTTAACATCTCTGTAGTGGACGCCCGAAGGTCGTCGCGTCCTCACAGGCTCGACGAGTGGTGAATTTACACTCTGGAATGGCCTCACTTTCAACTTCGAAACCATCCTTCAAGCGCACGATACTACGATCTGTGCTATGACATTTAATCACTCTGGCTCTTATCTCGCATCCGCCGACAAGAGTGGTATTATTAAATACTTTGAGCCCAATATGAACAACTTGACTGCATGGCAAGGTTCAAACTCCCGTGAAGCTATCCGGGACATAAGCTTTAGTCCAGATGACCAAAGATTTGCAACCGCGAGCGACGATTCAAGTATTCGTATTTGGTCGTTCGCTGAAAGTCGCGTAGAAAGTGTCCTCACAGGTGAGTCGTTGTCTCAGACTCTGCTTTTCTCTTATCAGTGCAAATTTTCAAGGTCATGGTTGGGACGTGAAATGCGCACAATGGCATCCCACAAAAGGTTTGATTGTTTCCGGGTCAAAGGATAACCTCATCAAGTTCTGGGATCCCCGAACAGGTACTTGTCTCTCCACACTGTCAGTCTCCTTCCGTGCTGCGAACTTCTCGTGTCGACCTGATCATTTGGACCAGACATCCTCACAAAAACACAATCCAAGCTCTATCATGGTCCCCAAATGGCAACCTTGTGGCCAGTGCATCGCGAGATCAAAGCGTCCGTGTATTCGACATCCGCGCCATGAAAGAATTTCGCGTATTGAAGGGGCACAAAAAGGAAGTCTGCTGTACGTTACTTGGACCTGCCTTCTCACATCCCTTCTCTCATAATCCACAACTACTCATACAGCTGTCACATGGCATCCAGTCCATCCAATCCTTGTCTCGGGGGGTTCTGAAGGTTCTATCCTCCACTGGGACCTTTCCACCCCCACACCCCCGACGTCCCTTGACTCAACCTCGCCTTCTACACTTCCATCTTCCTCTCTCACCTCCCTCACTATCGCTGCATCTTCACCCCGAGCGAACCTTTCGCAGGCACATGACTCCAATGTCTGGTCTCTCGCCTATCATCCCCTTGGTCACCTTCTCGTAACAGCCTCGAATGACCAAACAACACGCTTCTGGTCTCGTGAGCGACCAGGAGAAGCTTTATCAGTTGAAAAGCCATCCGACGTGGTAGACATGAGTGGCCAAGATGATGATGATGATGTCTTTGTCCCGGGATTTGGTGCTGCTTCGTCTTCAGCTCAATCAGGCTTTATCGGTGGTGGGGGAGGTGCAAGTTCGTATGGTGGTGGAGGTCATGGAAGCTATGGTCGAAGCCGGGGAGGAAGAGATGAAGATGATAAACAGTACCGTCAATCTTCCGACCTAGGGGTAGGGACAGAGAGCGACTACGGCAATCTTGGAAGTGGTGGGAACCACGATGGAGGTGGAGATGATGTCATTCCCGGATTTGGCGCTGCCTCGGAACTGCTCAGTCGTTCAGCCCCCTCGCAACAACAAAATTATCGTGATCAAGACATGTATGGAGGCGGAAATATGCAGGACGAATTTGGTCGAGACATACCGGTGAATGGCCGAGACGGAAGAGACAGAGATCCAAGAGACAGTAGAGATAGGGATGGTAGAGATAGGGAAGGAGATTGGAGTCGAGGTAGTGGAACTAATGCATACGGTCGTCCTGGGCGATGGAGCTCACGACGTGGTAGGTATTGATGAAGGGTGTAGATCTCTCTTAAATGTGAATGTAGTCTGATCCGACAAATTTCAGAACTGAAGTGATTACCAAACTGAGCGAGAACGAGAGGATTTAGATAAGAAGACATTGAGACCAGCAGAGCCGTAAAATGACTGCAGCACGTGCAGACTTTTCCATACAACGAAGAAATAGATTTGAACAGGCAAAGAAAGAAGATCACTGTAGCAATAACTTGACTTGTCATGAAATCATATTAAAATATCACACGTAACGGCCTCCTAGAATCCGCTTCCGTATAGCGGCTGTGGCCGATAACTCGATACCCATCGAGTATATGTATATGCTCGCCAGATGCCCACCATTATGATGGTATCGATATCCCCTTTTTTGACTCGAAGGCAAGAAGGCAAAAGGGTATCACTCAGTTTCTGCAACGCTCGACAGACAGATAGCGACATTTATAGATGATATTTGGTGGTCTCTTGTATCGGATACAGGAGCCTAATACAATCGAGATCCCTCACGTTCATGTTTTTCCTAGTTGATGGTGGTCTCTCAACTTGGTTCCCAGCTCATTTGACGGTAGCAATGGGGAAGGTATAGGAGACGCTGGCACCGGGAACTTTTTCGGGAAGGCTTGTGCCAGATGACGATCCACAAAGATTGATAGCTGGAATGTAACTTGATTCGACATCCGGAATCATTCGAAGCCGTAATTTCATCAAATCCTATTATCATAATACACAATACATGAAAAACTATGTCCCTGGCGGGAGAACCTGGTATGCTGATAATGATATCCTGACGACAGAGATCAAAGGTCTGGGAGGGGGCTTAATAATACATTTCACCAGAATTACTAGAGTAACGGGGTGAGTGATAACTATAACGAGACAAGCCTGCTAGTTTCGAAAGAACACCGTTGTAGATCTGAGGCTCAAACATGAGCTTAAACAAGAATGAAAGTGACATTGTCGACGATGAGCCGCATCACAGAAAAATGAAAGAAAAGAAACCGCTCGAATCAAACCTAACGAGGCACAGGGGTAGCGGCCCTAGATCCCCTTCTTACATCTGACATCATTGGGGTAGATGCACCAGAACCGGCACATCCTGTCGCGAAATCTTCTGGACTAGTGTTGGATGAGATTGACTCAAATAAGATTGAATGGACTTCATCTTGAGAGCGCGAAAAGCCTTCCTGATGAATGTCTTCTGTGATCGATCTCCCTTCTCCATGGTCGAGTGAGGAGCCGGTAAAGAAGCAGAACCTAAGAGAAATGGGTTACAAACGTCGTCCAAATCGATACGCGAACCAACTTACTTGTTCAGAAAATTTCTGTAGTGAGTCCCAGGACTGGCTAGTTGCATAGGATACGACGTATCTTGATTGGAGCCGGAGTAAAATTCGTCATTAGAGGAGGGAAGCAGGGTTGATTTCTTGAAAGAGATAGTCGGTGACGGAGTAGGAGAACGCGAGGAGGTCGGAGTAGATAGGCTTGGAGTAGATAGCTCGCTGTCACCACTTGACTCTCCGAGGCTTGAACTTAGCCCCTGGTGCAAGTGCTCCAGAGTAGGGGCCGGCGGTGGTCGTTGACCAATGTAAGGTGGTTCTCTAATATGATCCGGGTCAGATGGATCCGGCTGAGAAAACGTATTGTCATTATGAGTCACCAGAGAGGAGGACGAGTGATAACGAGATAGTGAAGCTGAAGTCGTAGGCAAATAAAATGGTCTTGATATGGGAGTTCCTGGTGAAGTTTTCCTCACAGCACTAGTTAGTTCCATCAACCTTGCATCTGCCGAAGATCCGCGCCGATGATTTCTTCCCCTATCGAAGGGACCAGTATTGTCCGACTTGTCCGGAAAGCGAGGCGCAATTACTAAACGTTCCTCATTCGAGTCCCTCGGAGAAATTGGAATTGGTAGTTGCCCATTAGACGGGGGCAGGATTGCTGGTAATGTAGTCGAGTGTTTCGGAGGAAACGCCTTCTTAGCACAATGGACGGAGTCTGGATAGATAGGATACGTGCTAGACCTCGTATGCCCTGATGGCAATGACAATGATCGAGTATCCTGGTGAGAGGAAACCCAGGAAGAGATATCAGTAGGTCTCTGGACATTGTCTCGCAGAGATGTCTCGAAATCATATCTGGACGACAACGCGAAAACGGACTTCAGGGAAGGGGGCGTCTCCTCCGATTGCCTCATTGGAGACTTTTGCACAGCGGCAGAATCGTCGGTATCCTCCTTGCCGTGCAGACCGACTCGCTCCAACCTACTTCTTAGATTCTCAACGCCACTAGCATCCTCGTTATCGAACTTTTTGGTTTCTCGAGGGGCCTTTGCCTTCGAAAATATCGCGGCATAATTCTGGTGATGGTTGTTGTCCCAAAATTCCTGGCCAGCAACATTGTACCGTACTGCCATCACCAAGGTTTTCCCCTCCATCTTCGGCAACAGATCATTCAGACGAATGCTAAACGAAAAGCGATCATAATGGTGATCGAAAGACTCCACGTAGTGCGCAGTGACTTCGCTAGTCGTCTGCCAGGAATCAAAGGTGAACCTAACCGCAACGATCTTGACAAAGGCAATGTTACGGACACGAACGTTCCCCAGGACGGTCGTCCCATCAGAGTTGAGATAAAAATCCTCAAGCGCAACATTGACATTGGCGCTCGGGTTTGAAATCAGGTTGATAGGTTGCATTACAAACCCCCTCCGTGAACGATACGTATCACTCCCATCCCCGTAGATGAACGAAGGGAAATCACTATCAGTCCCACTCGTATCTTCTGCTGGACTCCCATCCCGCGATACAGCCAAAGGTTTCTGCTCTGCCAAGAAAAGCTTTACGTGTTCCAGCTGAGGGTCAAAGTGAACGACCTTAGGTGTCGGTGGTTCACTTTTGCTTGAGGATCCCATAGTGACGACAGACAAGCTATCCCGAGCACATCGAGAAGACTTCAGCGAAGATTTAATGGGTTGAGGACGCTTCTTTCGAATGAATCGGGACTCTTTGTGAGAACCATTTCCCTCTGGAGGAGCGGACTTTGACCCATTTTCAAGCACTGAACGAGGATTGTGCCGGGAATTGGCAAGCATGTGAGAGCGCATAGTTTCGACACTAGAATGAAGCATTCCTGGGGTGTAAACGAGTGGTCGTGGCGCTGCAAACGTCGGACCGTTTTTTGATTCGCTATTGAATACCCTTTGTGCATTACGACGTGGACATGTCGAGGAGGCAGAATGTTGAGGTGATGAAAGGACCGAAATCGGCCTGGGCGGACTTGATGTACTATCGCGAACCTCTCCAACTCTTTTTCTGCGAGAACTCTCGGAAGAGTTTGAAGAACTGGAGTCAGAATCTATGGGAATGGAACCCCAACGATCAGAGGGTAAAGAGATGGCGGGTCGTTTCCCTGAAGACTGGGAGGTTGGCATGCTCTGCGATCGCGTGGCTCGTCGGGGAATAATTGGTAAAGGAACTCCAGCCTTGTTCGAATTTTGCGAAGTCTGGAAATCCGATGGATGAGGTTGTCCCCAAGGATATTGGCGCGTAATAGTAGAAATCATGAGTATCCTGGAACTTATTTCTAGGTCACTCCGTATCTCGAATTCAAAAGCGAGAGGTTGACTCACTCAGGTGATTGGCAAGCGTACTCCTCCGTAGTTTGGAACAGGAATCGAACACCTGAATGCAATGTTTGGCGCGAGCTGGAAAAAGGCAATAACGGAATACAGATACTCTTAGTAGGCACCGATAGAATATAAGACGGTGGACACCCACGAAAGAATTGATAGTGTTTCAGCAACAATAGGTGTTCTCGGCGTCAACTCCACAACGCGCAGGATATCCTGGTTGCACAAATGTATCAGTAGAAGACGCGACAAGATGATAGATTTATCACACGTTGGGGTGGAATAGCAGAAACGAGGAACCTGGGGATATGCGATGGAACAGGACCAAGGACTTCGATCAAAGCCCCGATATCTATTTATGAGGTCGACCCAGATCCCGATATGTCGGATACTTAAAACAGAATTAACTTGATGTTATTCCATTTCGGCATGCTTAAGGGTCCGCGGCTCCTTCATCAGATGACGACAGATTCAAACATACCAACGTAAATCAGCACTTCCCTACATACACTAGTACTGAGCATTGCTTGCTCTTTCTCCAGCCACATCCGGCCCTGCTGGCCGTCTCCATTCTGCTCTTATTATTAAGTAATGATCTCGCTTGTCAGCGCGTCTACCCGCGTCTCTTGCATTCTGTCGGGTTATGCTGATTACGTGACCTCTCTATAGTGAATACCCCAGCCTGACTATTGGCAATACAAGACCTCTGGTGTTCCATCCCTTCGTAGTCAAGGTCGTCCTGTTTCCGTCGATGCCGGAGTTTAACGTTCAAGTATCACGGTACATCATTCCCATATACCCGTATGTACCGTGACGGAGAAAGTTGGTATATCATCCTTCTTCTAACGACGAATCACCCGCCCACTTGTGTCTCGAGACATGTCGGTTTGCTGTATCTTGTCGGTACCTCGTACCTCATAACGTTATATAAACCTTAATTATTGCGTCATCCATTGATACACAAAAATCAGAGTATTCACCCTGCCTAATACGCTAGTGTCGAATTGTCGCTCTAGCGATAGAGCCCACATGAAGCGAGCCTTTATATTTGCTGGGGGGGGACTGGATTCAGTATCACCAGGAATTGTGGATTTGATTAATCTGATAAGGTTTGATCTTGTCAGATCCTCAGCCCGATCCCAGTGTACCAACTGACTGCGCAGTCGGACTGCAAACAAGAAAATATGACGCAGAAATTTATCTAGTCACGAGAACACCCCCAAGTCTAGACAAACGGCGCCAATCGGACTCAGATAATTGAGCTCCGAACCAACTTCCAGACCACAGAAAAAATACAGTTAAGGATTGCTCAGGTCACACCGGAAAGAGGTTCTTTTTCTAGTGTCATTCATATGGCATCTCTGGACGCTTATTAGCTTGAAAACTTAGCCGGGAATTTGTTCCAGCTCATACACGTAATTGCCCACAATCACCATCTTAGATATCACCAGCAAACTCTGGCAAGTTCCATGGAATGATACGGTCGATCAAGTTTACTCCTTGCAGTCAACGAGTTGTCCAGTCTCTAGACGTATTGGAACTTTTGATCCAATAAAAACTTGACAAGTCTGGACTCTTGACCAGGTACCCCTAAGATTTCAAGCGCCTGAATATCGGAAAAGAATTCTTGGTACGGCCCATTTTGACAGGTGACGCTGTAAACCACGAATGTATTTCACCCTGACTGTCTGTTAAAGAACCTTCAAATCTCAGGAAAGCCCACTGAGGCGAAATTGATGATTGTCCAAAAACATTGTCAGAGATCCGGCTGCGGCGCGCCGGAGTCTATGATATCATGGTTGTGTCCTGTCATATACAGGATTAGAATACATCCAACCTCCAGGGGTCTAACTCGCATGGACATTATCCAGCTAGAGTGGTACATAGAGGGTAGTATTTAGCCTGACGAAGGGTCCTCGGGTCAGTCCATAGCGGAGTGTCCTGGGTACATGATTGTCTAGAGTAATCAGGCATCCCCCTGGGAGTACAGACTGGTACCTCACTGAGTGTGGAGAAAAGCACATATTTCGGGAGGCAAAAGGACAAGCAGACATATGAATCTGCTTCGTGATACATAGAAACGCTTGTAGGCCTGCTAAAGTTTCGACGGTCTTATTCTCAAAACCTTGATCTTGAAGGCATTGGTTCATACTTCCTAAATCAAATTCCCGAGTCGGAGAAAAAACATAAGGAAATTTTGTGCGAGATTTAGGCTCTAGTGTGGGAAGTCGCTCGGTTAGACAAGGGAGTGATCATAAAACGAGTCTGAGCAGGATACTGAGTGAGCAGTTGTCAGAAATGGCTTGGACGATCCTGCATATTAAGTCGTCAGTGCTGACGATTCAGCTTCCTCCTCAGATGTACGTCAATAAGTGTGGACTAAAATTAGAGCCAACCCGAAATCACAAGTTGCAGCATGCAGGGTCCTGAAAACCTTCAACAGTCATCCTTGGCTTGAAGTGGGGGAATAGAATTTGACATCGGGTAAGGTCCACGGAATTGACGCATGAGATCCAAACCTTCATATGGTCCCAAGTCAGCTGGTTACATTTATATTCCCAGAAATAGAAGGTGCTCCATCACCTGAGTCGCTCAGGTCCTGCCACTGACGAATGTGCTTCATGTCCGCGTTTCAACGGACTGCCAATGTCAGAAGGTGTTTCGGAAGTTTAGATATCAATGAATCAACTGTGAATTCGTTGCTAACGCCTGTCTATGGATCCGCGTAGCACGCATCAGAAACAAATAGCTTGGCGTCTAAGCTTCTCGGTGGACATCGGATAGTATTTACGAAGATAATCAAGCCATGAAAACGAGAAAGATCGCGGGGCGGATTGCAAATAGGAGTTGATAACAATCGAATCGAATCTCGACAACCGAGGTATATTGAGCAGCGGATTCAAGGTATCCAAACTCCTCGGTGTAGTCAACTCATCAATAGCCTTGGTATCGATGTACATCTTCACACAGTGATCTATAAAACCAGCTTCACCATTAGAACTCAAATTGAACAATACATCTAGGCTCTTCATCTCGTGGGTCTTGTGTCTTGTCTATTAGTGTCTCGATTCTTTCGTTCCAGGATAACAATCGGTCTTCTGAAAATCGGGCAATCAGGAAAGCTTCGCACATGAATAATCAATGGATGCAGGGACTGGTATCCGTCTTCGGCCGGATACAATTTGTCAGCCAATCGACTTCGAATCTATTTTCATCTCTTCTTCAAAGATCCGACTACTCATGATGAAGCTCAAGAGGAAGTTGCAAGTCTATAGCTGTAAAACGAGGCGTGGAGCTAGTTCATTATATTGGTCAGATAGCTAAGTGAAGGCCGAGGCCAAAGCAACAGGGAGAGAGTAAACCAATTCAATCCAAGAAACTTTGAAATATGTAAATAGGAGGAATCATAACACTACCCCATGAAACCAACTGGGTGTTTCAAGCAAATCTGTTGCTGACAAGTTTGATGAATTCATCCTTGAGCTCTTCTACCTTTATTTCATTCCAAGAAGCAAAGGCAGCTAAAAAAATCTGTACTACCATAAACACATTCTTGGTCCCAAATTTCTCAACAATGTCTGAAACAAGTGGTAATAGATAGTTGTTCTTGATCGTCCACTTATTAAGATGTTGATAATTTTATACTCTTTGTAGTTTACATACAATAAAAGAGAGTCATGAGTCATTCCATGTCTAACGGACTGGATCCAACCTTTGACCCTTCTTGACCCTTCTTCAGAGGGAAAACATCACTTA
>Ga0157368_1000768_pt1 | contig 14623 bp, 8 predicted proteins | sample AttbisABBM3_FD_113146 | JGI IMG/M metagenome (GOLD analysis project Ga0157368, IMG submission 113146) | Fungus gardens microbial communities from leaf cutter ant in Botucatu, State of São Paulo, Brazil - Atta bisphaerica ABBM3 | ecosystem: Host-associated > Fungi > Mycelium > Unclassified ...
ATTCACAAGAAAACTCGACAAGGAGTCTCTGCTAAATTAGAGTCCTATATATACTAAATACATCTGGTCTGTGCTACAACCTCATGTCCACCTCATTTCCTACTTAAGGCCACCATATTGTATACATGTGCCCTGACGTCATCTTCCAGATCCTTCTACCACATTCTAGGCTTTATGATGTCACATCATGTGACTGCAATGTCACATGCCTCTTCATCGTCCAAAAGAAAAGAAAACAAAAAGAAAACAAAATCCCTATAAAGTCAGAAAATAAAATAAAATAAAATAAAAATTGTTCATGTCCAAAGTGTCCCATAACAGTAAGACTACTAAATACTTCTCTACTTCTTGTTAAAACTTAAAATCTATCCAGTTTTATGGAATAACTGAAACTATAATCAACTAATCTATTCTAGAAAAGATATGGAAGTAGAAAAGAATAAGTATTATCTATGATAGAAGAATTTACATATATCTGATACCAATACAAGTTTGAAAGATTATTGTCATAGACTGATCTAAGCATATCTTTCTTCTTGTTCACTTGATCATCATATTGTTATAATACACTCTTGGAACTCTACTAATTTGATTGGATTTTATATTGATTTTATAGATATTATTCTCATTGTGTACATATAATGGACTCGTGATAGTCATATATAGTTTAGATTTAGTATATATATATAGTGTACAATATAAAAGGAGGTTCTCTATCAAGTTCTTCTAGTAACAGAGCTGAGCTATCCTACTTCTAAGGTTGGTTGCTACAACACATATATTTCAGACCATCTCAGCTATTAGCTATTGTGATCTTCAAGTTGTTTTGATGAGGTAACCATTACGTACTGATTTCTGATCTTCTGTCGATCAACGGATCACAGTTCTGAAGGAGGTATCTCCTTTTGGATAATATTTTCCTTCTAATGGGAAGATTCATGTCATCCCCCCCCCGTGCCGGTGAGCCGGTGGTTCATGTTTTCACTTGCGTCAGAAATTACCACCATCTCGATGTCTATTTATAAATTGGATTACATGTCAAACTGTCGGTGAGAAGTCATTTTAGCATCACCATGCAAGAGCAAAACAAATTGAATAGCTCACAACATTTTGAAATATAGCTACAGCCACATACGATTGTGTCTAATCGACACCGCACTAGAGTTCATAGATTTATTCGGCATCCTCTCCCACACAGGATCAACATCAGGTCCATCGAGATCCCCTGCGCCATCCCAGCCCCAACACCATACTATGTATCGCGATCAAGCATGAAAAAACAACAGGAGACCTGTCAAAAAGAGTAGAAAAATCAATGGTAATGCGTACCGTATTCTGGGCCATTGACGAATTTCACTGCTTGGTTCTCCTCCTCTGTAAACAGTCGATCGTGAGGACCAAACCATGACCGGTCTTGGGGATCTGTGAGTGGATTGTCTGGGAGACCACCGAGGCGAACATAACCGCGAATTGCAGTGAGGTTTCGACGAGAGGGGTGAATAATATCGAATACACGCTGTGGGAAACGAATCATCAGCATACGTAAAAACAAGTGATAATGATTAAGGGCATACACTATCGTATGCGAGCTTGACTCTTGGCACCATTAAAATCCGACCATATCCAGCTTCCCAATAATCATTACATATTAAACTACACTCGCTAGCAGAACACTCGCCCTCTGTGATCTTTGCCATCCTAAATCGCACACGAGGATACGAATAGAATGGTTCAGGATCCAGTACTGCGATGCCATTCCAACAACTCTGTACTTGTAAAGGTAGGTGCCGCTGGAACTTCTCCGCTGATTGTTGATGATGGAAAATCCTCTCAAATGGTGCATTCTCCAATGCTGTACCATTGATATCCCTCGCAACCCAGTTATCATAGAATACTGGTGCACCAATCTCTTCATGGTACATGTAGTCCGCAGCACATGTGATTCCGGCGTTGTTTTTTCTACTTTGCCATATTAATTCGAGGAGGTCGTCGACGCAGGGAAGAATGTCGTTCATGAATATGATTGAATCGAAATACTCGTTTTCGGACTCTCGCAGTTCATGGAGAGGTACGAAGGCAGAATTACGGACTTCTGCAAGGTATTCGATGCGATGGTTGAATTGCCCACGGGTGCGTTGTGATGTATGTATTGTAACTCGGAGACCGACGCTTCGTGTAAGTGCGGAGAAGATTCGGAGAAGAGCTTTGGTTTGGTCGCTAGACCCATTCTCATAAATGGAGACAAATACGTTATGGTACCCGAGAATTGAGGCTACGCGAAACAATGTAGCGAACAGATCGGGTATGACGTCGAATGAATTATATAGATTGATGGCGAAGAAGTATTTGTGATCCTTGTTCGTAGCAGATAGGTCCCTCCTGACTGATGAATAGTCACTGTCATGTGAAAACCCAAGTAACGAGCCGATCCATGAGCGGTGAGAGAGCGGTGTGAAGCCAATGAGAGGTGCGTAGCGGTCGAGAACTTGCTGGACGTAAAGAGGTTGCGAGTTACGAGTGCACTCTTTTGTATAGTGTGGCGAGAGGGTCGTCAGGAGCTCTAGCACACGCTGACGCTGCTGCGGTGTCGGTAAAGGAATAGGTTGACGAGATTTTTGATGTGTGCGTGAGGGAACGTGTCCACTCCGCCATATGGGTAACGAGGTCTAGAAAAGACAGTCAACACTTTTTCAAAGTGTAGTGGAGGACGGGGGCTAGTCAGATGCCGACGATGCCGACATACCGAGGGCCATGAGATGAGTCTCGCAAGGACAAAACCAATGAGAACACCGAGCGCAATGGCTGCTGGGATGGTGTCTCTGCGGTACCGAACAGGGATCATCATGGCAGGAGACAAACCATTCGGTTCACACGCCTGCTTGTTCCCTTCATGGATCAGTCTATAAAATTCCGGTCCAAATCCCTTCGCATATCCTCTCTACCAAGTAGACACCCATCCTTAGGGACCCAGGAGGATAAGAAAGCACGCCGTGGGCCGTCGCGGACGCTTGGCATCACCAATCGCGTATGGCTAGTCATCATACTTGTTTTCGCGACTACTTTGCTTCTACATCACTTTCTTCCTGGACGTTCTCCGTCTCCACTGCCTTCGTATGCCAGCAATGATCTCCTCCCAAAGAACTACCTCAACTCTTCCTCATGGTCGTCGCCACCTCCGAATCCCTTCCCTTTCTGTCCGTCAAATGGCCCATCGGACACTCTGGCAGCCAAATACGGCACTGCTCTCCATTCTCGAACACGAAACTTCCAGGGCACGGGTTATCGTATTCAACGTGTCCTCAGGCGGGCTTTGTCAGGGCAGCCTGTCACGATAAGTGTCATTGGTGGCTCAAGTGCGTCATCTCTTGTCCGTTCCTTACCCGAGCTTGCTTGTCTAATCATGCTTTGCAGTATCCGCGTGCCATGGTGCAGGTGACAATCCCATTTCCCCAAAATGCTATGTCTCAAAATTCTTTGATTGGTGGAATGTCGTTTTCCCTCACCCTGCGACGGAAATTACAAATGGTGCTATGCGGCGAACAAATTCTGACTACTTCAGCTTTTGTAGTTCGCACCATCTTCCAGATGTTACAGACCTTGTCATCGTTGAGCTTGATTCTGATGATACGCCGTATGTTCATTTTCTGTTCTTTCTTGCTACAATCTTATCTAATCAATTTTCGCAGGGATAACGGGAAGACGATCAATTTCGAATATCTCATCCGCTCTCTCTTGACACGTTCTGATCAACCGGCCGTCATCATTCTTGGTCATTTTTCACCCCAAGTCTTTCAAACGTGGGGCCTGACAGGCCCAGACCACTGGCATTCTGTAATCGCGAATCACTACGATGTTCCACATCTCAGTACAAAGCCTCTCCTGTACGACGACTACGTTGAAGATTACGAGACTGTCAGGAAGAAATATTATGCCGATCCTATCCTCGCCAATTCCGGTGGTCACACCCTTCTCTCTGACGTTCTCATCGCGTACTTCCAGTCTATGACTTGTCAATTGTGGAATGTGATTACTGGAGAGGAATACGACACTCTTACACAGAGTTTCAAAGAGAAGTCAGGAAGTGGCGGCTTGTTCGGCGGCATAGGTTTACGTAAAGGAGTTCCTGAACCGAATGCCGGAGGTGGCGCTGCAGGAAAAGCAGACAACGACGATTCTTCCTCAGACTCCGCTGACACTGATCGTACCAAACCCAAGTCTCCCACCTCCGATCCTCAACTCAAAGTTCCGCAAAGTTTTGTTTCCCTTCCACGTTCCTCTTCTCATCGTTCAAACGGCGACTTTGATGAACTATCACCGCATTGTGTCTCTGCTAATGATCTGATCAATCCTCTTCCGCCATCGCTCTTTTACGGCTCAGGATGGAAAATTTATCACCCCAGTACGAGTCATATTTCAAGTAGACACGATGGTGTAGAGGGAGGCGCTACAGCAGCCCATTACTTCTATTCGACGTTGTCGTTGAGTAGAATGAGGATTCCGATTCTTGTTGCACATGGGGATGTGGGGATATATTATCTGAAAGAGGATTTTAGTGCGAATTTGAGAGGTGGGAGTGAAGTTGAATGTTGGGTAGATGATAACTATAATGGAAGACGGAGGTTGAGGAATGACAGTGAGGGAAGGGGTGTCCAAGTGACGTAAGTGTTATGTTCTAATCGTTGTGTTTCATCTGATCGATTGACTGACTGTTGACTGTGATTCAGGTTGACGTTAATTGATCATTCCGTCGCCAAAGGCTCTCATTATGTTGAATGTCAGTTGCTAGGTGAGGAAGGTCAGGGTGTACCAATGTTCAAAATTGTGGGCATTTTTGCGAATTAGGATCGTTCTCGACGTTTCATATGTTTATTTTCAGCGTACTGTTTTTTTAGTGATACACGTTGACTGTTTTTCCTGTTTTTCTTGGTGGCATGTGTATCATATATATCTTAGCGCTTCAGCTCATGGTCTTGAGTTAGGTCTATGGAAATGTATGAGCTTCCTTGGGGCTTGGTACTATTCTTTGGATCCTCTTAATAGGAAGAAATAAGCCAATGGTTAGAAGAGAATAGAGATCCACTCAGAGAAGAGTATATTGCAAATAAACTGCCATCTTCAAACTGGAATCAAATGATCAGCTTCATGGAAAACTTATTTGTCACAATGGAATCTTGAGCCTATATCATTGAAAACCTAAAGAAAGTGAAAACAAGATAGTTATATGGTTAAAGACTACTGGCTGGACTTTTGTATATAAGAGGACTTGACTGAATATAATGAGATTGTTCTGGTAGAGATGTTTAGAGATGGACTGAATATTAGGTTAGTACAAAAGCTAGTAGAAATAGGAAAAATAATGAATGACTAATGCTGAGAGAGTGGTATAATAAGACAGTAAAGTTTGAGAGAACTATGAGAGTAGTAGAAGACATTCTTGAAAGATGAACTGTTATAGAACACTTTGGACACTAACAATTTTTATTTTTCTTTTCTTTCATTTTTCTGATTTTATATTGATTTTCTTTTTCTTTTTCTTTTTCTTTCTTCTTTATTTTTCTTTTGGACAATGAAGAGGAACATGACACTGCAGTCACATGACAAGTCACATTGATGTGACATCATAAGCCTAGAACATGATGGAAAGATCTAGAAGATGACATCAGGGCACATGTATACAACATGGTGGCCTTGAATAGGAAATGAGGCAGACATGAGGATGTAGCATGGACATAAGGGCAGGCATAATTATTAGTAGCATGGACCATGTGTACTTTGTATAAATAGGACTCTAATTAAGAAGAGGCTCCTTGTTGAGTTCTCTTGTGAACTTCCCACTTGATATTCAACTTAAGAGATTTACCACTTGTGTGATCATTTGTCTTTGTGATAAGTGGTTGCCACAACATGAACTGACAAACCACTAGGGCCAATACTAAGAATAGAGGTGAAGCCAACATAGGAAAAAGAAGTACATGGATTGCTGATCAAGAACACAAATACAATAGAAGATAAGGGATTTTCCTTTTCTTTTGTCTATTTTTTATTTTTCCTTTATTTTCTTTATTTAGACTATAAAGAAGCATATGAGTTCAATCATGTATAATAGAAGATTGTAGAAGGAACTGGAAAAATAATGTTAGGATACATGGCTACTGTTAGAGTGGCTAATGCAGAAATATAGAGTTTGTACTTCAAGCTCCAGAAAATCCTAAGTTCTATTGACAGAATATACTAAAGACATAACTTACCTCCAGAGAATTCTAAAAGAACAGAATGAGATTTTCTGAAGATGGCAACTATTTTAAATACTCTAAAGTGTATTCTAATCTAACAGAACAATGCTGATCTAAGCCAGAATAATAGAGCTCAGATGGTCAGAGACATTGATAAAAATATCTAGAATATAATCTAGAATCAGCAAAGACTCATATGATGATGACCTAACAGTATTGTCAAACTCCCAAGTCTACTATCATCTCTGTGCAGTTCTATCTACTTCCTATAATTTTTGTTCTATAGTCTTTTCCAATAGCATACAACTCTTTCATCCACTTTGGGTCAAACTCCATCATATCTCTTGAGATACCCTTCAATACTACTTCTTATCTAAGTAAACACCTTGTAGATGCTTTTTTACTGAATATCCCATACTATTCTAGATACATTAATCAATAGAAACATTCTTCTCTTCAATCACTAACTATACTTGTTACAACTCAAAGATCTTAGAGTTAATTAATAAATAGAACCTTATATTAGGGTTAACACAAGAAAACTCAATGGAGTTCCTAGTACAAAGTTATCTATCTTATATACTCTACCAGATGGTCTGTGCTACTACTGTGTCTTGCCTACCCTAAAGACTATGTGTAAACCATAAGATCAACATGTATTAAGTACATTGTATAACATTATTGTTCTAGAATATTTCACCATGTCTCATCATGACCACATGACTGTTACTGTGACAATGTCATGTGACAACTTGTGACAGTGTGACTATGACTTCACACTTAAACCCTAACCCTAAAATAAAATAAAAAACAACAAAAAAGGAAAATAAAAATAAAATAAAGTCTAACATTTGCAACTCTGACAATACTATTTAAGATATATGGACAACTTTACTTGTTACAAGTCTTAGTGTTATCTCTGCTAACAATAATCCAAATTAGAAGAATGTTTCTAGGCCTTTGCAATTTTATAATCCTTGAAAATATTTCTCAGACTTCTATCTAGAATACTAGTAGGGCCAATAGACAAAAAATCAACCAGTCAATGTCCTGAGTTAGACTACTAGCAATCTTAATAATCAAACCCCTATATCTATGTCAAATATATGGAAAGCCAAAGCCTATATCTCTGATACTTTTAGTAATACTGAGCCAGATAAGCTCAATAATTTTCTAATGATATATATTTCAGTGATCACTTAGAACTGGTTTGAAACAGTCCTCAATCAGGAGAATCAGAGTATCTTTCAACATTAGCTCTCAGATTGGAACAGATTTTTTAACAAACTCTACTATTATTTCAGTCTTTCTAATCTTGTAAATGAAGCTACCAATATACTAGACAATCTCCATATAAAGCCTAGTGACAAAATATCTACTTAAAACATGAATTTCATATGCTATGCCTCTTAACTTAGATAGAGAAATAGTGTTCTCTATTACTAGTACTATTAAAATTTCTTCAATCACATCTACAACTCCATTTCCACCTAGGAACAAGATAAGCCAATCTTGTTCCAAGATATGTATATGTTGCCAATAACTATTGATCATTACTATTGAGAGTGAGACTACAAGTGTAATTATGTATTCAAATAGTCAGAAACTCTGACAGGAGTATCTAAAAGATTTACAGCAATGATAGATAGGACAGAATAGTGTTAGTATACTAGACTGTACTCAATATGGTTCAGCAGTAGAGAGCAGTAGTATTGGCTTAATAAACTCCATAGGATTAGCTATAGTATTAGAGTTAAAGACAATAGACTTTTTTTTTCTTTATTCTTTTTTATTTTTATTTTTATTTATTTTCATATTTTAAACTTAGAGTTAGAGTATAGCATGATACACACTGCTTCTTTCTCTCTACTACCATCTTGTATAGTAGTACTTGTAAAAAAAGTAGCAAATATACATCTTTTCAACTTAGTATCTAGTACAACATATTTCCTAATAGCTCAATTACCTTCCAATATGGACATAGACATCGATTGCAACATTATCAAATGAAGACCCACTTTCTCAAATAAAGCTGCTTCAAGAGATTCATCAATTTTATCTAGCATCTTATCCATTCCATACACTTGATATATAAGAATAAACAATAACCTTCTGAACATTGAAATTCAGAATCCAATCAACAGCTCTCAACAGTTCTATAAAGGAAATACAGAGATAGGCAATTTAGTTAGTAAGGCAACTGACAACCCTTCCAAAGAAGGGGCAACATATATGAAATAAAGCACCAGTCCTCAAGACCACATCCAAGCCATAAGATGAGAGTGTGTCCATTGATAATCCTGATACAAGTTTGTCACAGAACACATTTAATATTCAACTGTCATATGATGTAAATCAGGCAACAAAGCAAGATACATAGGACAGAGATTTCCATTTTATTTCTCTTCATAGATCATTAGAGTATCTCTCTTCAGATGCTAACAATATTAAGATATCTCTTCACTGTATAACAAAATACATTCACAACAAGAAGATTGAAAACAGTAAATCTAATAAGGCTACTAACCTCAAGGATATAGGCAAGCCAGCTTGGAATTTTATTTTGGCCATTTATAAGTTAGAGTGAGATTTACTCATTGCTGACAACAACATCTCCTTCAGAAACAAGGTCTCATCAAAGTTCACTCCAAAAGTCAACAAAGTAAAAACCAACAAGAGCAAGAGTAGTAAAGATGCAGAAAAGCCTACCACCTTCAACAAACTCTCTTCTTCTATCCTAGTAAAGTTGCCTAAGGAGATCAATAAAATATCAAAATTCTTCAAGAAGAATATGCAAACAAATAAGAAAAAAGACCAACATAAATCATATACTCAAGCATCAACTCCTCTAAGCAAGATTAGGGAATTTTTAAAAATTAAAGAAACTTTTTCTAATTTACATGCTAAAAAAATCAAAAACATTCAAAAAATCATCAATGGTAAAGGTAAACCTAGAATCCATATGACAATAAAAAGGCCATTAAGAAAGCAAGTCATTGTTCCAATGAGCAATAACAACAAGGCAAAGTTCATGAAAGACTCTAGCACTCACATCATCAATATTAACAGAGCACTCAAGAATATCAAATCCAAAGTTATGACAGACTTCATTCAATCTGATCAAATAGGTATCATCATAGCCACTAATAAGGTTGCAGCTCCTCTCAATATACAAACCATTGAGCAATATATCAAAAATACAAACCATATTGAGACAGGTTGTGAACAATAGACTTGGTTTCATTTTATTTTTCTTTTCTTTTAGGTTTTTTTAATTTTATTTTGAATTTATTTAAACATAGGCAAAGAAGACAAAATGTGACGTCACAGGTCACAGTCACAGTCACACACTCACATAACACAATAGAACAATGTAGAAAGTTCTAGAAACAATGATGTCATATAGCATGGTTAACATATATTGATCTCAAGGCAAACATATGGTCATTAGGATAGGGCTAAAGAAGTGTAGCACAGACCATCAGTAATTTGTATATAATATAGATGTCTTATACTTAAGAACTCTATCGAGTTCTCTTGTGTTATTCAATACAAGAGTAGTCTTCTGTTCTAACCCTTGGACTCAAGTTATAACAGATAGACAATGTTGAAGTCCCTTATCTATCTCAATCAACTAAAAATCATAGGTATCTCCTATCTACTTGAAAACACCAATACTCCCATAATAACAGATGTGGTTGAAGCAATTATCAAGAACAATCATATCTTCAACAACATCACTATCACTTCTAGGATAAGAGTCATCAAAGTATCTCCTAAATTGGACATGGCTATCATCTGGCTGAATATCTGGGATGTTCAGAGCAGAAGCAAGACTAAAGGCCTTATTAATAGATACTTCAATATAAAAAGCTATATTATAACTATTCGAGGGGCTAACATAAACCTGGAAGTCCCTCAGTATAAGAACTGTTGGAAGTGAAGGTATGCCACCTTTGTATGCAGGGTTTAAGGATCAAAGTGTGTAAAATGCAATATGTTATAATCTTAAAACCTTAAAGTAGATCAAGAAAAGAAATCTTGTATAGGATTTATATCAGAGAACTCAATAGAGAACTTGATACAGGATTATCTACCTTATATACTAAAAGCCCATGGTCTGTGTCCTACTATTTTAGCCTACCCTAAATAACCATGTATTTTTCTTAAGGTCAACATGTATTAAATATGTTATATAATGTTATTCTTCTAGAATCTTCTATGCTCTTCCATTATGACATGTGATCATGTGACTGTGACTGATGCATGACAGCATGACCATAATGTTATGCATAACCCTAACTCTAAGTTTTAAAATAGAAAATAGTAGAAAAAATAAAATAAAAGGAAATAAAAATGAGAGAGAAAATGAAAATAGGTCAAGTTCATTGCTTTCAGCTCTGACACAATAGTTTTCATAAGACCAAATACCACTGCCATTTCATATGATGTTGTAAAGCAAATTTCAAAATTAATCTTTCAAGACTTGAAACTAAGCAGAATGAACTATGCTCACACATATATAAGTACTCAAATTGCAAAGATGATCATCAAGCTGACTCTAACCAATGTCTTTTCTGGAAGCACTGCTTCAACAGGGAGTGGCATTCAAAAAAGTATAAAGAACTTCACAAAAGTGGAAGACAGTCAATTTATTTAGATGTGAACAGCTCTCAAGCATGATTATGAAGGAAATCAAGATCTTCTCTCAAAACATTTGAAAGAACATCTTTGTCATCAACACTATTTTAGAAACACAAGGATCTTTTGATATCATTTTCATTCAAGAGCCATTGTAGTCCTTTATATGCTCCATACCAAGTTCCAAAAGTAAGGAGGAAGACAAATTGATAGAAGTGCCAAATCACCCAAACTAGACTACTTTTTCCAGAAATCTCTTAAATGCAAATAACTCTCTGAAAGTTATAACATAAATTAATGTTAAACTTTTTTCTTTTTGATTTTCTTTATGAAAAGACATTTTCAATCATAGGGATATTTCTTGCATCTTATTTTTCAATTGCAGATCTATTTACTTCCTTATCAATGTATATTCATCACAAACAGCTTTAAAATATCTTAAGGATACTGAAGCCAGTATCAGCAATATTTTAATTATAACAGGGGATTTCAATATTAGAGATAGTTTGTGGGACTCCAATTTTTCATATCATTCCATACATAATAATCTTCTTATAGATGTTGCAGACTTTATGAATCTACTAACTAAGTTCCTACTAGATATTCAGACAACCAACAGGACTCAAACTCAGTTATAGACTTAATGTTTCTCAGACCAGATTTATTGGAATACAACAAAAATTCCATCTATCCAGATTGGTGACTAATACTGGATCATATGCCTCTCACTATTAGTATTGCAGTAACTGAAAAACACATTTAAACTAGAAAGCATACAATAGTCAAGAATAGCAAAGAAAAAGAAAACTTTGTTACTAAACTAATCAAAGCCATCAAAAGGCTTAACATAGAGAATATTCCAAGTAGAAAAGTTCTGGAACAAATCATACAAACTTTCACTAATGATATGGGCAGAATATAGCACAAACATTCAAAGATCATCAATATCACAAAGTACTCCAAGGTATAGTGGTATGAGAATTGTTATAAAAATCTGAAGAAGTATAGGATTTCAAAAAAGATTGAAGATTAGAAAATTTTCAAGAGCACTATCAAAAAGACCAAATATGACTTTTTTGACCAAAAATTTTAAGAAATTGCCAACAAGAATTGTGGTCTGTGAGAACTCATGAACTAGGTCAAAAAGTATAAGCTCCTGGCAATTGAAGCTATTTGATACAACAATCAATCATGTATCAAACTCAATGATTTTTTGCAAGCCCTCCATTCATCTTTCAATACAGTACTAAATCATCAAATCAACATAAGTTTACTAGAAGAAATTCCAAGTAAACTAACTATAATATGAAAATCATTCTCAGAAGAGGAGTTCACTAGTTCTATCAAAAAATGCAACAACTTATTAACCTCTGGACCAGACAAGTTATCATGGAGACATTTCAAGAAAATTGTCAAAGAAGCTGCATGCCTCAGAAAATTCATCAACATTACTGATATGTGCATTGATTTAGGTCACTGGCCATCACATTTCAAAGTTTCAACATCTATCATTATCCTCAAGCCTAACAAGGAGTCATATGACTCTCCAAAGACTTTCAGACCTATTGTCTTGCTCAATACAATTAGCTAACTAATTGAGAAAGTCATTGGCAAAAGGTTAAAAACTTCATTCACCTATATTAACTAGGTGGTCTAAAACAATGCTCTACCACAAATATGAGAGTCATGTTAACATATTTCATTCATATGGACTAGGTCAAAAACACTTCAACCAGCACTTTAGCCTTTGACATTGCTCAATTTTTCCCATTACTGAATTACCAAATTCTCTTATTAATCTTAGACAAAGCTAGATTTGATTCCAAAATCTTGTCCTTTTTTTGTAATTACCTAGTAGATAGAAAGACAACATATCTATGGAACAATTTTTCTTTCCCTTCATTCAATGTTGACATTGGAGTTAGTCAGAGATTGGCTCTCTCTTATTCTTTCTATGTTATATTTCTCTCTAATTCTTCATATTTTTGAAAAATGATTAAAAAATCCCCATCTCTATTCTTTCTTTTGTTGATGATGGACTTTTTGTTGCTTAGAACAAATCTTTGATTGTTTCAAATTTGCATCTCTTTTATAGCTATCATATTATTTCTTCTCTCCTTGAACAGTTTGGACTGATTTTGGAATATGGAAAAACAGAGATGTTCCATTTCTCTAGATCACATAAAGTCTTTGATCTTCCCTCTCTGGACCTTACATTATTAGGAGGTCCCATCCTTCTACCTAAGAATATATGGCAATATCTTGGGTTTATTTTTGACAACATATTGAATTCTACACCAACAAAGCTATATCAACCATTAAGTGTATGAAGATGCTCTGAAATTCATCTAGGTGTCTTATCCCTACCCAGAAGTGACTTTTATACAGGAGCTGTGTTTTACCCATTACTCTATACAGCTTTCAATTATAGTACTATAACAAAGTGCTATTATTGTATCCCCTCAGAGAGCTCAGGAAAATGCAGAAAAGAACAGCTATATGAATATTAGAAGCTTTTCACATATCTCCCTTGTCCAGTATTGAGGCCATTGCCAGCCTCATTTCAATTCATCTTCACTTACAAAAATTCAGTGGTAGATCCCAGCTTAGAGTGCATACCCTACCATCAAATCACATCATAAAATCACTCTTAGAATCAAGACATATGAATAACAACAAAGTTCATCAACTATCATTGGAAAGGCTCACTCCAAAACAATGATTGAACATCAAAGGTCCTATTGTGGACATGGATAACAAGACTAATGAAGTCTTTCCATCTTTTGATCTCTTTAGTAGTGAATTCTCTCCTGGAGATAGGCTAATAGATGTTTTTCCTAGTTGCTTCTCCTTTCATTCCACAAATAGAAAAAGTGAAGAAAATATTAAAGTATACATATGTAAACTTGATGAAATCACTCTTCTATCATTAGCAGATCCAAAATCCATAGTCATTGTATCAGATACAAGTATCAAGAACTAGGTTGCTATCTTGATAACATATGTTCATGTCTATGACAGTCCAGTTGTCAAGACAATCCATCATGCCATCAATGTCACAACCACTAAAGCTGAGCTTTTCACCATCAGATGTAATATTAATTAAGCCACATATTTGAACAACATCAATTGAATCATTATCATCACAGATTCCATCTATGCTACTAAGAGAATCTTTAATTTATTATCACATCCCTATCAAATTTACACATTGTCTATTTCCAACAAACTTGGGAAATTCTTCACTAAAGATTGAAATAATTCCATTAAATTTTGAGACTGTCCAAGTCATTTCAAATAGATACTTGTCATATACCAAGTCTACCCATCCAGAAAATACATCTCCATAGTAATACTCCTTATCAACATCTAATCTAAAAGCCCACCTTCCTTGCAACATGCCTATATGGTAGTGATGCAACAATCCAGAGATTCCATCTTCTATGATGGAAATACTTCTATCTGACTTAGTCTTCTATGGCAGAGTCATACTTCTATCAGTGTCTCAACACTGAAACCTCTACTCAGAGCAATAAAGGCTATACCACTGAAACCCTAAGCATCTTGTTATGGGACGCTTTGGACAGGAACCATTTTTATTTTCTTTTTCTTTTATTTTCTGACTTTATAGGAAATTTGTTTTTCTTTTTCTTTTCTTTTCTTTTGGACGATAAAGAGGCACGTGACATCGCAGTCACATGACGTGTCACATGATGTGACATCATAAGGCCTGGAAGGTGGTAGAAGAA
>Ga0157368_1000769_pt1 | contig 14616 bp, 11 predicted proteins | sample AttbisABBM3_FD_113146 | JGI IMG/M metagenome (GOLD analysis project Ga0157368, IMG submission 113146) | Fungus gardens microbial communities from leaf cutter ant in Botucatu, State of São Paulo, Brazil - Atta bisphaerica ABBM3 | ecosystem: Host-associated > Fungi > Mycelium > Unclassified ...
AGCTTCATCATCGCCACCGCGCCGCTGCCGCGGGAGCAACTGGACGCACTGCTGCCCAACCGACGCGCCTATGTGACCAGTCGCATCATCGGCAACTATTTCCGTACCACTCCGGATCACCGGTTGATCTTCGGCGGGCGGGCGCGTTTCGCCCTGTCCGACCCGCGCCAGGACGCCAAGAGCGGCGCCGTGCTGCGCGCCGCCCTCGGCCAGCTGTTTCCCAGCCTGGCCCAGGCGCCCATCGACTATTGCTGGGGCGGCCTGGTGGACATGACCGCCGACCGCCTGCCGCGCGCCGGCGAGCAGGATGGCCTGTTCTACGCCATGGGCTACAGCGGCCATGGGGTGCAGATGTCGGTGCACATGGGCCGGGTGATGGCCGAGGTGCTGGAGGGCCGCGGCCAGGCCAATCCCTGGCGCGTGCTGGATTGGCCGGCCATTCCCGGCCACTTCGGCAAGCCCTGGTTCCTGCCACTGGTAGGGCTGTACTACCGGGTGCAGGATCGGCTGCACTGAGCGCCGGCCTTAGCCGCTGATCACCGAGCCGCCCGCCGGGATTCCCTCGACAGGGGAGCCTCCGCGGGCGGTTTTTGCGTTCTTAGCCAGCGGCGGCTTGCTGCGACCGCAGCCCCGCCGTGCCTATCGAACCCCGGCGCATAACCTACTGAAGTATCGGATTTTTGTCCGCGGCAGGTGGGCCTGGAGCTGCCGCAAACGCCGGTTACCAGCAAGCAAAACCCTGTCCAAACGCGCCAAAGCCGGGCATCGGAGGCCTCGGTGCGCCGTCGCGAAGCACGCCGCAAACAATGCTGAGCGGATCGGGCAAAACGGTCTTTTCTATCTCGCCATAGGGCCAATTCGACGGTATTCGGTGAAAGCCCGGTGCTGTAATGAACCAGGCCGTGCGATAGGGCGGCCGAGCGGACCGGACCTGGCTCCCGGGGAGGGGAGAGGGGAACGGCGATACAGCGTCCAACGAGCGAGCCGACATGACAGAGAAAAAGACTGGAAGTCCCCTGGTAGGTCCTGCAGAAAGCGTTCGGGCCTTCGAGGCCTTGCACCCGGACCTATCACGGCGCGATGCATTGCGCCTGCTGGGCGCCGCCGGGCTGCTGGCGACGGGGGTCGGTAGACTGCTCGGCCGCGATGGCCAGGCGTTCGCCGCCGAGGACGCCAGTGCCGGTACGCCACGCCGTGGCGGGCGCGTTCGCGCCGCCGTCGCCAGCTCGTCCACCGCCGACACCCTCGATCCGGCTCGCGGTTCCTTCAATGGTGACTACACGCGCCAATATTTCTTCTACAACGGCCTGACGGTGTTCGATAGCCATCTCGTCCCGCAGATGGCGCTGGCCACCAGCCTGGACACCCAGGACGCCACGACCTGGACCATCAAGCTGCGCCCGCGCGTGCACTTCCACAACGGCAAGACCTTCGACAGCGCCGATGTCGTCTACTCGTTGCTGCGCCACAAGGACCCGGCGGTGGGTTCCAAGGTCAAGGCCCTGGCCGACCAGTTCGCCGAAGTGACCGCGGTGGCGCCCGACGAGGTGCGCCTTCGCCTGGTATCGCCGAACTCCGAGCTGCCGGCGGTGCTGGCGATCTCTTCCTTCATGATCATCGCCGACGGGACCAAGGATTTCTCCACTGCCAACGGCACTGGCCCCTTCAAGTGCAAGGAATTCAAGCCGGGCGTGCGCACCGTGGGGGTGCGCAACGAGAACTACTGGAGGTCAGGCCTGCCGTATCTGGACGAGGTCGAACTCATCGGCATCGCCGACGAGCCCTCGCGGGTCAATGCGCTGCTGGCCGGCGACATCCAGGTCACCGTTTCGGTGGACCCGCGCTCCGCCAACCGTCTCAAGGAAAATGGCAAGGCCAAGGTGGTGACCAACACCTCGGGCACCTACACCGACCTGATCATGCGCATCCCCGACCGCCCGTTCAACGACCCCAACGTGGTCGAGGGCATGAAGCTCTTGCTCGACCGCGAGCAGATGCTCAAGTCGGTGTTCCTCGGCTACGGGGTGATCGGCAACGACCAGCCCATCATGCCGGGCACACCCTATTATTCGCCCGATGTCCCCCAGCGACCCTACGATCCGGAGAAGGCCAAGTTCCTGTTCCAGAAGGCCGGCATCGCCGGCGCCCGGATTCCGCTGGTGACCTCGACGGCTGCCGACAACGCCAACGAGATGGCCGTGGTACTGCAGCAATCGGCGCGCCTGGCGGGGCTCGACCTGATGATCAACCGGGTCAGCGCCGATGGCTATTGGAACACCCACTGGATGAAGGATCCGCTGGGCTTCGGCAACATCAACGCCCGGCCCACCGCCAACATCATCTTGTCGCAGTTCTTCAAGTCCGATGCGCCCTGGAACGAGTCGGGCTGGAAGAACGAGAAATTCGACCAACTGGTGGTGGCCGCCCGTGGCGAAACCGACCTGGCCAAGCGCAAGCAAATGTACGCCGACATGCAACTGCTGATCCACGATCACTGTGGCATCGGCCTACCGGTCTTCGCCAGCTCCATCGATGCCCATTCGCTCAAGCTCGGTGGCTACGGCGTCGTCCCCATCGGCGGGTTGATGGGCTACATGTTCGCCGAACACGTCTGGCTGCAGGCCTGACGTTCTGCGCCTGGCGGCGAGCTCGGTCCGCAAGGGCCGGACACTCGCCGCTCCACGCCCGAGCAGGAGGTGGCTTTGGACCGTTCCGTCTTTTTCCTCATCATCAGGCGCATCGGGGGCGGGGTGCTGACCCTGTTCATCGTCTCGCTGCTGGTGTTCTTCGTCTCCGCGCTGTTGCCGGGCGACGCCGCGCAGCAGGCCCTGGGTCAATTCGCGCTGCCCGAGCAGGTGGCGGCACTGCGCGTCCAGATGGGGCTCGACCAGCCGGCGTTGCTGCGCTATCTGCACTGGCTGAGCGGCCTGCTGCATGGCGATCTCGGCCAGTCCCTGGCCAACCAGATGCCCATCGCCAGTGTGATCGGTGGCCGCCTCGCCAACTCGCTGATGCTGGCCGGCGTCACCGCCCTGGTGTCGGTGCCCTTGGCGCTCACCCTGGGCGTCGTCTCGGCGATGAATTCTGGCGGTCGGCTGGATCGCGCGCTCAACGTCTTCACCCTGGGCATCGTCGCGGTGCCGGAATTTCTCGTGGCGACCCTGGCGGTGCTGATCTTCGCCGTGCACCTGCACTGGACCTCGGCGCTGAGCTTCGCCCAGGACATCAACGGTCCGCTGGACTTCCTGCGCGCCTATGCGCTGCCGGTGGGCACCCTGTGCTGCGTGATCGTGGCGCAGATGGCGCGGATGACCCGCGCGGCGCTGGTGGAACAACTGCAGAGCCCCTATGTGGAAATGGCCCGCCTGAAGGGCGTCGGCCCGGTGCGTGTCGTGCTGCGCCATGCCTTGCCCAATGCCGTCGGTCCCATCGCCAATGCCGTGGCCTTGAGTCTTTCCTATCTGATGGGCGGGGTGGTGATCGTCGAGACCATCTTCAACTATCCGGGCATCGCCCAGCTGATGGTGGACGGGGTCGCCAGTCGCGACCTGCCGTTGATCCAGGCCTGCGCCATGCTGTTCTGCGTAGCCTACCTGGTGCTCATGACCCTGGCGGACCTCTGCGCCATCCTGTCCAACCCGAGGCTGAGAACGCTATGACCCGATCCGTGACGCCCGGGCGCGCTGCGCCGGTCCTGCCGGTGGACGGCAAGACACTCGACGCCCAGCTTGCGCCCCCCCGTACCCGTCGCCGCGCGCGCTGGTCGCCGACCGCCATCATCGGTGGCCTGCTGGTGGCCTTCTGGCTGTTCATCGCCGTATTTGGCGTCTGGCTTGCGCCCTACGATCCGGGCGCCCTGGGCGGCCCCGTACTGGCCGGCTACAGCGTCGCCCATCCACTGGGGACCGACTACCTGGGGCGTGACGTGCTCAGTCGCATCTTCGACGGCGCCCGCTTCACCGTCGGCCTGGCGCTGCTGGCCGCGGTGCTGTCCTGCGCGTTCGGTACCGGGCTCGGCCTGCTGGCGGCGCTCTCGGGACGCTGGGTAGACGAGCCGCTGTCGCGCCTGATCGACGCGCTGATCTCCATGCCGAGCAAGATAACGGCGCTGGTGATGGTCTCGGCCTTCGGCTCCTCGGTGCCCTTGCTGATCGTCATGGCCGTGGTGGGCTATACGCCGGGCTGCTATCGCATCGCCCGCAGCCTGGCGATGAACCTCACCGAGCTGGAATACGTCCAGGTGGCCCGCACCCGGGGCGAGGGCAAGCTGTACATCGCCCTGGTGGAAATGCTGCCCAACATGCGCCTGCCGCTGCTCACCGACCTGGGCCTCAGATTCGTCTACATCGTGCTGCTGCTCAGCGGCATGAGCTTTCTCGGCCTCGGCGTGCAGCCGCCCGATGCCGACCTCGGCTCCCTGGTGCGGGAAAACATCGGTGGCCTGGCCGACGGCGCCCCGGCGGTGCTGATGCCGGCCCTGGCCATCGGGACCCTGACCGTGGGCGTCAACCTGCTCATCGACCGTTTCGGCGCGCGGCGCCGGGGAGGGCGCTGAGATGGCTGAGATGCGGACGCTGGTAGAGGTCAAGGACCTGCGCGTGGTCGCCCAGGCCGAGGATGGCAGCGAGACGCCCATCGTCAAGGAGGTCGGTTTCAGCTTGGCCAAGGGCGAGGTGCTGGCGCTGATCGGTGAGTCCGGCTCGGGCAAGACCACCATAGCGCTGTCGCTGCTGGGCTATGCCCGCGCCGGCTGCCAGCTGGCCGGCGGCTCGATCCGGGTGGGCGACATTCAGGTGCTAGAGCTGGATGCGGCTGGCCTGCGCCAGCTGCGCGGCCGCACCGTGGCCTATATCGCCCAGAGCGCGGCGGCGGCCTTCAATCCGTCGCGCCGGTTGCTGGAGCAGATCATCGAAAGCGCCTTGATCCACGGCGTGCTGACGCGGCGGGAAGCCGAGGGGCGCGCCCTGGAGCTGTTCCGTGAGCTGGCGCTGCCGGATCCCGAGCACATCGGCGAGCGTTATCCGCACCAGGTATCCGGCGGCCAGTTGCAGCGGCTGATGGCGGCCATGGCGCTGATCACCGATCCGACCCTGGTGATTCTCGACGAACCCACCACGGCGCTGGACGTGACTACCCAGATCGAGGTGCTGCGGGTCTTCAAGCAGGTGGTGCGCGAACGCGGGGTGACCGCCATCTATGTCTCCCACGACCTGGCGGTGGTGGCCCAGATGGCCGACCGCATCCTGGTGCTCAATGGCGGCGAGGTGTACGAGAATCGTCGCACCGAGCGTCTGCTGGCCAACGCCCGCCATCCCTATACCCGCAGCCTGTTGGCCGCAGCGCAGCCGGAACCCCTGGCCGAGCGCGGCCTGCCGGCCGTCGAGACGCGCCCGCCGATACTGGCGGTGCGCGACTTGGTCGCCGGCTATGGACCGGCGGGCGCCGATGGTCTGCCGCGTTACCGGGTACTCGAGGGCATCAATCTGAGTATCGCGCCGGGGCAGGCCCTGGGCGTGATCGGTGAATCCGGTTCCGGCAAATCGACCCTGGCCCGGGTCATCGCCGGCCTGCTACCGCCGGCGCGGGGCAGCGTCCAGCTGGGCGGCGAACCCTTGCCGCCGGGTCTGGACGGCCGCACCCGCGAGCAGTTCCGCCGCATCCAGCTGGTCTACCAGAATGCCGACACGGCGCTGAACCCGGCCCATAGCGTGGAGCGTATCCTGATGCGCCCGCTGCAGACCTATCACGCCTTCGACAAGGCCACCCGCCAGCGCAAGGTCCGCGAATTGCTCGACCGGGTGCAACTGCCGGCCAGTCTCGCCAACCGGCGTCCGGGCGAGCTGTCCGGCGGCCAGAAACAGCGGGTCAACCTGGCGCGGGCCCTGGCGGCCGAGCCCGAGCTGATCCTCTGCGACGAGGTCACCTCGGCGCTGGATACGGTGGTCGGCGCGGCCATCCTCGATCTGCTGGCCGAACTACGCCGCGAACTGGGGCTGGCCTACCTGTTCATCAGCCACGACATCTCCACCGTGCGCAGCCTCTGCGACGAGGTGCTGGTGCTCTATGCCGGCCAGCCGGTGGAACTGGGCACGCCGGCCACCCTGCAGCATCCGCCGCTGCATCCCTATACCGACTTGCTCACCGCCTCGGTGCCCGCGCTACGCCAGGGCTGGCTGGAGGAGCAGCCGATCCGTGCGGTGGCGCCCCTGGCAGCCGCGAGCCAGGCCAGCGGGCCGCTGTGCAGCTTCCTGCGCCGCTGTCCGGTCCGTATCGAGGGCCGCTGCGACCGCGAGGCGCCACGTCCGCAGCGGCTTGCGGGCGGCAACCTCATCCTCTGTCACCATGACGGCGAGACCTTGCAGCGCCTGCAAGGCGGCGCCGTGCTGCATACCCAAGGAGTTCGCGCATGACTTCGCGCTTCCAGCGCCTCGCCGAAACCGGCCGGCCGCCGGTCAGCCTCACGGTCGACGGCCTGCCGGTCACCGCCCTGGCCGGCGACACCCTGATGGTCGCCTTGCTCACCAACGGCCCGGCCTTGCGCCGTTCCGAATTCGGCGACGACCGCCGCGCCGGCTTTTGCCTGATGGGGGCCTGCCAGGATTGCTGGGTGTGGACCGCCGACGGCGAACGGCTGCGCGCCTGTGGCACCGAGGTCCGCGATGGGCTGAAAATTCTCACCGAGCAACCGGAGGTCGCATGGAACCTGGCCTGAAGCGACCCCGCGTGGTCATCGTCGGTGCCGGCCCGGCCGGGGTGCGTTGCGCCGAGACGTTGCTGGCCGCTGGCATCACCCCGGTGGTGATCGACGAGAACCGCCGCGACGGCGGGCAGATCTATCGGCGCCAGCCCGAGGGCTTCCAACGTCCCTACGCCACCCTCTACGGCAGCGAGGCGGCCAAGGCCGAAGACCTGCACCGCACCTTCGACGGCCTGCGCGGACGGCTCGACTATCGCCCTGACACCCTGGCCTGGCACCTCCATGAGCGCACCCTCTACACCGTGCAGGGCAATCGCCAGCGCACCCTGGACTTCGATGCCCTGGTGCTCTGTACCGGTGCCGGCGACCGGCTGCTACCGGTGCCGGGCTGGAACCTGGCGGGCACCTATACCCTTGGCGGCGCCCAGATCGCCCTCAAGGCCCAGGCAGTCTCCATCGGCCGCCGGGTGATCTTTCTCGGCAGCGGCCCCTTGCTCTACCTGGTCGCCCAGCAATACCAGCAGGCCGGGGCCACGGTAGCGGCCGTGCTCGACACCGCGCCGCTGCGCCTGCGCGCCTTGGCGACGCCCAAGTTGCTGGCCCGGCCGGGCGTGGCCTGGAAGGGCGTGCAACTCATGGCCGCGCTCAGGCGCGCCGGGGTGCCGCTGCATTTCGGCGTGACGCCGCTGGAAATCCTCGGCGATGCCGAGCAGGGCGTGCGCGGGGTGGCCTTCGCCGACGCCCGTGGCCTGCGCCAGGAGGTGATGGGTGACGCCGTGGGCCTGGGCTATCACCTACGCCCCGAGACCCAACTGGCCGATCTGGCTCGCTGCGCCTTCGAATTCGAAGGGGCGACGGGACAGTGGGTGCTGCAACTCGATGGCGAAGGACGGACGTCCACGCCCGGCGTCTACGCAGCCGGTGACGGCGCCCGGGTGCGCGGTGCCGACGGTGCCGAACTGGCCGGACGCCTGGCCGCCTGCGCGGTACTGGCGGATCTGCAGCGCACGCCGCCGACCGGGCTGGCCGAGCGCTGCCGGGAACAACTCGGCGTGCAGGAACGCTTCCGCCTGGGCCTGGCCGAAGCCTTTCCCTGGCCGGCCAAGCAGATGGCCAGCCTGCCGGATACGGCGGTGGTCTGCCGCTGCGAGGGCATCACCGCCGGCGAGTTGCGCGCCGTGGTGCGCGAGAAGGGCGCCCGCGAGGCCAACCGCGCCAAGGCCTTCAGCCGGGTCGGCATGGGCCGTTGCCAGGGCCGCTATTGCGCCCAGGCCGGGGCGGAGATCATCGCCGCCGAATCCGGAGTGCCGGTGGAGACCGTGGGCCGCCTGCGCGGCCAGGCGCCGGTGCGACCATTACCCCTGGGTCTCGTCACCAGCGAAGAGGAGCTTTCGTCATGAGTCAGACTGCCAGCCACCGGGCGGACATCATCGTGGTCGGCGCCGGCATCATGGGTAGCGCCAGTGCCTTCTTCCTGCGCCGCCGCGGCCTGTCGGTGCTGTTGCTGGAGCGCGACCAGGTCGGTCGCTTCGCCAGTGGCACCAACTTCGGCAACGTGCGGCGGCAGGGGCGCTACCTGTGCCAGGTGCCCCTGGCCACCCGCTCGCGAGGTATCTGGGGGCGCTTGCCGGAACTCATCGGTGAAGACCTGGAATTCATTCCGGGCGGACATCTGCGGGTCGTCTACGATCCCGCGCGGATCGCCATGCTGCGCGAATACGCCCAGGCACCGGAAGTCGCACCTCTGGAACTGCAGATCCTCGAAGGCGAGGCCCTGCACCAGAAGTTTCCCTACCTGAGTCGCGAGGTGGTGGCCGGCTCCTATGCCCCCTACGACGGCCAGGCCAATCCGCGCCTGGCGGCGCCAGCCTTTGCCCGCGCCGGGGTGCGTGAGGGCGTGAGCCTGCACGAGGGGGTGGAGATCACCCAGGTGGCCAAGCCGGATGCCGATTTCCTGGTACAGGCCAGCGATGGCCGGCGCTTCCAGGCACCGCGCCTGCTGATCACCGCTGGCGCCTGGGGCAGTCGGCTGTCGAGCCAGTTCGGCGAGCCGGTCCCCATCGAGACCCATGGCCCGCAGATGGGCGTCACCGAGCCCTTGCCCTATGTGTTCCGTGAGACGGTGGGGGTGTCCTCGCCGCGCATCGACGAAACCATCTACTTCCGCCAGATCCCGCGCGGCAACGTCATCTTCGGCGGCTGCTTCCGCACCCGACCGGACCTGGATACCCGCCTGGCCCGCGCCGAACCCCATGGCCTGCTCAACCAGCTCGCCCAGTTGCGGCGCCTGGCGCCAGCTCTGGGGCGGGTCAATGTGATCCGTACCTGGAGCGGGGTAGAGGGCTATATCGCCGACGACCTGCCGATCATGGGGCCGAGCAGCCAGGTGGATGGCCTCTACTACGCCTTCGGTTTCTGCGGCGCTGGCTTCCAGCTCGGCCCAGGAGTGGGCGACACCATGGCCGAGCTCATCGCCACCGGCCGTACCGAAACGCCCCTGGCCGCCTTCGACGTGGCCCGCTTCACGCAAGCCCCCAGCGAGAGCCTGGCCGGATGAACAGCCAGGACCTGCTGCGTACCCTGATCGGCTTTCCCACGGTCTCCGCCGACTCCAACCTGGCACTGATCCACCATGTGCAGGGGATGCTGGAAACGGCCGGCATCGCCTGTCGCCTGGTGCTCGACGAGAGTGGGCGCAAGGCCAATCTCTTCGCCAGCGTGGGTCCCGCCGACGTGCCCGGCGTGCTGCTCTCCGGCCATACCGACGTGGTGCCCGTGGAAGGCCAGGCCTGGACCCTGCCACCCTTCGCGGGCACCCTGAAGGATGGGCGGATCTATGGCCGCGGCGCCTGCGACATGAAGGGCTTCGTCGCCTGCGCGGTGGTGGCCCTGCTGGCCGCCGCGCGAGGCGCTCCGCTGAAGCGCCCCTTGCAACTGGCCCTGTCCCATGACGAAGAGATCGGCTGTGTCGGGGTACGCCGGCTGCTGGATGTGCTGGAGCTGGCACCGGTGCGGCCCTTCCTCTGCATCATCGGCGAGCCCACCGAGCTGCAGGTCGCCCTCGGCCACAAGGGCAAGGCCAGTCTGCGCGCCCACTGCCATGGCCAGGAAGGGCATTCCTCGCGGGCGCCGCTGCACGTCAACGCCATCCACCTGGCCAACGACCTGGTCAGCGCCATACGCGCCAGCCAGCGGCGCCTGGCGGAGGAGGGTGCCAGGGATACGGCCTACGACATTCCCTACACCACCCTACATGTCGGCCGGATCGACGGCGGCAAGGCGCTGAACATCGTGCCCAATCTCTGCAGCCTGGACTTCGAGATTCGCCACCTGCCGGCGGACGACCCAGCCGCCCTGGTGGCGGCGCTGCAAGACACGGCGGAAAGCCTGGTCGCCGAAGCGCGCCAGCTATCGCCCAAGGCCGCCATCGAGATCGAGACGGTCAACGCCTATCCGGGCCTGGACACCCATCCCAGCGTCGAGGCCGTGCGCTTCCTGCAAACCCTGGTCGAGCCCGGAACCGCGCAATTCAAGGTCGCCTTCGGCACCGAGGGCGGACTCTTCGCCAGTCGGCTGGATACGCCCGTGGTGGTCTGCGGCCCCGGCAGCATCGAGCAGGCGCACAAGCCGGACGAGTATGTCGAGCTGAGCCAGCTCGACGCCTGTGATGCCTTGCTGGGGCGGTTACGGGTGGCCTTGGGCTGAGGCTGCATGTGTAGTGTTCAGGTATAAGAGCGGCTGCGCATTCTAGAAGGAAGCTCGGCCCCTGCTGTTCGCGTCGGTTTCGACGCCTCACACGTCGTACCCATGTAATTGTTAGTGCCATCTTTAATAAAAAATCATAAATGGAGATCTGCAGACGGTTTTCTAGAAAACATATAGCCAGACTCATAAGGTGCCAATAAAGCGCACTCGTGCAATGAGTACGATGCAATTGGCACTCAGGTGACACCGTTGCGCCTAATAGGGTCTAGCTATGCAAACTGTGGTGCGCTCGTCCGCGAAAACTATCGGCGTACTGGCTTTGACCTTTACCGCCTGTAATGCCACCACCCATGGCTTCAGCATTTTCCTGTATTCGGCCTTGCTGCCCGATATCCGCCAGGCCTTTGCGCTGAGCTATAGCCAAGCCGCCTTCATCGCGGCGCTGCTGCAGCTGTTCTATATGGCGGCGTCCATCGTCAGTGGTATCGCAGCGGCCTGGATCAGCCCGCGCAACATGGTCCGCCTGACGATGGCCCTGAGTCCCGTGCTGCTGGTTCTGGCCGTGGCGACACCCTGGGTCCTACCCTTTGCCCTGTGCCTGGCCTTGGTCTCCGCCTGTGCGGTATCCAACTGGAACGCCATTGCTGCGCTGGCCAGCGAAGTGATCCCAGGCGCCTACCGCAGCCGGGTCTTGGGTTTGGCCTCATCGGGCGCGGCGTTCGCGATCTGCGTCAACGGTGTGCTGATAGCCCTCTTGCAAGGCATCTCGTTGGCCCACTTCTGGTTCATCTGTGCCGGCTTGACCGCGCTGGTCACCCTGCTGACGTTCTGGACCCTGGCCTCCTTGCCTCAGGATCACCAACGCGAGCGGGAAAGCGCCCCCTCGTTGCGGGTGATACTCGCGCAGTGGGGTAGTCTCTGCTTGAAACAACCCGTGGCGCTGCACATCCTGCTACTCAGTGCGCTTATCGGCGGTGTGAGCGGGCCCTTTCTGAACTTCCTCTCGGCCTTTGCCAGCGAACGCCTGGCGGCCGATGCCCAGATCACCGGATCGCTGTGGACGCTCATTGGCATCAGTGGTGTCGGCGGCGGCCTGTTGCTGGGTTCCCTGGCGGATCGTCTGGGCACCCTGAGGGTAATGACCCTGAGCATAGCGGCCTTCGGCCTGGTGATGCTGGCCCTGCTGTGGCTGCCGAGCATCAACCTGACCTTGCTGGCCGCTGGACTGTTCGGGCTATTTTACTTCCCCATCTGGGGCTTGATGGCGGCCTACCTCAGCGCCCGCTTGAATCCGATCCATAGCCTACAGGTGGTGAGCCTGAGCATGGTTGGCTATGGCTTGGGCAGTGCTGTCGCCAACTGGCTATGCGGGCGGTTGCTGCAGGCGACCGGGGAGTTTGCCCTGGTGCATGGCTGGATCGTCTGCTTGTTGGCAGCCAGCCTATTGCTACTGTGGTGGATGGCCCGCCGTCAGGGATGCGGCGCCGCGCTCGCGCAGACGCTGTGAGCCTTCCAGCTGGTACAGGAGGATGTCCACGAAGGTATCCACCGTCCGCGTCTTACCCTGCTTCGCACGCCAGATCATCAGTTGCGCCGGTTCTATCGGCGGAAAGCCCTGGGACTCATCGAGCACCTGCCAGCCCGTCGGCACCAAACGCCTTGCCGTGACGCCGACCGACTGACCTTGCTCGATGGCAATCCCGATTCCCCGAGGGCTTTGGCTGGTATAAACCACATGCCAGGGCCGTCCGGCCTTGGCCAGGGCACTGACGGCATTGGCGCGGAATGCACAACCTTCGGCATATACCGCCAGCGGTACCGAGCTGTGTTTACCTGCCTCCCACTCGTCCTTCACGACCCATACGAGGGGCTCGTCGCAGAGGTACTCTCCCGGTTGCAGATCGGCGTGTTGCACGCCCAATACCAGATCCAGCTCACCGCGCTGCAAACGACTGACCAGCGCCGTCGATCGCTCGCAGCAGATGTCTGGCCGCACCTGGGGAAATTGCGCCCGGAAGTCCTTCAACACCGTGGGTAGGTACAGCTGCGCATAGTCCTCGGGCATGCCGACGTGAATGCAGGCCTGCTCGTCGGGCAGGCGCACGGCGTGGACGGCATCGGCATGCAACTTGAGGATCTGCCTGGCGTAAATCAGGAATGTCTCGCCGCCGGGCGTCAGACTCACCGAACGGCTATTACGCTGTACCAACGGCGTGCCGACGATGTCCTCCAGGCGCTGCAAACTTTGGCTAATGGTTGACTGGGTTCTATGCAGGCGCTCGGCGGCTGCGGAAAACCCATTGCAGTCAATGATGGCGACGAAGACTTTCAACAGTGCTCCATCCAATTCGCCCGCCATGACTATCGCACCCGCCGATGGATTCTATCGCAACTTGTAATTTCCATTTCAGCCCCCCGCTACGCAATTATCGACTCGGCACTCATCACCATTAACCAACCGCTCCAGGAGACTTGTATGAGCCTTCGACTTGCCGATGCCGAGGTAGGAGATATCAGCGATATCATCAACACCGACCTGTATCCCATTCATGATTCGGGCCATGCCCAACTGCAGGCATTGATCGAGCATGCTCGGGCCGAGCTCGCCGAGGATGGCTGTTGTTTGCTAAAGAATTTTCTGCGGCCTGAAGCCTTGGAACAGGCCCGCGTCGAAGGCCAGGCGCTGTCGGGCAAGACCTTTTATTCCGTGCGCAAGGTCAATGCCTACTTCACCGAGGATGACCCGACTCTGCCCCAAGATGATCCGCGACGCACATTCATGGAGCGTACCAGCGGTTTCGTCACCCGGGATATGATTCAGCCAGATGCGGTTATCCATCGACTTTATGTGTCGCCAATGATGAAGCGTTTTATCGGCGCCTGCTTGAACGAGCCGGAAATTTTCGAATACGCCGATCCGTTCGCTGGGTTGGTAATTAATGTGATGCCCCAGGGTACCGAGCAACCTTGGCACTTCGATACCAACGAATTCATTGTCAGCATGATGACCCAGAAGCCTGAAGCCGGTGGACTGTTCCAATATGCGCCGATGATCCGCACTCGTACTCAGGAAAATCTCGGGGCGGTCGGCAAAGTGGTGCGTGGCGATGACCATAGCCGGGTAAAGGAGTTGGAAATCAACCCTGGTGATTTGCAGATATTCAAGGGCCGCTTTTCGGTCCACCGGGTCACCCGTGTCGAAGGCGCCACCGAACGCAACACCGCCATCTTCGCCTATTCCGAAAAGCCCGGCGTCATCGGCCGCGCCCAGCGTACCAAACAGCTCTATGGGCGCCTGTCCGAAGCCCACCTGCAAGCCGAGCGCAATCTCGTCCGCAGCGACCAATTGCTCGACTGATTCATCCCTAAAAATTCCTAGATAAAACCTACCGTGCTTGCCCTGCGAGGAATTCACCATGAGTCTGTCCGGCCCCAATCGCAATCCGTCCGACTGCGAACCGACGTACGACGAGATCCAGCAAATACAGCTCGACCGCCTGCAACGGGTACGCAATGAGCTGAAAAAGCGTGATTACGCGGCCTGTGTGCTGTTCGATCCTACCCATATGCGCTACGCCACGGGCTCGCGCAACATGCAGGTGTATTCGGCACGTAATCCAGCACGGTACGCCTTCATCCCGGCGGAAGGCCCGGTGGTCGTCTTCGAGTTCGGTGGTTGCCTGCATTTGGCGGAACAGCTCAATACGGTCGATGAAGTCCGTCCCGCCAAAGCCATCTCTTACTATTTCTGCGACAGCTTCCTGACCAACGTCACCGCCCAATGGGCTGCCGAAATCGATGAGCTGGTCCGTCAATGCGGTGGTGGTAACAAACGTATTGCGATCGAAAGCGCTACCTCGGCGGCGGCGTTCGAGTTGCAAAAGCTCGGTTATCAGATTTTCGACGCTCAGGAACCGCTCGAGCGAGCCCGCTGCATCAAGGTACCGAACGAGTTGAAGATGATTCGCGCCAGCCTGCGGGCTACCGAGGCGGGCGTGCGCTTGATGGAAAGCAAACTTCAGCCAGGCATCAGCGAAAACGAGCTCTGGTCGCACCTGCATCAGCACGTCATCGCGACCGACGGTGACTATGTGGAAACCCGCCTGCTGTCCTCCGGCCCGCGTACCAATCCGTGGTTCCAGGAGTGCAGTACCCGCCCCATCAATGCCGGTGACCTGGTGGCCCTGGATACCGATGTGGTGGGCCGCTTTGGC
>Ga0157368_1000770_pt1 | contig 14605 bp, 5 predicted proteins | sample AttbisABBM3_FD_113146 | JGI IMG/M metagenome (GOLD analysis project Ga0157368, IMG submission 113146) | Fungus gardens microbial communities from leaf cutter ant in Botucatu, State of São Paulo, Brazil - Atta bisphaerica ABBM3 | ecosystem: Host-associated > Fungi > Mycelium > Unclassified ...
AGTTCAATAAGAGATTATCTTTGTCGATTATCAGACTAGCAAATTACAATGTAACTACTAGTCTTATATACAAACTGATAGTTTAGAAGATGCTTGGGGTTTCAGTGTTGAGACACTGATAGAAGTAACTCCATCATGGAAGACCGAGTTGAATAGGAGTATCTCCGCCATGGAAGACAGAATACCCAGATGGTTGCAGCACCACCATGAGACGTGTTGCGAAAAAGGTAGGCTTGTATGATTTGGAGATGGTTTCACCATGGGGATGTTATTTCCGGACAGGTGGACTTGCATATGACAGGCTGACAATGACTTCAACTGGATTAATATACCAGAAACAGAAAAACCTCTATCCTCCAGCACTTGCCACAGTCCAACAACTCTCCTAGTCTATAGACCTCCTAGTCAAAATCTTTGGAAAACTCATAGCTAACCTGACTTTCACAACAAACCCTATACATTTTGCAGCAAGAACCTAAATATCCAACATCTTTGACAGTACAGATCTAGAAAAATTGAACAGCTTTTTATTCCAGTGCTGACTCTACTTTTATGCAAATTCTGCATAGTTTACTATAGATATTGTAAAGATTATCTTTAAAATGACTTATTTAATAGGAATCACTCAAGATTGGTCCAAAATCAGATTGTATCAAAAAGAACAAGGAATTTATTAGAATTGGCTTTAAAACTGGTTGTGATTTACAAAAGAACTATACCACCATTTCAGATTATCTGATTTTATTGGAAATACTACTGTTATACTTAACAACTTGCAAATAAAAAGATTGCTATCTACAATATTAAATTCATGAGATATACATTCTAGATAGGCTGGGAAGATAAAATTCTATGCTGTCAGTACTATCAAGGACTTTCTATTTGTATGAGAGAGAAGAGAAAGTCTATCTCTTTCCAAAGAATATACTTTCTAGCCATAGTTATTAATAACTATCACTGGCAAAGAGAAAGGGAATGTAACTACACTTAGAACTTCTCATCTGTCTCTTTGCTTTCTTTACCAAATCAACTCCAAGTGAAAAGCTCTTGAAATTTTCCCCTCAAATTAACATATTCAGTCAACTAAGGAATAATGGCAAGCTAATCCTTAATGAGTAAAGGAAACATTTTGAAAACAACCTGTATATCTACTATGGTAAGAAAAGCCACAAAGTCAAAGCCTATCTTCTCTATCCATCAGATACTATAAGATTTCAAGCCAAACATGTAAAAGTTACCTCTTCTGTACTAGAAGTAAACTCAGCTACACAGTTAGAAAACTAAAACATGACTCTATAGACTTTATACAAAATGTGGGCCATATTGATCTTGTATATACAAATATGAGTTCTATTTACCTCAATGCTACTACTCTTTCTGATTTGAACTCACTTATTCTGACTCTCATACCACTCTTGGTTTGCAAAGCAGACTACATTCAAAACTTTCTCTTTCATGTTCTTATTAGCTCTGGCTCTACATATTGCTTTATCAATGCTGTATTTGCATACAAACATAATATCTCTACTATACCTATACCACTTGTAAAACTTAAATTATTTGATAGATTATTGAATAATCTTATTTTTAAGACTATATCTCTATCTATTATCTTTCTATCTAATGATCAGATAATCCTGTATATGTATTTTACCCTGCTCAATTTCTCCTGTTTGTTAGTACCCAGATACAATTGTTTATTGACTAGTCTACTGGATCTATTACTTTCTAACCAAACTTATAAAAGAAATTTTACTTCTCTAAGAAATTCCTAACTTTCTTGTCTTCTAAAAAATTCATATCTAATTCTCCTGCTTTCATATTTGAGTCCTCTCTAACAATCCCACATTGCTATCATTGGTACATAGATATATCTCCAAGCATTATAAATGATCACTTTTTGCCTGATACTCTACTCTATAAACCAAGTAAAAAGACTAGTCAAGGCTATCAATGACTCTGTCAACCTATACACTTGTCAGAGTTGTGAATGATGGACTTGATTTCATTCTATTCTATTTTTATTTTTATTTTCTAGGCTTCTTTTCTTTTTCTTTTTCTTTATTTTAGACTTAGATGAAAATGATATCACATGTGACAGTCACAGAGGTCACAAAGCGTGACGAAGGCATAGCATCTGTCACAGGGTTGTCACATATATCACAGTCATGGTTACACAATCAGATAACACAGAGAAGATCATAGAAAATCTGGAAATAAATAATATCATATAGTATAGTAACAATATGTTGGTCTTATGGCAAGTACATGTACTTTAGGGTAGGTTAATTATATTGTACACATAGACCATGGTTTGTGGTATATAAGGTAGACTACTTTGTACTTGAAACTCCATCAAGTTCTTTTGTGTTACTTAATACAAAAGTAGTCTTTTGTCTTTATTCAAAAGCTTAAGTCATAACATCACTATATTACCTGGATACCACAAGTTTGCTGATGTCTTCAGCAAAGCCAAAGCCAAACCCTAGTTCTACATCATCTATATGATTTGCAGATCAAATAGAAAGATAGAGAAAAACCACTTATCAAAACTATTTACTTACCCTTCACTACAGAATAAGAAGCACTCAAGGACTTTATTAGTGAAAACCTGAACACCAGATTCATATGCCCCATGGAGCATTATCTTCCCTTACAGAGTACTTATACTCTTTGTAAAGAAAAAAGATAACACCCTTCATTTATGTGTTAACTTCTGAGAACTCAACTATATCATATAAAAGAATAGGTGTCTATTTCTTCTAATATCTAACTTTCTTGACCTACCTCAGAAAATATGTATTTATACAAAGATCAACCTCTATTATGGATATCACCTAGTATGCATTGCAGAAGATAACAAATGGAAAATTGCCTTCTGTATCCATTACAAATTCTTTAAATGGACAGTCATACCTTTTGGCCTTACCAATATCTCTGCAGCTTTTCAGCAATTTATGAGTAATAGCTTCTATAACTTCCTTGATATCTCTGTGGTAATGTATGTTAAGATGGGCAGATTTAGCTTTAAGTGAATATCTGTGATTAGTCATATAGGAAGAAGTTTGGATCAAAAATGAAAACTTATTTGAGAACAGATGTGAATATCTGTGAGGTTAGGCAAGGTCCCTAGATCACAGATTAAGCTTGGAAGCTTATCCACAGATTAGCAATATGATCTTGAATAATAATATTATGCCAGAAAATACTTTTTCACAATTACCAAGTTTTAAAGTACTTAAAACCTATTTAAGGGCTTTAGCAAGAATACTTAATGCTTCTAGATAATATCTTAGGCTCTCTCAAGTGAGTTTCTATTTGAGAGATAGTGTAATTGCTATTAATCAAACTAGATCTCAAAAAGATGAGGTCTTTAGAGATAAGAGATGCCACCATACTCACAAAAGACTAGCTATAAAGTATTAGTACTCATGAGCATGATTGGCATAGCCATAAACATTTGAATGATAGAATAAGGCAGAAATATGGTAGATCAGAAGCTAAAGGTATCAAGAATGAGCTCATGAATTGGTACTTGTAAGCAGAAAAAGACTATTAGATTAATTTTAGGTTGCAAATAGAGAAAGTGCTATATGCTTACAAGATCTCAGTAGTATTTCTTATAGTTTTAATCTTTATTCTCTATATCTATTCTCTGTACTTTTAACTAATACATAAGCCATGAGTAGAGAGGAGAAAAAGAGAGAACTTTAATCTGAATTTTCCCACTTATGAGCAGTTTAATTGCTATTTTATTGAGTAAGTGTTGTTAGTATCTTCTATCACTTTTGGACAAGTTTTGGAGAGTTCTAGCAGCCTGGAAAAGGCTAGAGAGGTGAGTATCAGTTGGTATCTTTAGTCCAAAGATTCAACTTAAAAGGTGTTTTTGGGGTACATTGCCTGGAATGGATAGTATTGTTAGAGGCTCTTAAGGAGCTTTGCAATCTATTCACTAGATTTTCCGAAAAAACTGTTACACAGTGTAAGGTTCACTATTTATGAGTGTGTTAGCAAGTAAAAACATTTGCAAACAGATGTTATGTATTCTATTCTTCTTTTATACTATTGTTTCTATCTCTTCTCTCAATTTCTGATACTAATATTGTCTTCTTTGAATTTTTTAGCATGCAGTTAAAGGCTAGTATTACATAGTCCTTGTTGTACTCTATCATAACTGCTTTTTTACTTGACCTCTGTCAATAATCTTGGCCTCAACTTATATGTTATGCCACTGTCTGTTATGTGGTTGTAATTTCAAATAATGAGGTATTAGAGAGGACTAACTAATAGCTTAATTGAAGAAGTAAGAGGATGAGTGTTGGAAGATTCTCAGTTGGTTCTTAGTTAATTTCCAGACTGAATGCTTGTCAAGATACTGTTAAGAGAGTAGTGTTAGAATAGAATAAATCTTGCTTTAAGCAGATATCTGTAATTAGTCATATAGAAAGAGATCAGATCAAGTATAGAAACTTATCTGAAAACAGATATATATCATATCTTATATTCCAACCTCATTTATTCCAACCCATGGATAACTACTTACCCCACATCTTCACTTTCTAACCTTTTCTGTTATGGATCACATATGTCCATTCCATCTCAAATGTTCTTGCTAGTCCAAGTTAACTTCATAGATCTTCATCCCCTGATATCTGAGAATCACTAGTAATCAGGATAACTCACTTAGCAGTTATATTCCAGATAGCTATCCTAGATATACTAACTAGTATATAATCTAGTAGTCTACACTGTAGTAGTCATCCTGAAAATTAACTAAAACTAGCACTTTTTTTCTAGTATTAGTAACAACACACTTTGCCATCTTCCAATAGTTTTTCACTCTCCAAGTCTCCAAGTTCTAGTCCAAAATATATGATCCATGCAACTTGTAAAGATCTAGTATATAAGCTAAAGCCAAAGGCCATTCTAATCTGCCTTTTATATTCTTGGATAATGCATAACTGACTAGTTTTGGACTTCTGAGATATCTTTCTGGATTTTGGATAATGAGATGTGAACCATGTCTAACAATGTGATATCTATGAGAGCAGATTAAGCTTGAAAGTTTATTCATGGATATATAATATGATTTCAGATGACAATTCTAACTTCAACTTATATATTATATCTATTGTTTGTTATGTGGTTATAATTTCAGATAATGAGGTATTAAGGAGAAGTAAAAAGAGATGTTATTAAATTCTTGGTGGATACTTGGTTAGGTCTTAGTTAAAGAAATGAGTGGTAGGTCTTAGTAATCTTAGACAAAGTTTAGTCAATTTCCAGACTGAAGACTATAGAGTATCTACTTGATCTTATATATTAAATCTGTAATCAGAACTGTGGCTAGGAAACTATAGTGTAAGAGATAACTAAGAAGATATTATAAAGATAGTTTCTAAGATATAGAATAACTAGAAGTCTAGATGATGAATTAATAGAAAATAAAACATAAGAGGCTGATTCATATGTGAATGATTACAGATATAGAAGTATATCTAGGTATGATTAGAATTATAATCAGAAGTTAGAAAGTAAATGTCTCAAATATTTCAGATATTAGTCTATAATAGTATTTCTTCCTTCAAAACAAGCTCTCAAGGACCAAAATGTAACTAGAAAGTATAACTAGAACTGAAAATGCAAATGAAAATAAGAAAAATCAGGAGAAAAAATATAAAAGAAAATGGAGACATAAAATAGATGTAGCAGAGTATAAAAGATCAAGACAAAGGAAGTAGACCAGGCTTCAAAAGATATGTGTTATGGAAGTTAGATATTATTTCTAGAGTATAGGTAAGTTTTCTGGTAGGTAATCACTTAAATTTGTCTTCTATGTCTTTATAGTCCAGCTAAATGACCTTGTAAAGAAGCTTACAAGCTTATTTGCAATCAATTTTTAAGTCAACAATCTATAAAATTTCATATTTGACCTCACTGTCAATAGTAACTGGTATAGGTGAATGATTAGATTGTTTAGGAAAAGTCCTAGGAATGGTAGTTTTGAACATAGAGATATGGAAGACAGAATGAATGGAGTATATGGATTCTAAAAGATGAAAAGTGAATAAATGAGTACCAGGTTGTATTATGATCTCATAAGAGCCTAGGTATTTCTTATATAGCTTCTTGGATAGTCATATAGTATAAAAGAACTGAGCTTTTACAAAAACCTTTTGTCTTACTTGAAAGTCTAGAGCTAAAAGTCAGTATATATCAGTAGATGGTTGGTAATGTTGTTGGGCCACAAAGATTTCAGACTTGAGGGTACTGATTGACTACAAAGTCATAGGTATAGAAGGAGACTATGTTGTATTCAGAGTAGCATGTATAATGTTCAGATAGTACTCTTGATTTGTAAAAAAATAGGAAGATACCAGTATTAGTATTAGGAACAATATTAAAAGCAAATTCCATAAGCAGGAGGAGTTCAGACCAGTTATTTGTAAGGGAACTGGCTTTTCTGAGCTCTTTTTCTTCTGTATTTTTTGGCTGATCCATGATCTATGACCCTTTCTTACATCTATACTCATTCACTTTTCCAATTTCCTGTACTCCAGACCTCTTTAGGCTATACACTAATACTCCTAACTATCTGGATATGTCATTAAACTTACTTTTCCACAACAATCTGCAGTCTTCCAAAGTCTTCTAGTATTATCTACATATTTACTCATCTACTTTCCCATACTCCAGAAGTACCTGCTAAGCACTCTGGCTCTCTTCCATTTTGATTACTCCATTTTAAACTGTTCCTGATTACTTAAGTATTATTATTCCTTGTTTATGTAATTGGAATTCTGACACATTAGAATGGATCTGTTGATATATAGAGTAGTTTTTACCTTCAGGAATCCTCATTTTATTCTCTTAGAATTTCCTGGAGGTAAGTGTGTAGGTTTAGAGTGTTAGGCCCTTCCACCCAGTTGCCCTAACATTATCCTGCTGTTAGTTACAATAGACTTAAAAGTATTATTTCAGAGTTTGATTGGTTTTTTCCATTTGCCTATCTTCTTCTAAGTAGTAGTTTGAGATAAAGTAGAGATGTATGTCAAGAGCAGTGCCTAGGGAGTAGAAGAAGTTGTATATAAACTTGGATTCTCAATTGGAAGTAATATAAGACAGAACCCTATGTTTGAAGAATAGATAAATAAAAAATAGTCTAACTAACTCTGTAAAAGTAATGGTATCAGATGTTAGAATAAAAATAGCCTGCTTGGAAAGTCAATCAACTATGATGAGAATTATGTCTAAGTTAGAAAAAAATGGAAGTTTCTCAATGAAGTTCATAGATATTAAGTTTTATGGTTGTTCTGAGATAGAAAGTTGCTTGTAATGTTAGAGCTTAGATTGTATGCAAGTAACATAAGATTTACAGAATTCTAGTATATCTGAACAGATATTAGGCTAGGTGTATCTATGACAAATGAGTTCCAGTGTTCTTTTCTGTCCAAAGTGACCTACAAGAATATAGTTATAGTAATACTAGAGTACTTTGGTGCAGAAATTATCAGCAGATAGTATGTAGATTCTATTGTTAAGAAAAAGAAGACTAGAAGAGTCAGCTAACCAATGGCCTTTGGAATTGGTAAGATGTTCTATAGCAAAAATGTCTTTGACAAGTACAGATTGGATATTAAGATGAAGTATGTTAAGATTAAAAATTGTAGCTATATAGGTAGAGGGAGAGACTAGAATAGATATTCTAAGAGATGCTGATAATTGTTCATAAGTAAAAACTAAATAGTATTAAGCTTGGTTCTAAGTCAACCAGAGAGAAGTGGATGACAAGGTGAAACTAGGAAAGGTATTTAGACTATCTTACTTATTAACAGGTCAGAACTTTAGTAGTCAAAAAATATTCAAGGTTCTTGTGATCTATAATAATGTTGATAGGAAGGATGAAACCTTGTAAGTAGTGTTACCAGATCTGGAATGCTTCAAAAATAGTAAGAAGTTCTTTGTCATAGGTATTATAGTTAAGCTTAGTAAGATTGAAAGTATGGAAATGAAAGACTACCAGATGAACCTCATAACCTGGGGTTATAATAGACAAGATAGCACTAAAAGTATAGTCAGAAGTATCTGTTTTCATGATAAGCTACATATTGGGGATCCAGTGTGAGAAGATGAGGGTAGAAATGAATGCTTTCTTCAGAGTATTGAAAGTTTCACAGCAGAAGTTATTGAAATTCTAGAAAACATTCTTCTGGATGAGGTAGGTGAATAGGACAACAATATCTGAGTATCTATAGATAAATCCATAATAAAAGTTGGTAAATGCAAGAAAGAACTGAATATCTTTGACTTTTCTTACTTTGGATCAGTCTTGGATAATTTGATTTTGTCATTAGCCATGATGTGTTATAACTTAAGACTAAGAGTTTTAATCAAAAAAGAAACCTTGTATTGGTTTCTGTTGACTTCTATTAGTTTTTGCTTTTTTGCCCTCTATTCCTTTATTGGTTCTTGATATCTCACTGCTTAACTTATATTTATTACCAGATGGATCCTCATTGTAGTTGGTAGTCTTAGTTTAACTGTATTAATAGATACTATCTCATCAATGATATATAGGCTCACATATCAGTCTACTATTTATCTCTCTTCTTTCTCCATCTACTTGTCTTTTCATTTCATTTTATACTTTCTTTAGTGCTACTCCTATCTCCTCATACTTTCTGCAAACTCCATTGTCTTTTATATTTTTTCTTTTCTCCTAATATTTACCTTATTCTCAATTCTCTCTTATAGTTTACTATGAAGAAAATACTTTAGTTACTAAGCAGGCTTTACTATTTATTGCAGACTCTGCAGATGCTAGCTATTCAGGCCAATTTTTTTGCCTATGATCCACAAAGAACCATAGATATTGTTCTAGTCTCTAGTTTATTTGTTTTGTCTGCTCAATATGTTTATGAATAAAAGACTATCAACAATTTTATTTATATCTCCAATATATTGTTCAACTTCTTTGTTAATTTAGCTGCAAACTATAGTCTCTGATCCAAAATGACATACTCTAGTAACTCATACAGTTTTCAGATGTTATCTCTAAACAACCATGCCAGCTCTTCTATTGTAGTTCCTTCTATTATTGCCACAAAATATGCTATCTTTGACAATCTATCACATACAACCAGTATTGCATCTTTTCCTACCACTAATGGCAACTTGGTGATAAAGTTTACTACTAAGTGTGTTTATAGTTTTCCTAGTATCTTGTTTACTATTAGTGTTATAAACTTGGGACCTTAAAGTAGGTCAAAGAAAAGAATCTTGTATAGGGTTTACACAAAAGAACTCAATAGAGAGCTCAAGTAGACAGTTTTGGTCTATACTATAGTACTATTAACCTACTCTAAAGACCATGCATTATCCATAAGGTCAACATATATCAAACATATTATAATGATGTTATTTCTTTCTGAACCTTCTACTATGTTCTATCATGTGGATGTGTGATAGTTATATATGACATCATGCTAACCCTATCCTAGATCCCAAAAATAGAAAATAAAATAAAAAGAAAATACAAAATGAGAGAGAAAATAAAACAAAGTCTACTGTTTATAATTTTGATAGTTAGCTTTTCTGCTGATGCTTCAGTTCTATTCTTTATTTTTTGGCACAAATTACATTTATTTATGTATTTCCCCATATTCTTGATTGTTAGAGTCATGAACAATAGACCTGGTTTTTATTTATTCTCTTTTTATTTTATTTTCTATTTATTTTATTTTTGATTTGGACTTGGATGAAGAGTATAATATGATGTCACATGTAATAGTTACACAAATTACAAGGCATGATAGAAGTGTGACACAATCATGTGACACAGAGAAGATAGTAAAAGATTCTGGAACAAATGACATCATATAATATAGCAACAGTATGTTGGCCTTATAGATAGTATATGGACTTGAAAGTAGGTTAGTTATAGTGTGTGTCAGACCATAGTCTGTAGTATATAAGGTAGATTAGTTTGTAATAGGAACTTTATTAAGTTCTCTCCTATGTTACTCAATACAAGAGTTGTTTTTTGTTGTGCTGCAAGATAAAAGCAACAACAAATAACTAAGATATCAGGCCATCAGTAGCTGTAAAAGCTTTGTCTGCTAATATCTCATGAATGGCTGAACAGATTCACATGATTAAACTTGTATTGGAAAGTGCTCATCAATTCATTTACAATGATATATGATACATCTCAAAGCAATAAGTATTAGTAGAGATATAAGTATATCAATGTAGTGACATAATTAGTTACCTTCTAAAATTAGCCTGACAACTGTTATGACAGATGACAGCTCCTATCAGGTATAATTTTTGATCATGTGATGGCAACAGCTTGTGTACAGACCATTACTCTTTTGTATATATACTTCTATATCTGAGGATTAGACCTCAGACTTAACAACATCAATTTTCATCAATCTTTATTCTTTATCTATATTGATCTTAATCATCATTGTCATCATTATTGAACTTCTAAATTACTCCTAAATCTCTGAGAGTGGTATAAACTCTTAGATACTTAAAATAGCTGTTGTCTTTGGGAAACCTTATTCTATTCTCTGAGAATTTCTCTAGAGATAAATTGTATATATAATACTGTTAGACAATAATACTTGGAATTTTTCTGGAGTTGTAATCTTCATAGAATAACCATATTCTTTGCCCAGTTGCCCTGACAGTAGTGTTCTAGTTGTTTTTCTTAAAGTTTCTAACTATCTAGCTGCTATTATTCTTTTTTTATGTCAACACTATTTTATTGGATTAGAATGGACTCTTTTAGTATTTAAGATAATCACCATCTTCAAAAGTTACTATTCTGTTTTCTTAAAACTTTCTAAAAGTATTAAAGTCTATATAAACACTATAAACCTTACTAGTTGTCTTAATAGTAGAACAGAATTTTTCTCTCTGAAAGTTTAACACATTACAAGTTTGGTAGTCTTAGATTACCCACTTTATGTCTCAGCCTCTCTCTTCTTTTCTTACTTCTTAAACAATAGCTATTTAAAGTGATTATCTTATGAACTCTATTCTTACTGACAAGGTTTTAGATATTTTCCAACATTATTTGAGAGAAGTGTTAGGGAAACTGAGTGGAAGAACTAAGCACTTCAAATTTCCAGGAAATCCTAAGTCTATCATCTGAGAAATACTAAATTATACACTTATCTTTAGAAAATCCTAAATGGAAATTCCTGGAAATGACAACTACTCTATATATTAATAGGTCCATTTTAATGTGTCAGAATTTCGATTACATAAGCAAGGAATGATAATACTTAAGTAATCAGAAACAGCTTAGAATAGAGAAATCAAAATAGAAAAAAGCTATAGTACTTACTATTCTGAAGTATAGGAAAGTAAGTAAGCAGATAACACTAGAAGGCTTTGAAAGACCACAGAATGTTGCAGAAGAGCAAGGGAGTACATAAAAGTAAGTTTAATAACATATCTAGATAGTTAAAAGTATTAGTATATAGCTTAAAGAAGTTCAGAGCATAGAAAATTGGATAAGCAGATAAGTGTGGATATGGAAAGGGGTTATAGAACACAGATCAGCCAAATAATGCAGAAGAGCTAGTCTCCTTACAGGAAGTAGCTAAGCATTAGTATATTTTAGAAGTACTCATTAACAATATCCTTACTAGTTTCATAACTCAGCTTAAGAACCTAAAAGCTTCTTTATTAAACACTGCTCTTGTAATAGCAGATGTTCTCTTCCCTTTACAACAAGATCTCTATCCTTTATTAATATTTTCATATCTTGAAACATCTCTTGTTACTCTAGGCCTCACATACTACTTTTACTAGACTTAAGTAGTAACTAACAGATAAGCAAAGTCTTTTGAAGCTTCTACTTCCTGTATATCTGTTTATTTGCCAAAAAGTTTATCTTTGATCAAGATAAGATTCTCTGGGCTCTATTTTTCTTTAAAAGCTGTTATATCACTAAATAATTGGAAGGAATCTTTTATAAGAAACTACTGCTGAAGTTGTTAACAAACTAGAAGAAATGATATATTATTATTAGGGAAGCTACACAATAGAAAACTACTTAGATGAGTTCTAATCAGAAGCTAATTACACTGATTTATACACTATAGTAGTTAAGTTTTACAAAGGCTTCCACACTACAATTTAGAATCAAATCATAAACAATATTAGAGAAAGATGAAGTTAGAGATAAAGAGCTGGAGAAATTTAAAAACAACAATAAAAGTAATAAATGTATGAGTATATAAGCTAAGACATAGCTCATTTGGATAGAGTTTCAGACTCTTTCTTGTACTAGAAGTATAGTTGGTGTATGAGTAGTTAATTCTTTTGGTTGTTCATAGTTTAAGTAAGCAACTACTTGTTGCTATAAGAAAATATTAGTCATGGAGAGTAGGCTTTTGAACCTATCTACTTCTCAAGTTCTGTTATTGATTAAGTCTGGTTAATAAGGGAAGATTTCCACTGATCCTTTCCAGCTAGCTAGTGAATAAGAAACAGTATACCTTTTGTTTTTCTTGGAGATACAAATCAGTGTTAATTTAGTGCTAATTCACAAGCAAATATAATATTTACATAAATTATTCACAACTAGTTTTATTGAAGATCTTATGATATCTTGCTCTTTGTTTCATATTCTTAGTCAGTCAATCAGGAAAGGAGAAGATGCTGTCACCTAAAGCCATAAGTCTAAAATATCAAAGTGTATTTCTCCCTACCTCATACAACCATCATATTCACTACAGCTAGTCTATCATAGACTTTCTTTCCATAATAATTCTATCTCTGAGAATCCAAGAGTCTGTCTACATTCAGAATATTTTAATAGAATTTGAATAACCTACTTTGTAAAGATTGAAGACCAGAAGACACATCTCATGAGTTCTTCTCTGTCTGCTCAACTCTATCTTACCTTTCCTTTAGAACTAAGTGACAGTATACATCATATGTTATGATCTTAATCCTTAGGGTTGGATATAAGAACAACTCTTATTTTAGAGAAACATAAGAGAACTTGATAAAGATCCCTTTACAAACTAGTCTATCTTTTATACTACTACTGATGGTCTGTGCTCACTACTGTGCACCCTACCCTAAATAGCCATGTGTAGAACATGAGGTCAACATGTGATATTTATGTTGTATAATGTCATTTGTTCTAGAACCTTCTACTTTATTCTCCTAAGTCTTGTGACCAATGTTGTGACCACACCATCAGATTGTGACTGATGTGACAGTGTGACTGATTACTTCTGACCCTAACCCTAACTGTTCTAAAAATAGAAAAAATGAAAAGTAAATTTAAAGAAAAATAAAAATGAGAAAGAAAAATAAAATAAACAAAGTCTACTTCTTGCGATCTTGACATCATACTATATCCTAATTCTAAGTCTAAAATAAGAAAATAAATATAAAAATGAAAATGAGAAAGAATGGAAAGAAAAATAAAGTCTACTATTTTTAACTCTGACATTATCATTTCTTTTATATATATAATAGTTTGAGTCTGTTTTTACTAAAAAAAATTTTTAATATTCTCTCTGATCACTACAAAGGTATACTTTCTATTTTTTATGAAATAGTCTAAGCTAGACAAGTTCATCACAGAAAATATACACACTGTATATATAATTCTCAAAGTCTCCCATTGCCATGATAATGTTTTTTATTAAGAAAAAGGATAGATCTCTTCATCTGGTATAAAAATACAGGAACTTCAACATACTTATGATCAAAAACAAATATCTTTCCTCTTTGATTTCTGAGCTTGTTACAAAACTTCAAGGTATATAGTACTTTACCAAGCTGGACATACACTTGAGATTCAACAATGTCCACTAATAAGAGTTAAGCAAAAAAGAGATTATACAACAAGAACTATATAATACTAGCTCTTAATTACATGCTAAAGAATTCAAGAGAGATCATATTAGTGTTAGGAATTGAGAGAAAAGATAGAAATAATTATATAACCTCTAAAAGAGCTCTTGTGAATGCAAAAGAATATTGTTAGGAAGAATATTAAAAGGAATATATAAATAACATCTGCTTGTGAATACTTTTCCTGGCTAATATACTAAATAGTAAACCTTACACTGTGTAACAAGTTCCTTTGGAAAATCTAGTAAATAGATTGAAAAGCTCCTTAAAAGCTTTCAATAACACTATCTATCCCAGATGATGTACCCCAAAGGCACTTCTCAAGTCAAATCTTATAACTGGTAATACTAACTAATACTCATCTTGCTAGCCTTTTTTAGGCTGCTAGAACTCTCCAAAACTTGTTCTAAAGTAATAGAAGATACTAACAACACTTACTTGAGAAAATAGTAAGTGAATTACCCATAAGTGGGAGAATTTAGATAAAATTTTTCTCTTTTTCTCCCCTCTATTTATGGCTTATGTATTAGTCTAAAAGTACAGAGAATAGACATAGAGAATAAAGATTAAATAGTCTTTTTCTACTTACAAGTACCAATTTAATTACTTTTTAGTTGCTTTCATCAGTTGTCCTTACTCATGAGCTCATTCTTGACTCTCTTGACTTCTGATCTACCATATTTCTGCCTTATCTTATCATCCAAATATTTAT
>Ga0157368_1000771_pt1 | contig 14595 bp, 13 predicted proteins | sample AttbisABBM3_FD_113146 | JGI IMG/M metagenome (GOLD analysis project Ga0157368, IMG submission 113146) | Fungus gardens microbial communities from leaf cutter ant in Botucatu, State of São Paulo, Brazil - Atta bisphaerica ABBM3 | ecosystem: Host-associated > Fungi > Mycelium > Unclassified ...
GTGACTGATAACTCCTAACCCGAATTGTTCTAAAAATAGAAAATTAAAAAGAAAAAGAAAAGCAAAGAAAAATAAAAATGAAAAGGAAAAATAAAATAAAGTCCACTGTCAACGATCTTGACAATTATGTTAAAGTCCACTAATGCTTTTGAATGTATTACCTTTTGTAAACATACTAGATAGAATTTTTTATATAGAAGTTCTATACTGCAGAATCTCTTTGTGATCTATTTATATAGGAAAATAACAGTAATACTTCTGGTACTGTCTAGAATAAAACAACCTTTTTAGATTAAGATAGTTTACAATTTCATTAGGGCAGTAGTCAGCAGCTAGATAGTCAGTAGAAAATATGAGATGGAACTTGAAGAGAGCTTACTAGCATATACAAAGATTGGGTCCAGTTCAGAGTACAAATCTAAAAGAGAAGCTAGTACTGGCTCTGCCCTGTCTCTTTACACATTATTATCTCCTATACCTCTATTACTCTTACCAACACCAATTGATTCTTCCCTCTTTTACTATAATAACATGAGTTAACATGGCTCAATTCACTATGCAAAAATTATTAGGCAGTATCAGGAGCAGATGGTGGCAATGTAGGCACAGATTTAGGCATTGTTGGCAGTAGAAATAGGAAGAGAAGGAGTAGCAGTAGCCCTCAGACCCAACATAGAGTCAGATGTAAAAGTAGCCAAGCCACAAACATTCAATGGGAAAACAGGAAGGTTTCAGAATTTTTAATGGCATACAGATTGTATATCAGAACAAAAAATGTGACAGCAGAAGAAGTGCAATGGGTATTATCATATGTGTATGAAAAGAAAATATGATAGAGAATTTAAAAAGTAGAAGTTTAAGTTATACAATAGTTGGGGAATATTTATTAGATTTGAAAGAAGAATATAGTAGAGTTAAAAAAAGTAGAATAGGGGAGTAGAACAATGGAGAAATTTGTGTAGGAGTTCAGAAGAGTGTCAAGAGGTAGTAGATACAAAAGAAGACTGTTGATTAAAGAGTTTAAAAAAGAAATGAATGGGATAATTAGGAGAAAGCTCATAGAGGCAGAATATTCCCCTAAGAGCATTGGACAATGATATAGATATAAGAGAGCAACAAATTTTGATAAGCACTGGAGAGAGAGCAAGAGAGAAAAAGAAAAGTTGAGAGAAAGAAGGGAGATAAAAGCTCAAGCTCTAAGGTTGAATACATCAGCAAATGCTGGTGGAGCACAAAGACAACAGATGCCACACCCCTAGATCTGGCCAAGAAGACAAGAGGTTTCTCAATAGTAAGTACCAGTAGGGCCTGCTCTAATAGAAGATATTAAGAGAATGAATGTGGTCATTATATATCTGCAATAACAGTAGACAGAGTTTATGTCAAGAGGTAATCCATATGTAATAGAAATAGACTATAGAAGGAATTGTTATAGCTGTGGAGGTTTTGATCATATCACTAAAAATTGTAGAAATTAAGAAATTGTAGAATAAGGAAGGAGACTGCAGTATAGGGATAATTCAAACAATATAACTAATTTAAATGGAAAAGAGAGTCTAGTGGTCCTTGACTAGGCTCTAGTAATTATAATAGGTTTGCAATGCTCTCTAGAGTGATAGATAATAAATCCTGCTACAACTTGGACAATAGGGACATATTGAAAGAGATTACTGTGAAAATTGGCTTGGAAAGAATTGATACACAAAAAGAAGTAATAGTAAAGGTGTTGTTAGATAGTAATATAATAGAGCTAGTTATAAGTTCAGAGTTCACAAAAAAGTAGGGTTTTAAGTTGAAGAAAATAGAAAAACTAATATATGTAAGAAATATGGATGGTTCCTTTAACAAAGAGGGATCCATTGAGCATACAGTGGAGGTAAATATGTATTACCAGAGCATAAAGAGAGAACAAAGATTAATGTGATCAAAAAACAAAAGTGAAGTGTAATCTTGGAAATACTATAGCTTGCTTGTCACAATCCTGAGTTTGACTAGAGAACAGGAGAAGTGAAGATGACAAGGTGTCTAAAGGAGTATGGAGAGCAGTAGAGACTGAAACAAGGAAAACTAGTGTAGCAAAAACAAAAGAAAGAAGAGAAGAAGGAAAAAGAGGAAAAGAGATAAGCAGAAAAGAGAAAGAAAAAACCAAAGAAAGAAAAAATAATAAAAGTAGCAAAAGAATAGGAGATTTTGGATAAGAAGAAAAAAGCAGAAAAATTTGAAGAAAAAGCTAAGAAATTGATTCCTCAAAGGTTTCACAAATCAATCTATATTTTTAGAAAAAAAGCAAGTAAGAGGATACTGACAAAGAAATTGTAGGATCATGCAATAAAGATGAAGAAGGGATTTGTGCTAAGGAAGAGAAAGATGTATTCATTGTCAAGAGAAGAGAGAGGAGAGGTGCATGAGTTCATTGAAGAATAATTGAGAAAGGAATATATTAGACCCCTTGAAATCATCTCAAACAGCACCAGTATTTTTTGTAGAAAAAAAGAATATATTCAGACATTATAGAAAATATAGATACCAAGAAAGTATTTACAAAGTTGGACTTGTAATAAGGTTATAATAATGTACAAATAAAGGAGGGGGATGAGTGAAAGGTGGCATTTATAACTCCAGAAGGGTTGTTTGAACCTATGGTTATGTTCTTTGAACTAACCAACTTTCTAACAATATTTCAAACAATAATGAATGAGATTTTATAAGAATTGATCAACACTAGGGAAGTGGCAAGCTTCGTTGATGATATAATTGTGAAAACAGAAGAGGAAAAAGAACATGATGAGATAGTAAAAGAAGTAGTAAAGAGGTTAACAAAGAATGATTTATATATAAAACTAGAAAAATACAAATGGAAGGTTAGGAAGATAATATTCCTAGAAATAGTGATTGGACCAGAGGGAATTAAGATGGAGAAGGTGAAGGTAAAAGGAGTATTGGACTAGCTGACTCCAAAAGAAGTTAAAGATGTATAGAAGTTTTTGGGACTAGCCAACTATTATCAGCAGTTCATTAAAGATTTTATAGCAATAGTAAGACCACTACACAATCTAGTAAAGAAAAACCAGAAGTGAAATTGAATAAAGAAGTAGAAGAAGATATTTTAGAAGTTAAAAGAAAAAGTTATGAAAGAACCAGTATTAGCAGCACTAGACTTAGATTTAAAAAATGAGAATGGAAGTTGATATATCAGACTATGTAAAAAAAGAGGTTTTATCTATAGAATGTGAGAATAGACAATGGAGACCAGTAGCTTATCTCTTAAAGTCTCTTAATGAGACAGAGAGGAACCACAAGATTCATGACAAGAAAATGTTAGTAGTAATAAGGTTAGAAAACTGGATACATTTATTAAAAGGTACTAAATTCAAGTTTGAGATCTGGACAGATCACAAGAGTTTAGAATATTTTATGAAAGCACAAAAATTGAATAAAAGACAAGCTCATTGGACATTATATCTGCCAAGATTTGATTTCACTTTGAAACATGTTCCAGGAACAAAAATGGGAAAAGCAGATAAACTGAGTAAAAGACTAGACTGAAAAGTAAGTGTAGAAAAAGACAATGAAAATCAGACATTAATTAAAGAAAAATGGATTTGTAGTTTAGCTAAAGTAGTAATAGAAGGACCTGAAGTAGATATACTAGAAAAAATAAAAATAGCTAGAAAAAAGAACAAAGAAGTAATTAAAGTAGTAGAAAAGATAAAGAATATGTGCTAAGAAATGAGGAGTTAAGAGTGAAAATAAGTTACACCATGCAGAATGATAGAAGACAACAGAGTTGGTAATGAGGAATTATTAATAACCAGGGATAACTAAAGACATAGGAAAATATATAGATGGTTGTGATATATAAAGAATAGAACAATGGCATTAGCAGGAAAGTTGATGGTGAAAAAAGTTCCAGAAAGACTGTAGACATATTTGATGGTTGACTTTGACTTTATTACTAAGTTGCTGTTAGTAGCTGGAAAGAATGCAATCCTAGTGGTCTGTGATAAGTTGTCAAAAATGGCTCATTTTGTGGTGATGACAGAAGAAACATCAGTGAAAGAATTGGCAAGGTTATTCAGAGATAATATGTGGAAGTTGTATAAGTTGCCAGAGAGTGTGATCTCAGATAGAGAATTACAATTTGTAGTGGAGTTGATGAAGAAGCTGAATAAAATGTCGGAAATTGAGACAAAGTTGTTAATATTGTTCCATCTACAAACAAATGGTCAAATTAAAAGAATGAACCAGGAACTAGAATAATACTTATGGTTCTTTGTTGATCATAGACAAAAGGGTTGGCCAGAATAGTTAGCAACAGCAGAGTTTGCAGTTAACAACAAGACACACTCAGCAACTAAGGTGTCTCTGTTTATGGCAAACTATGGTAGAGAATTAAGAATGGGGGCAGATATTAGGAGAAAGGAAAAAGTAGAGAAAGTAACAAAGTTTACAGAAAAAATAAAAAAGATTTAGGAGGAAGCTAGAATAGTGTTAAAAAGGCTTAGGAGAAAATGAAAAAACAAGCAGATAGAGAGTTGAAAGAAGTTGAAGAATGGAAAAAGAGTAACAAGATGATGCTGAGTACAAAAGACTTAGTGTTCAAGAAAAAGCTGGCAAAAAAGCTAGTAGATCAATATGTTAGTCTATATATTATTGACAAGATAGTTTCTACCAATACAATCAAACTACAATTGCTGACTTCAATAAGGATTCATCTGGTTGTGAATGTTTATCAAGTAGTAAGATATAAAGAGCAAGTGGAGGACTAGAAAGTAGAAGAAGTAAAACTAGTAGAGATAAAGAATAGGAGATATAAAAAATTTTAAATAAAGAAAATAAGAGGAGTAGTGAAGTATTTGGTACATTGAAAGAGATTTACAGCAGAAAATAATATATGGAAGAAGAAGAAGGATTTAGAGAATACAAGAGAAATAGTAACAAAGTTCAAAGAAAAACTTAGTACAGAAGTAAGGAGACAAGAGAAGTTGGATTTGATAAAGAAAAGAGACTTCAGGAGAGGGAAATTACTGGGGAAGTATATGATGAAAATATTGTATAGATAAGATAATAGAAAATTTGAAAAAAAAATATTTGAAGAAGTTAAAGATGAATTGGTAAAAATAAAAGTCAGTTTCTCTGGAGGAGAAACCTTGAAGAGAGAGTAATATCAGAGTTAAAGATAATGGACTTATCTTATTTTGATTTCTTGTCTTGTTTTTATTTTTATTTTTATTTATTTTCTTATTTTCAGACTTAGGATTAGGATTTAGCATGATATTACATATGACTGTCACAAACTGTCACACATCTATCACATGTCACAAAAAACATAGAAGGTTCTAGAATAATAATATCATATCATATATTAATAGTATATAATATATATATCCTTTAGAATAGACTAGGTTTAGTATAGCACAGACTATTAGCCAAGTATATATAAGGTAAACACTTTGTAACTGGAACTCCATCAAGTTCTCTTATATAAACCTTATACAAGGTTATTCTTTTATTCTTAAGTCTAAGTCATAATAGAAATGAAGATTGCTAAGCAAGTTATCCTGAATACTGGTAATTCTTGGATATTGAGAATGGAAGTCCATAGAGTTGGCAAGAAACCAGCAAGGACATTTGAGGAGAAATAAAGAAAGATGATCTGTACTAAAAGAGATCAGAATATGTAGATAAAGAAATCATTATCTGTAAGTTAAAATAGATGGCCAGAATTGAATGTGACAAATACAAGATTCTTCTTTTACCTAACTCTTTGGCTTAAGTCATAATACTGAGAGGGAGGATTTCTGTTTTGCTTTTAGAGCAACTAAATAAAGTCTATAAATTTTAGTAGAGTTTGTGATCTCTAGAAAAGTTCTAAGTATATTGTTTAAATAAATTACAAGTAGTACTCATGTTAGGTATGGTTTACACCAGAAGGCAAAGTCTACAGGGTTGGCCCAAGAATACATAGTGTATGGAAACTCTGTATAATAAGCTTGGTAATATGGACTTTGTTAGAACAACCTTAACTTCAGCTTACATGCTATACTATCTATTTGCCATATAGTCACAACTTCAGATGAGTAGATGAAGTTCAAGGTAGAAGCAAGTGTTGATTTGGGGTGTTGCCATTTGAACACTAGGGATTGAGTTCAAAAAAAGTTATCTTTATTAATTATTAGACTAGTTGTTATATGTCAGATCTACCCATTTGGAAGATATATTTCCATAGTAATGCTGTCCCCTCAACATCTATGAAACAAACCCATTCTCCATAATGGCCATTCTTTTTGCAACACATTCCTATAATAGTAATACAACAATCTGGATATCTAGTCTTCTATAATGGAAATACTCCTATTAAACTTGGTCTTTTATAACAGGATTCCACTATCTTACTCCTATTAGTATTTTACTACTGAAAGCTCTGCTCAGAGTAATAAAGGCTATATACTGAAACCTCAAGCATCTTCTATATCTCCTACTTGTATATAAGACTAGTAGTTACACTGTAATTTACTAGTCTAATAATTGACAAAGACAATTCTTATTGAACTCAATCTCTAATATTCAATGGTAACATACCAAATCAGCACTCACTCCTATCTCAGACTTTATCTATTCATTTGAAGTTACAACTACATGGCAGATATATAGCATAGCATATAAGCTGAAGTTAAGGTTGTTTCACAAGTTTGCATTACTTAGCATAGAGCTTATATATTCTGTGCACTTCCAAGCCAACCCCACAGACTTCATCTCCTAGTATAAACTATGCCTGACAGTATTATCAGACTCCTAAGTCCACTGTTGCTTCTGAGCAGTTCCATCTGCTAAAATTCTCTATTGCAGTCCCATCTGCAAAAACAACTCTTTTGTACTTTGAAGTTCAATAGCTTTCTTCCACCATAACTCTTCAACCTATTCAGAGTCAACTTTGGTTCCACTACTTGGGACATCTTTCAACACAATCTCATGTTTCAGCAATAACCTCTCTATGACATATTTACCAAATGCCTCACAATATTTAAGATATATTTATCAAAGAGGCCAATTATCTTTAAGCTCTCTAACTCATACTATTTAACCCACATAAATAGTTTTGCTTGTTCCTGGCTCAAATATTATTCCTGTGAACAATGATTCTAATTGGAAGGATATTCTTACTACTAACCCTATTACTAATTTAGCAACTAATAGATCTAATTCTATAGCTTACTCATAGTTAAAACCCTGTTGCAATAACAATATTAATAAGCAATTGGCCAATGTACTTGATTAACTTGAAAATACACTTACTACTAATTAAATCCCTGGTCCTAATGCAAATTCAAGAGAAACTAAAGTCCACATCCCCAACACTTTCAGTAGTACTGAGCCTAACAAGCTCAATAATTTCTTATTTCAATATTATCTTTACTTTTGTACTAATCCTGTGCAATTTAACATGAACATTGTAAAAATTAATTTTGCAATGACCTATCTTGTTATGATCTCAAGACCTTAAGATAGGTCAAGAAAAAGAACTTTATATTAGAGTTAATACAAAAGAACTCAATAGAGAACTCTGTACAAGATTGTCTACCTTATATACTAAACTACCATGGTCTGTACTACTACTTCTCTAGCCTACCCTAAATGTCCATATATTTGCTTTAAGGTCAACATGTAGTGCATATATTATATAATGTTATTCTTCTAGAACCTTCTACATCTTTCTCTATGATCTTGTGACTTGTGACTGTGACTGTGACTATGTCATTTGATGTGACTGATGTGTGACTGTGTGATCATGATGTCACTCTAACCCTAACTCTAAGTTTAGAAAAGAAAAAATAAATCAAAAGAAAATCAAAAGAAATATTTAAATAAAAAAACTAGCATCCAGACTTCACATATCTGACATATCTCACTAGAGTTACCCAGAACTGGTTTGAAGTAGGCCTTCACCAAAAAGACCAGGACATCTTATAAAACTAGCTCTCTGACTAGAATCTTTTTGTTGACAAAATATGTCAACACTTTAGTCTTTTAGACCCTGTTGGTGAAACAGCTACTATACTGAATAATCTCCACATAAAGCCCAGCAATAAGATCTTCACTTACAACATGAATTTTATATACTATGCCTTTCAATTAGGTTGGGGAAATAGTATTCTGTGCTACCACTATTACTAGGAGCTTTCCAATCAGATCCAGAATCCTATCTCTATCTAGAAACAATCCAATTCTCTATGGGTGGACCTTTTCTCCAAGCTGGCCAACAATAGTAAGTTGACTAGTGATAAGCACAAAAAGTATCTCAAAAACAACCTGTGTCTTTATTGTAGTACAAGAGACTACAAGTTGGACTCCTGTTCTAATCTAAGAAGCAGACCATAGTCACTTATAAAGGCCATAGTGCTTCAGCAGCTACTTCCAAGAAACCCTTGGAAAAGTAGAGAGCAATCCCTAAGACTCTATATAGACTAAGGGCTGTATTAAACTTCTCTATATAGCAATGAGTCCTATCCAACTCAATATATCCACTCTTTCTGATCCTCATTCCTTCTTTGTCTTTCTTACTTCTTCCTTGATTCTTAGTCAGGATTACCTTAATAAAATCCCATTTCAAGATCTTATCAACTCTAAGTCTAATCATTGTTTTGTAAACTCAAAATTTATAGATACTCACTACTTAAAGATACCTACAATCTCTCCAGTTGCTCTCTGCTTGTTTGATAGTTCATTAAATGACACCATCTCTGAAATTGCTAACCTACCCATAATTTTCTCTACTAGTGATTATATTAATCTAGACTTTTATATCACTCTGCTTGATTCTTTCTACTCTTTGGTCCTTAGATACAACTAGCTCACCTGATACAATTCACTAATTAACTAAGTAAATAGATCAATAAACTTCTATTTATTTTTTTAGGAAAATCTTACTCTCTCTTGTATTATAGCCAACACACCATTGGCATCTTCCTAACATCTCTTTGCAATCACTGGATTTCACAGTTTCTATACCTGCATCTGAGACCTCCATGTTTACTTCTGAGCAATCTAATATTACTATTATTGGTACTGCAGTATTCTTGTATGTATCAAAACTTCTAGTAAGTTTCAACTCTATCTTTGCTCTTCAGACATTTAGATCAACTCCACAAAACTTGCAGAGGCTCCTGACCTTTCTAATATTCTTCCTAAGTATTACAAATTCACCAATGTTTTCAGCAAAACCAAGACTGAAGTATTTGCTTCTCATCATCCTTATGACTTCCAAATCAATCTGGAAGAAGATGCTCAATCTCTTATTAGCCCTATATACTCTCTTTCAGCATCCAAACAAGAGGCTCTTAAGGAATTTATTGAGAAAAACCTTAATATGGATTTTATTCAACCAACCTTCTCTCTGCATGGTGCACTGGTCTTATTCATCAAGAAGAAAGATGGTTCACTATGCCTTTGTATCAACTTTTGTGGTATTAACTGTATACAAAGATAGATACTTGCTACTTAGTTCACATTGCTGATAGTGATGAATGGAAAACTCCTTTTAGGATATATTATGGATTATTCAAGTAGTCTGTGATACTTTTTAGTCTTCTGCAGCCTTCTAGCAATTCATGAGTGACCTTTTCTCTGACTTTTTAAATATCTATATTATGATATATCTAGACAATATACTTATCTACTTGAATAACATGTCTGAACATCACCAACATATTGAGGATGTACTCAAGCATCTCCACAAGGCTAGCCTTTATACCAAAGTAGAAAAATACAAATTCTACTCTGAGTTGGTAGAGTATCTAGGATACATTCCTTCTCCTTCTAGTCTCACCATGTTTAATGACAAAGTCAAGATTATTCAAGACTAGCCAGAGCCTAAGAAAATCAAGGATATTCAATTCTTCTTAGTTTCACTAACTTCTATCACTGGTTCATCTTTAACTACTTAGACATTGTTATTCCATTAACACACCTTACCCAGAAGAACATTTCTTGAGTACTTTTCTACTACTAAGGTGTTAACCCAAAGGCAAGCACAGTAGTCCAAGTATCTCTCTCAGTTCAATCTTGTTATCAGGTTCTATTCTAGTTATCTTAGTATCAAACTGGATACTTTCACTAGATAGTAGGATGTCTATCCTAAAGAGAGGAATACTAGCTATGCTACAGTCAACCCTCATAACTTCAAACCAATCTTCACTCAAGAGCAACTTGTGGTCTTTATACAAACTACTGTTCTCTCTTTCCTTCTCTTCATATAGTTATAGTTGTTAATCTAGACATTCTATACTAAGACACCCTTTTGGCTCTTTCTAGTGATCCAATTACTACAAAACACATCCCTGCAGATAACTAATAGTCTACAGACTCCAACAATTTTCTCCATCTTGATGATAGAATTTATGTACTATTCACTGGTAATCTCCACATATGCATTCTCAAGTATAACCATAATCATATTCTAGATAGCTACTTCAGTCAAAACAAAACACTGGAACTTATTCACTGCAAATATTTCTAGCCCAGCCTCCATGCTGATGTACAACAATTTTGCAAGTCTTATATCACTTGTATGTGATCTAAATCACAATGTTACAAGCCCTATAGATCTCTCAAACAACTCTCTATCCCCAAACAACTATAGAATTCCATTTCTATAGACTTTATCAAGAAATTCCCATTATCTTCTAGAATTAACACTATTCTGATCATAGTCAACTGGCTCACTAAGCAAGTAATCTTTATCCCTACTTATAATACCATCATATCTGTTTGTCCTTCATGTATTCTCCAAACATGGTATTCCTTCCCATATTACCTCTAACAGAGGTTCAGAGTTTGTGTTGAACTTCTTCTGTTCTTTAGACACTACTCTGAACATATAGCTTCACTTCACTTCAGATTACCACCCTAAAGGCAATAAATAAACTGAATGTATGAACCAAACCCTTAAGCAATACTTCTATGTATATTGTAATTACCAGTAAGACAACTAGTTCTAACCCTTATCTTTTGCAAAGTTTGCTTACAATAATGCTCCAAGTGCTACTACCAGTATCTCCTCATTCTTCACTAATAAAGAATATCATCCAAACATTACTGTTCATTCTAAACATAATATTGCTTCCTCCAAGCCCACAATTTTGCCATAGACCTCAATGAATTACAGAATACTCTTAAAGCTAAGATCTCTATAGTCCAACAGCATTATCAGAAATCTGCTGATATGCAACATTCTCCCACACCTGATTTCAAAGTAGATAACAAAGTCTTTATCAAGGTTCAGTTCTTCAGAACCACTTGGCCTTCAAAAAAACTCTTCAAAAATATCTTGAACCCTATAAAATTATTTCCTAGCCTAGTACACTATTGTTTACCCTCTACCTCTCAAAGTCTATATACTCTGTCCATCTAGTTTTCCATGTGTCTATGCTTGAACCTGCCACATCCAACTTTTTCCCTAAGGAAATATAACTAGTCTCCACACCAGTTAGAATCAATAGGGAATCCAAGTATGAGATTTCTCTGATAGTGAACTCCAAAATTGATTGCCAACAGGTATGCAAGCTCCTATACAAGATGATCTGGCTGGAGTATAAAGACACTGAAGATGAATCTGAGTGAATCTTCATATCTAAGCTCATTCATACCACTAACTTAGTATCCAGTTTCCATATTATAAATTCCATCAAGCTTAGTCCACTCCTTTTGTCTCAATCATGCTATAGTATTCATTCTCTACTTCTGTGCACTTTTAACAGGGATTATTATTATTCTCTTAGTATATTCTATCCACTTATTTTTATTTAATCCTATTTCTACACACTCTTTATAAGATTCATTTTCAAACTTTCAGACTCTAATTTTATTTTCTGTCTTTTAACCATATTAATTTACTCACACAGTATAGACACAAAAAATTAAGAGTAGATTCAGAGTAATACAAAAAACAAAAGTAGTATTCTAACAAGAGGCAAATAACAAGATTCTTTTCTCTACCTCCTCTTAACTTTCTTTAGGCCCATCTTCAGACCTCTTCTCATTATCTCCATCTTCTTCCTCACTCTCCTCATTGCTACTCTGCAGATTCTTCTTCAAACTCTATCTCCAATCAACTGTAGCCCCAATCCTTACTAATTGGGCTGTATTTTTCTTTTAGCCCTCCACCAAGTTCCAGAAAGACTTTCTAATGGCCTGATACTCTTTAACAAGATCCCAAAGTACCTTTTCAATAGTACCTAGAACTCTGCCATAGGTAGAAACCTCTATTTAAGGGGTGGTATTACCATGGGAGATACACTGCTACTTAATAACAATATATTTAGCATATATGAGGGAATAACTATGAAGAAAATGATTATTAGTAGAGGAAAAAACAAAATATTTCTTTACTTACCTACTATTGTGCACCAGGCAGTCCTGCCTGGTACAAATATACCTCTTACAGAAGTTAACATCCTCTATCTTAACTATGGCATCCCCACAGTACTTTTTTAGTTGTTTTCCTTTAGCTTTCTTAGAGAATCATTGCTCCATCTTGTCTTTTGAGGAAATGTTGGTAATCTTCTTGCATTTAAATCCTATAACCTGAGTAGTCTTAGTGTTTCTCAAAAGGGTGGTATCCTCAGCTAAGACTTTATTCCAGAGTTACTTCAGGTACTCCAACTACTTTTTTTTTCCTTCTCCTATATCTTGGCCTCAGCAATTTTTCTTGCTTTTTGTGCAGCTTTCTCTATATAGTGAGCTTCAGCTACCTCTTCTAGGCAGGCTTGGAGCTATTGCACTTTGTCATACTACTACTATATCTCCTGATATTACTGTTCAAGCATTTTTGCATTAATTTGAAATATATTAAAGGGCAAAGGAAAAAACATGATAATAATAGGAAAAAAGTCAACAAAAATTTTTCTCCCTATTTATATATTGTTGACCCAGACGCCATCACAGATTCTTTGGATAAACTCAATAGAACTTTGAAAACTCAGTCCTAAAGAGAGAATAAAACAAATCCATTCTTCATAATAGCCATCCTTTTTGCAATACATTCCTGCAATGATAATACAACAATCTGGATATCTAGTCTTCCATAATGGAAATACTTCTGTTAAACTTGGTCTTTTATGACAGGGTTCCACTATCCTACTCTTGTCAGTATTCACTACTGAAAGCTCTGCTCAGAGTGATAAGAGCTATATACTGAAACTTCAAGCATCTTCTATATCTCCTACTTGTATATAAGTTCAATAGTAACACACCAAATCAACACTCACTCCTATTTCAGACTTTATCTATTCATCTAAAGTTATGACTACATGGTAGACAGATGGTATTGTCAGAGTTTAAAACAGTAGACTCTAAATATTTCCTTTTCTTTTCTTATTTCTATTTTCTTTTCCTTTATTTTCTATTTTGGGAACTTAGAGTTAGGGTTTAGTATGATATTATGGTTACACTGTCATAAACTGTCACATCATGGGACTTTGTGTCACACATCTGTCATAGGTCACATGACACTGTCACAGTTACAGTTATATAATCATATGTCACATTGAAAGAACATAGAAGGTTCTAGAAGGATGATGTCATATATCATATATAATATATGTTAACCTTAAGGAGAACACATGGTCATTTAGGGTAGGCTAGAAGTAAAGTAGCATAGACCATGGGGTTTTAGTATATAAGATAGACAATCCTGTACAGAGTTCTCTTATTGACCTACTCTAAGATCTTTAAGTCATAACAGATATAGTATATAAGCTAAAGCTAAGGTTGTTTCACAAGTTTGCATTACTAAGTATAGAGCTTATACACTCTGTACACTTCCAAGCCAACTCTATGGACTTTATCTCCTAGTGTGAACCATGTCTAACACTAGTAAATTACAGTATAACTACTAGTTTTATATATAAGTTGGATATATAGGAGATGCTCAGAGTTTTAGTGTATTGCCTCAGACAGAAGTTTTAGTGGTGAGATACTGACAAGGATCAGATAGAAGAACTCTACTATAAGAGACTGAGTTCAATAGAGGTTTCCCTATCATGAAAGACTGGATATCCTAGTTATTGTATTACCACTATGAGAACATATTGTACAAAGGATGGCTGTCATAGAAGATAGGCTTGTTTCCAAGATGTTATGATAACAATACCTCTGTAGAGACATATCTTTGGAATAGGTGGACTTGACATATAAAAACTCATCTCTAAGAAAGTTCTAAAATGAGAACTTCCAGAAGTAATAGCTATCTTAAATACTACTTGAGTATATTCCAATTTGATAAAACAATGCTGATATAACCAAGAAATAATTGCATTCAGATTGTCAGAAATATCAGAATTCAAGATCATAAACTTAGTTTATTTTACTTTCTTTCTTATTTTCATTTTTGTTTCTATTTTATTTCATTATTTTGGACATTAAGTTAGTGTTATAGCATAATATCAAATGTGACTGTCATAAGTTGGTCACACATGCCACAGTTATAGTCACACCATTATATCATATAAAAGAATATAGAAGGTTTTAGAATGATAATGTTATACTATATATCAATAGTATATAATATATATTGTTGTAGCAACCACTTGCTGGAAC
>Ga0157368_1000772_pt1 | contig 14595 bp, 7 predicted proteins | sample AttbisABBM3_FD_113146 | JGI IMG/M metagenome (GOLD analysis project Ga0157368, IMG submission 113146) | Fungus gardens microbial communities from leaf cutter ant in Botucatu, State of São Paulo, Brazil - Atta bisphaerica ABBM3 | ecosystem: Host-associated > Fungi > Mycelium > Unclassified ...
GAGGAAGAGGGGCTTTCTCAATGGAGATAGGTACCAGTTTGGCAATTTCCTTCTTGTTGTTGATCTTGTTAGGCATAACTCTCAGAGTGAATTTGGAAGATATTTTTATTCTAAGAGTGTTAGTGTTATCATCCATATGGAGTGTATCCCATTTAGTCTCGTATACCGATGAGATAAAGTTTCAAATAGCATCTCCCATGCCATCAAAATCCTTGAGATCATTAACTTCTTTACCATTGACCTGTTTGTTAGCAATATATCTCAACATGAAGTTCAAAGAGTCTTTGATACTCTTCAAATCCGAAGCAAAGTGTTCGATTGAACTGTGGAGTGAAATGGGGTGAAAAGATCCACTTCAAAGGCCTGGCTCTATAGGAGCATGTGGGTCATAAGGTAGCTGTATGTTAATAATACTTTCCTTGTGATACACATGTGTTGGGAAAGCTTCATTGTTACCACTCGTGGGCCTCATGGGGTCTTGTTGGTCAGCTGCCTTGCTAGTGCGTAATGCTTTCTCCTGCTCTGTCTTGTAGGACAATTCAGAAGTCATGTCTCTGCTTGTGAATTTGCAATCCATCCTATTGTCCATTCTATTACAGTATAGCATTGCATGTCCAGAAGATGCAATCAAGGACTCTTTGGAGAAATTTAGAGCGGTAGTAGGGGTTCTCCCTCTTACCTCACAGTTGTTAGCAGGTACTTGTCCTGTAGAAATATCCATCCCTGTGTGGTTTAAAATAAAGAAGACACAGTTGGTAATGCTAAAGCTTGTGATTTAGGCGTTGTTAAAGAGCTGAAAGTAGAAGAAAAGAATTTATTCGCCATATTTCCAATAGGTGCTACCATGCAAGATGGTGATAAGAGGAAAGAAGCAATGGCATACATTATCTATAAGATTAATATGTGGTAAATATATTATATGATGTTATTATTTTGGAACCTTCTATATTTTTCTATATGATATGTGATATATATGCAACATAGTATCATATTTGTGTTAGTTTGTAACAGTCACATATAATGTCATACTAATACCTAACCCTAAGTTCAAAATAAGAAAAATAAGTAAAAATAAAAATAAAAATAAGAAAAGAACTGAAAATAAATATAGTCCACCATCTTCAACTCTGACAGCTAAGGCCTGTTTTTTAGATATGTTTAGTAGCATAGATTTAGATAAGCTAAATAATTTCTTATTTCAGTACTACTTATACTTCAGTACTAACCTGATATAATTCACATCTGACATTACAAAGATCAACTTCACAATAACCTACTATACTGGTGTAGTACAAGACTAGTTTGAAGTAGAACTTAACTAAAAAGAACAAGGAGTCTTCTATAACCAGTTTTAAGACTGGAGTTATTTTGTTAATAAACTTTGTCATTACTTTGGTTTCTTCTATCTAGTTAAAGAAGTTGCAACTCTGCTAGATAATCTCTGAATGAAGTCCAGTGACAAAATTTTCACTTACAACATAGAATTTATGAGGTATATCTTACAACTTGGATGGAATGACAGTTTTTTCTATCATTATAACTACTAAAGTCTTCTAAATGGGATTCAAGATCCTTTTTTTACTTGAGAACAAGAAAAGCCTTCCTTGTTCCAAACTATATACTTATTAGTATCAACCATTGAAAACCAGTACTGGAAACATGACTGAGAACATATCTACATCCAAACTGCTGAAAAAGATGCTATTGAGACCTATGCCTGAAAGTAACAATGCTTTACTTCTAGTATCTCTTTTATTTCTACTACATCTTTTCAATCTTAAAACCTACTTATAGCCCTATCTGCAAACCCTCTTTGATCACTCTTGAAAACTTCTGTTTCATCCTCAAGAAGTCCTAGTCCTTAAAAGAACCTCAAGTCCAAGCTTAGCAACAACAGTAAGTTAACAAGCAAAGAAAAAAAAGATACATAGACAATAACTTGTGTTTCTATTGTGGTTTCAGTAGCCACAAGATTGGTGATTGTAATAAGTGCCAAATTCTTCTATTTCCTGGTAATACAAAAGCCAGAAAAGCTAAGGTAGCCTCTTCTGCACAAGAAGATATCTCTTCTAAGAAATTGGAAAACTAGTACACAACCTCATAGACTCTGCATAGACTAGAGGTTGCATTAAACTTATCTATGCAACCATAAGTCCAATCTATCTCAATGCTTCTACTCTCTCTAACCTATATTCACTTACCCTGTTTCTCTCCTTGTCTCTTATATGTAAGCTAGATGTTATAACTTAAGTCTTTGAGTAAAGACAAAAGACAACTTTTATATTGAGTAACACAAAAGAACTTAATAGAGTTTCTAGTATAAGATAGTCTACCTTATATATTGCAGATAATAGTCTATATACATACTATAACTAACCTACTCTAAAGTCTATGTTTACTCTATAAGGCCAATATGCTATTGTGTCATATATCAAGTCTATCTATTCTAAGGATACATTCCAACAGCAGTGTTGTTATTATAGCATCTCCAACATAAGTCTGTCTTCCATAATAGCTATCCTTCTTGTAACATGTTCCCACAGTGTTGATGCAACAACTCAGGTACTCAATCTTCTATAATGGAGATACTCTTATCAAACTTAGTTTTTTATAGCAGAGTTTTCCTATCTGATCTCTGTTAGTGTTTTACTACTGAAACCTCTGAACATCTTTTAACTATCTGACTTGTATATAAGACTAGTAGTTATATTATAATTTGCTAGTCTGATAATTGACAAGGATAACTTCTATTAAACTCAATCTCTGGTGTTCAATGGTGATACACTAATATTAGCACTTCCTTCTATCTCAGACTTCATCCACTCACCTGAAGTTGCAATCATGTAGTAAACAGATAGCTGAAGCCAAGGTCATTCTAACAAATTTACATCACTGAGCTCACTATACAGAGTTTCTACACTCTATGCATTTCCAAGCCAACCCCATAGACTTTTTCCTCCTGGTGTGAACTGCATCTGACAGTATTGCCAGACTCCTAAGTCTGCTGTTATGTTATAACTCAAAGATCTTAGAGTGGATCAATGAATAGAACTTTGTATTAGGGTTAACACAAGAGAACTCAATAGAAAACTCTGTACAGAATTGTTTATCTTATATACCTCAGACTACTGGTCTGTGCACTACTACTTTAGCTTATCCTAAATAACTATATGTCTGTCTTAAGGATAACATGTATATAACACATTATATGATATCATTCCTTTCAAAACCTTTTACTATTTTCCATCATAATACATGACCATGTGAAAGTGTGACAGTTTGTGACATGTGACATCACACTAATCCCTAACTCTAGTTTCCAGATAGAAAAATAAATCAATAAAAATAAAAATAAAAAAGAAATAAAAACTAAGTTCAACTTTTGCAATTCTAATATATTGCTTTTGAGCAGTTCCATCTGCTAAATCCTCCATTGCAGTTCCACCTACAAAATATTTTCAAAGTTCAATAGCTTTCTCTTACTATAACTTTTTAATCTACTCAGAATCAACTCTGATCTCACTACTTGTAACACTCTTTAATATAATTTTATATTTTAGCAATAATCTTGCTAGGGCATATTCTCCAAATGCCCTACGATGCTCAAAACATATCCATTAAAAAGACTGATCATCTCTAAGATCTCCAACTTGTACTATTCAACTTGTCCAGATAGCTTTACTTGTTCCTGGCCCAAGTATTATTTTTGTAAACAACAGTCCTAATTAGGAGAATTCTCTTGCTACTAACCCAGCTACTAATAGATCTAATTCTTCTACTTGCTCATAATCAAAATACTAGCACAGCAATAATTCAATTAATAAGTAATTAGCCAATGTACTTGATTGTATTGCAAACATGCTTACTGTTAATTAAACCACTAGGCCTAATTCTAATTCAAGAGAAACTAAAGTCTGCATCCCTAACACTTTCAGCAGCACTGAGCCTAATAAGCTCAATAATTTTCTATTTCAATATTATCTTTACTTCCATGCAAATTCTATACAATTTAATATGGACATTTCAAAAATTAACTTTACAATAACCTATCTTACTAAAATCACCTAGAACTGGTTTGAGATAGGTCTCAACCAGGAAAACTAGGACATCTTGCAAGACTGGCTTTCTGACTGGAATCTTTTTGTTGACAAATTACATCAGCACTTTGGTCTTTTAGACCTCATCAGTAAAGTAGCTACCATACTAGATAATCTCTACATGAAGCCCAGTGATAAGATCTCCACTTACAATATGAATTTCATATGCTATGCCTTCCAATTAGATTGGGAGAATAGTGTTCTGTGTTACTATTATTACTAGAAGCTTTCTAATTGGATCCAAGATCCTATTTCTACCTGGGAACAAGGTAAACCTATCTCATTTTAGAACATGTATACTTTAGCAATCATAATAATCATTAATTATTGCTATTGTAAATGTGACCACAAATGCTATCATGCTAAGTAGGCAAAAAAAAGCCTTTGAGTCTCACTTCTGGAAGCAAGGTAAGGTTTCCTCAATTGGTAATGCCATGGTCTTCCAGAACAAAGCAACCATATTCCCAGCAGCTTCATCTATCAAATTATTTTCTTCTAACATGTTTGTTATGACTTAAGTCCAAGATATTTAGGACAGAAGACCACTCTTATATTGAGTAATACAAAAGAACTCAATAAAGTTCCTTCTACAAGCTAGTTTATCTTATATACATTTTGATAGTGGTCTGTGCTATCTTAATTCTAGCCTACCCTAATGTTCATGTATTAACCATAAGGCCAACATACTATTATCATATTATATAATGTTGTCTTGTTCTAGAATCTTCTATACTCTTCTCTCTATCATGTGATATTGTGACCATGATGATGTCATGATATAACTGTCACATGTGATGTCATGTTTGTATCTCTCTTCTTCTTCTGAATAAAATAAAGAAAAACAAGGAAAAAGTTTGAAGTCCACTATCTTTAACTCTGACAATGTTGTCTCCTGCTTCCAAGAAACAATCTAATTCTCTGTAGGTAGACCTCTCTTCCAAGTTAGCCAATGATAACAAGCTAACCAATGATGAGTATAAAAAGTGTCTCAAAAATAACCTATACCTCTATTGCAGTGTAGAGGACTATAAGTTGGACTTCTGTCCCAAAAAGTAGACTATGGTTACTTCAAAAGACTACAGTACTTTAGCAGCTGCTAATCCTCCTGCAGCTATTTTCAAGAAACTCTTGAAAAAATAGAAAGTGATTCCCAGGACTCTGCACAGACTGAGGGCTATATTAAACTTTCTTATACAGCAATGAGGCCTACCAGACTTAACACATCTACTCCTTCTGATTCTCACTCTCTCTTTGTTTTTTTTACTTCTTTCTTGATCCTTGATCAGAATCATCTTAATAAAATTTTATTCTGAGCTCTAGTTGACTCTGGGTCTATCCATTACTTTGTAGACTCTAAATTTGGGGATACTTACTACTTGAAGACATCTGCAACCCTGCCAGTTGCCCTCTACTTGTTTGATGGTTTATCAAATAACACCATCTCCAAAATTGCTAACTTGCCTATAATTTTTCCCACTGGTAATTGTATAAATCTGGACTTCTATATCACTCCACTTGACTTTTCCTGCTCTTTAGTTCTTGAATACAACTGGCTTACCTAACACAATCTACTAATTGACTGTGTAAATGGATTAATAAACTTCTGTCTATCTTTGCAGGAAAATCTTGCTTCCTCTTACATTGAAGCCAACACACCACTGGTATCTCCATCATCTTCTGACACTTCTCTGCAATCATCAGGCTCTATGGTTTCTATATCTGCATTTGAGACTTCTATGTCTACCTCTAGACAATTTAATATTACTATCATTGGTACTGTGGTATTTATGTACATATCAAAACTTCTGGGCTCCAGCAAGTTTCAACTCTGTCTTTGCTCTTTGGACATTCAGGCCAACTCTGCAAAACTTGCAGAGGCTTCTGATTTTTCTAATGTTCCTTTTGAATATTATAAATTTGCTGATGTTTTCAGTAAAACCAAAGCTAAAGTCCTTGCTCCTCATTGTTCTTATGATTTCCAAATAAATCTGAAAGAGGATGCTCAACCTTCTGTTGGCCCTATATACTCTCTTTTGGCATCCAAACAAGAGGCTCTAAAAGAATTTATTGAGAAAAATCTCAATATATGTTTTATCTAACCAACCTCTTTTCTGTATAGTATGCCAGTCTTATTCATCAAGAAGAAAGATAGTTCACTATACTTTTGTGTTGACTTCCATAGTCTCAACCATATTTCTAAAAGGAATCACTATCTACTTCTGCTCATCTCTGATTTTAGACTCATCTCATAAAGCTTAAGTATATATTTTTACCATACTTACCACTTGGTTCACATTGCTGACAGTAATGAATGGAAAACTGCTTTTAGAACATGTTACAGATCATTCAAGTGATCTGTAATATCTTTTAGTTTTACCAATACTCTCGCAATCTTTTAGCAATTCATAAATAACCTTTTCTCTAACTTTTTGAATGTCTATATTGTGATCTATCTGGATAATATACTCATATACTCAAACAACATGTCCAAACATCACTAGCATATAAAAGAAGTACTCAAGCATCTCCATAAGACTGGTCTTTATACCAAAGCAGAAAAATGTTAATTCTACTCCAAGTCAGTAGGATACCTAGGATATATCCTTTCTCCTTTTGGCCTTATTATGTCCAACAACAAAGTTAAGATTATTCAAGACTAGCCAGAGCTCAAGAAAGTCAAGGATATTTAATTTTTCTTAGGTTTTGCTAAATTTGTCTGTTGGTTCATCTTCAACTACTCAGATATTGGTCATTCTATTAATATGCATTATTCAGAAGAACATTCCCTAGAAGTTTGATTCCTCCTATTGTGATGCTTCCAACTCTCTCAAGAAAGCATTTATCTCTACTTCTATTCTCATATACTGGATCTCTGATACTCAACCCATTATGAAAACTGATGCTTTGGACTATGCTCTTGCTGCAATTCTTTCTATTATGAATAAAAAAAACAAAGTTCATCTGGTCATCTTTCACTCCCACACTCTTACCACAGTAAAGTTGAATTATGACATATATGACAAGAAATTACTTGCCATTTTTGAAGCTTTCAAAACTTGGTAACACTACCTAAAGGGTCTAGCTTATCCTATCAACATTGTTACAGATTATAAAAACCTTGAGTATTTTTTTACTACCAAGATGTTAACCTAGAGGTAAGTACAGTGGTCCAAGTACCTCTCTCAGTTCAATCTTATCATCAGATTCTATCCTAGTTGTCTTAGCACCAAACCAGATGCTCTTACTAGATGGTGAGATATCTACTCTAAAGGGAGGAATACTGGCTACACTATAGTCAACTCTTACAACTTCAAACCAATCTTCACTCAAGAAAAACTTATGGCCTCTGTATAAGCTACTATCCTCCTCTTTCCTTCTTTTTGTACAGCTACAGTTGTTGATCTTGACACTTTGCATCAAGATATACATTTGATTCTTTCTAGTGACCCAACCACTACAAAACACATCCCTGCAGATGGCTGATGATCTACAGACCCTAATGATCTTCCCCATCTTGATAACAGAATCTATGTATAATCTGCTGGTAATTTTTGTACATGTGTTCTTCAGTATAATCATGATCACATTCTTGCTGGTCACTTCAGTCAGAACAAAACACTGGAACTTGTTTGCTATAGATATTCCTAGTCTAGCCTCTGTGCTGATGTACAAAGTCCTGTATCACTTGTATGTAATCTAAACTACAATATCACAAGCCTTACAAATCTTTCAAGCAACTCTCTATTTCCAAACAACTATAGAATTCCATTTTTATAGCCTTCATTGAGAAACTCCTGTCATCTTCTGGGTTTGACACTATCTTGGTCATCATTGACCAGCTCACCAAGCAGGTGATTCTTATCTCTGCCCACAACACCATTATATCTGCAGACTTAACATGTCTGTTTATTCTTCATGTGTTCTCTAAATATGGCATTTCTTTTTATGTTATTTTTGACAGAGATTCAAAGTTTGTGTCAAATTTTTTCCATTCTTGAGACACTGTTCTAGACATGCAGCTTCACTTTATTTCAGGATATTACCCTAAAGGTGATGAACAAGTTGAATGTATGAACCAGACCCTCAAGCAATATCTCCATGTATATTGTAATTACTAGCAAGACAACTGGTCTGAACTCTTACTGCTTATAGAGTTCTCTTACAACAATACTCTGAGTACTACCATCAGTATTTCTCTATTCTTTGCTAATAAGAAATATAATTTGAACATTACCATTTATCCTAAATGCAATATTGCTTTCTCCTAAGCCTATGACTTTGCTGTAGACCTTGATGAATTACAGAGTACTCTCAAAGCTGAGATCACTATGGCCTAACAGTATTATCAGAAACTTGCTAATGTGCAATATTTCTCTATATCTGATTTCAAAGTAGATGATAAAGTCTTTATCAAGACTTAATTCTTCAGGACCACTTGGCCTTCAAAGAAGCTCTCTAAAAATATCTTGAACCCTATGAAATCATTTTCAAGCTAAGTATTCTATTATTCATTCATTGTCTTCCAAAGTTTATGTGTTCTGTTCATCCAGTTTTCCATATGTCTATACTTGAACCTGCTATGTCCAATACTTTTTCTGAGAGAACATAGCTAGCCCCTATACTAGTCATAATCAACAGGAAACCCAAGTATAAAATCTCTTGGATAGTAGACTCCAAAATTAATTACTGACAGGCATGCAAGCTTCTGTACAAAGTGATTTGGCTAGGGTATGAAAACACCAAAGATGAATCTAAGTAGATTTTTATATCTAAGCTCACTTATGATACCAACTTGGTATTCAATTTCTGTATTGAATATCCTACCAAGCCTAGTCTACTTCTATTATCCTGATCATACTACATATTATCCCTGGCCTCTGTACACTTCTAATGGAAATTATCATTATTTTTCTTAGTATATTCTGTCTGTTTTGACTCAATCCCATCTCCTATACACTTTTCACAGTGTTTTTTCTTTTTAAATTTTTGGTTTATTAATAGTATTTAGTAGTATTCAAAAAACAAAAAACAAAACTAAGATTCTAACAGAAGGCTGATGACAGAGATCCTCCCAACACCTCTCCCTGATTCTCTTTGGGCCCTTCTTTGGACTTCTCTTCATCTCTATCTTCTTTCTCATCTTCTTTGTTACTATCTTGTAAATCTTTCTTCAAATTCCATCTCTGATCAACTATGGCTCCAATTCTTGCTAATTGGGTTGTATTTTCATTCTGGCCCTCCACTAAGTCCTGGAAAGACTTCTCAATGCTCTGGTACTCTTCAATGAGCTCTTAGTGTCAGAATTACAAAGAGTAGACTTTGTTTTATTTTATTTTAGATTTATTTTCTATTTTAAAACTTAGGGTTAGGGTTTATTGTGACATGTCACAGTCACACTGTAACATGATCATGTGGAACAATGAAAAACAATAGAAAGATCTAAAAAGAATGATATTATATAACATGTTATATATATGTTGACCTTAAGAGAAATACATGGTCATTTAGAGTAGGCTAAAGTAGTAGAGCATGAACTATTAGGCTTTAGTATATAATGTATACAATCCTGTACAGAGTTCTTTATTGAGTTAACCTAATACAAGGTTCCTTTCTTTGATCAACTCTAAGATCATCAAATCTTAACATCAGAGTAAACATCCAGAGTAGCTTTTTAATAGTATTTAACACTCTGTCATAAGTAGGGATCATTGTTTGAGAGGTAGTATTGAGGTGGAAGATGTACTACTACTTGATAGCAATATATCTGGTACATGTGAGAAAATAACTACAAATAGAAGATAATTAGTAGATGAAAGAAAATAAAAATATTATCACTTACCTGCTCTTATGCACCAAGCAGTCTTGTCTGGCACACAAATACCTCTCACAGGAATTATTACCCCTATCTTGACTACAGCATCTCTGCAGTATTTCTTTGGTTGTTTTCTTTTTGCTTTCTTAGAAGGCTATAGTCTAGTCTTGTTTTTTAAGGAGATGTTGGCAACCTTCTTATGTTTGGCTCCCATAACATGGGAATTCTCAGCATCCTTGACTAAAACCTCATTTTGGAGTTTCTTCAAATACTCTAGCCTTTTTCTTCTCTTCTTCTCCTCTACATGCTTTCTCTTTTTAGCCTCTTTCTGTGCTTTGATCTTAGTGACTTTCCTCACCTTCTACACATCTCACTTAAGACAGTGAGCTTCTGCTACTTCTTCTAGGCAGGCCTAGAGCTTTCACTCCTCCTTATATTATCACAGCATCTCTTAACACTACTATTCTAGTATTTTGGTATTGGCTTGGAAAATATCTGAAAAGAAAGAGAAAAATATAGTAGTACAGGAAAAAGACAAAATATTTTCCTTTGTATTTATATATTATTGACCTAGGAATCATTACAGATTCTTTGGATAAACTCAATAAGACTTTGAAGGCTCAGTTCTAAGAAAGGGATATTGTCATATATCAAGTCCACCTATTCCAAAGATACATCCCTACAGCAGTATTGTTATTATAATATCTCTGAGACAAGTCTATCTTCCATGACAGCTATTTTTCTTGCAACACATTCTCATAGTAGTGATACAACAACTTAGGTATCCAGTCTTCCATAACAGGAATCCTTCTATTGAACTTAGTCTTCTATGGTAAAGTTCTCTTATTCAACTTCTGTCAGTGTTTCATCACTAAAATCTCCACTCAGTGTTGTATACTGAAACTCTAAGCATCTCTTATATATCTAACTTGTATATAAGACTAGTAGTTACACTGTAATTTACTAGTTTGATAATCAATGAAGATAACTTCTATTAAACTCAATTTCTAGTGTTCAACAATAACACACCAAATCAGCATTCACTTCCATCTTGAACTTCATCCACTTATTTAAAGTTATGATCACATAGCAGATAGATAGTGCAACATATAAGTTGAAGCCAAGGTTGTTCTCACAAGTCTGCATTACTAAGCTTATTACATGGAGTTTCTATACTCTATACATTCTCAAGCAAACCATGCAGGCTTTTGCCTCCTAGTGTGAACTGTACCTGACAGACAACTACTAATCAAAATAATTAATAGTATACTAAGTAGTTTTATAGAGTAAGAACCTTATAAAGATGCCAAGAGAACTCAACAAGAAGTCTCTGATATATTCCTACACTATATATACTACTAACACATGGTCTGTACTAATAAATAACTCTATCCTAAGATCTATATATCTATCATTTATAAGTATACCATGAGACTAACATACTATAGACATATATCTTAATATTATTCTTTTTAGTTCTTTCTACAATGTTCTAGGCCTATGATATAATGTCATGTGACCATAGTCATGTGTCTTTTTATTATCCAAGAGATAAAATCAAAATTAAATTAAATTAAAAGAGAAATTCAATCAAAGAAAATAGATAAAAGAAAAAGAAAATCAAAGTAAAATATAAGGGTTCAGGCATACTATGATAAATACAGGACTCTATCTACTACTATATATACTTATAGACTATAATAGAAGTATATGATGTTTAAAATTAAAACATAAGAAAAATATAGTAAAGCCTTCATTACTATATAAGATTGTCAGACTTACAAAGTTTGGACCCAAGTTTCTTTTGATTTTCTTTTTTATTTTATTTTAGTTTATTTTCTCTTATTTTCTATCCTGAAAACTGGGGTTAGGGTTTAGTGTGACACCACAATCACACTATTATACATTGGTTACATCAGATGACACAGTTACAATGATGGTCACACAAACATGGTGGAAGGTTCAAGAAACAATGACATCATATAATGTGTACAACGCATATTGATCTCATAGCTAATATATAGTCTTTAGAGTAGGCTAGATGTAGCAGATCATGAACCATTGCTAGTTAGTATATATAGGTAAATACAGTGTACCAAGAACTTCATTGAGTTCTCTTATGTTAAACCCTAATATAAGGTTTTTATCTTATTGTCTAACTCTAAAAACTTTGAGTCATAACAAAAATGCTAACTGATATAACATGATGAAAACATAAAGTATAGTAAATGTGAAACAACCCTAACACATATTCAAGTAATGAAGTGAACATATATAACACATGAGGTATAGATTGTAAAATTATAACATAGTAGTTATACTGTAAAGCCTTATCCTAAAAATCAACTAAAACTATCACCAACTTCTTGTCATGATACATTTAAACCCTTATATTTAATTTTAATTTTCTTTTCTTCTTATTTATTTTCTTTAATTTGATTTATTTTATTTTATTTTCTGTTTCTCTTATTTTTTAGATAATAAATAAACATATGACTACAATCACATAACATATAACATGATATGATATCGTAGGCCTAGAATCTAGGAGAAGAGGCTAGAAAGATGATATTAAAGTGCATGTCAACAACATATTCATCTTATAATATATATATAGTGTACTCATAGCTGACACATGAACTTTAGGGTAGGGTTATTATTAGCATGAACCATGAGCTATCTGTATAAATAGAGTAGCAATATATTGGGAACTTCTTATTAAGTTCTCTTGTGAACTCCATAAGACTACTTAGTGTACTATTGATCATTTTGATTAGTAGTTGCTACAACATATCTCCCACTTTCTAGTAAACTTGTCTACTAACAATATTTTGAGTACTCTTCTGAAATATACAACCAGTGTAACTAGTAGAGGCACAGCATACAGGCTGAAGCTAAAGGTTGTTCTGACTCCTATATTTTGTATACTTAGATAATATAAATTACTTATGTAGACTTTTGAGAGCTCATTATTGGAGCTTGAATAACAAGGTGTGAATTGCATCTCAGGAATAGAATTTGAGTTCTAATACTATATACTGTAGTCTTGAGGATTGCCACTCAATATATCTAGTTCTTTAGTATAATCTTGTTATAACTTAAGACTCAGTGATAAGTCAAAAAAATCTTGTATAGGGTTTATACAAGAGAATTCAATAGAGTTCCTAGCACAAAGTGTCTATCTTATATATGCTAGCTAGTTGGTCTGTATGAGACCTTATCTAAAGGCTATGTATTGTCTAAAAGATCAACATGTATAAAATATATTATCTGATGTTATTGTTCTAGAATCTTCTACATCATTTTGTGTGGCACATTATCATGTGACCATAACTGTGACATGTGATAGATATATAACAAGTGTCATATTATATGATATCACACTAACCCCTAACTTTAAGTCTAAAAATAAGAAAATAAATGAAAAATAAAAATAAAATAAGCTAAGTCCATCATCTTTAATTCTGACATTACCTCCTCTTCAAAATTTCTCCTCTGAAGAAACTGACTTCCATTTTTACTAGTTCCTCTCCAACTTTCTTAAATATTCTCTCTCAAACTTTCTATCATCCCATCTATACAATATCTTTGCTATATACTTCTCCAGTAACTTTCCTCTTCTAAAAGTCTCTTTCCTCTGCTATATCCAACTTCTCTTGTCTTCTTACTTCTATACTAAGCCTCTCCTTAAATTCTGCTATTACTTTCTTTGCACTTTCTAAGTCTTCCTCCCTCTTCCATATATCATGCTTTACTATAAACTTTTTTCATTGTACTAAGTATTTTACAACTTCCCTTATTTTTCTTTTGTTTAGTATCTTTTCTACCTCCCATTCTTTAACTTTTTCCATCTCTACTAATTTTACTTCATCTACTTTCTATTCCTTCACTTGTTCTCTATATCTCACTACTCAACTAACATTTACAACTGGATGAATTCTCATTAAAGTTGGTAGTCATAATTTGACTGCGTTGGTAGATATTACCTCATTATAAATATATGGACTAACATATTGATCCACTAACTTCTTTGCTAGTCATTCCTTGAATACTAAATTTTTTGTGCTTGTTAAACACAGTTCACATTTTGTTATTCAAGATTTAGTAAGACATCTGTTAGGTTAGTACATTATTTAAGAACATGGAAGACAGGTCAGAATGATCTTTGGCTTTAGCTTATATGCTATTTTTCTACTAGTCATACTAGTCATAAATTTAAAGTAGACTTGAGAAACTTAGTGAGTAGAAACCACTGGAGGGTAGCAAGGTGTATTATCACCAACACTAGAAGAGTGTGTCAGTTTTAGTCAATTTTCAGGATAGCTAATATAGTATAAACTACTAGATTATATACTAGGTATATTACCTAGGGTAGTTATTTAAAATAAAGACTGTTAGGTGAGTTATCCTGATTTCTAGTGATTTTTGGATGTTAGGAGATAGAGGTCTATGAAGTCAGCAAGAGTCCAGTAAGAATATCTAAGATAAAATAGAGATATGTAATCTGTACTGAAAGAGGTTGGAAGGTGTAGATAAGAAAAAAGGAATTATTTATAAATTGGGATGAATATGATCAGAATAGGATGTAATGGTGCTCAACATCATCTCATCTCCCTTTCTCCACTTTTCAGCTTCTCTCCTTCTCTTATTTACTTGTTGTTTTATCTCTTTCTGTACTTTTCTTAA
>Ga0157368_1000773_pt1 | contig 14589 bp, 6 predicted proteins | sample AttbisABBM3_FD_113146 | JGI IMG/M metagenome (GOLD analysis project Ga0157368, IMG submission 113146) | Fungus gardens microbial communities from leaf cutter ant in Botucatu, State of São Paulo, Brazil - Atta bisphaerica ABBM3 | ecosystem: Host-associated > Fungi > Mycelium > Unclassified ...
GGCCATGCTTGCCATCCTACACCACAAGTTCATCCGCGCGGCAATTGCAACCTAGGTTAAGTCGAAAGGGCACGCCCAGTTCGACACACCGCTGCAGTAAATTAGAAGTAGGCTGCATCGACACCATAATTGTGGATGGAATCCTTCAATATCTGCTTTTGTTAGAGAATCCTGCAACAATTAGGCCGATAATAAACGCCCCACAGAGCGCCTCCGACCCAGCTAGAATTTTCAACAGATGTGTTTTCGGCGTGATATCTCCATAGCCTAGAGTCGTGAAAGTAACAGCAGAGAAGTATAGGCTATCGACTACTCCGAGCTTCGATAGCTTTCCGTCAGCATCAATCCAATCTGCAGCATTATAGATAGCCGCGTAGACAGAAACGACAGAGAGCGCGACCAGGAGGATCCTGAATGGTTTCTCTCCGTAACCCCATAGCAAAGACTCCAAGGCCGACACAAACCACTTAAATCTATATTTTGCTAGCGGCAACATATATCTGGGATAGACATGCATCTTCACTTTTGAAATAAATGCAGCCCATAGCTTGGAAGGAAGGTCAGGTTTTTCATAGATGCCTCTGCGGTATAGATCCAGAGCGGATGAGAGCCTTCCTCCGTCACTCAAACCAGAAAATAGTTTTGTATCAATCGTACGCGGATGAAAATACGACTTTCGCTCATACACACGTTCAAGATAATAGCACTCGGACGCCTCTTGCCTGAGACCACAACTCTGGAATGCAGACCTGAACAATCTGTACGTTGTTGCAACTCTTTCAGGTGAAATGCCCTTTTTGGCTTGAAACCTTAACTCTCTTAGCTCCGTATTGTGAATAAAAGGCATAATATCTGATTGTGTAAAGCGAAGCGCTAGGATAGTAGAGTCCGAAACCTTAGTCTCGCGTATGTCAACGCTCTCAAAATATAAGTCTTGAATTTTGGAGCCTGAAATTTCCAGCTTATCCATCCAGCAATGGTAAAATTCAAAGAAACATACATCTGCCGAATCGAATGTTAGCTCTCGAAAAGACGAATAGCTTATTTTTTTCCAAGTCGATCCGTACCCATGCATCCCTCCTGAAATGGTAAGAAAATCCAAGTCGCAAAAATCGAGATTTTTGTTACCGATTACCGCTTCTGAATCAAGATTAATCTGACCCAGTTTCAGGAGTTGATATTCGCGAAAAAGATAAGCCCGTGTAACACAGCCCTCGACGTTTAGCCCAACGCAGGATCCTCGAATAAACTCATCGGTTCTGTAACGATTGATTTTATCCCAGATAAAGAAACGTTGCATTCCAAGGTTGCGCTTTGCCCAGCCAAAATAAGGTTCAAATTCACCCAGATATTCAATATCTTTGTATCTCTTATCGAAATACAACTTGGCGTCTTCCAAGGTGCCCTCATAGCACTCAAAAATTGAAAAGCCGGGCATAAAGCTAGGTCTTCTAGTGACTACTTTGGATTTACCTTTGAACATCTCCCCTGTGGGCACAATTCTCAACACTACGTCCATGTCGAATGGTAGTTTACTCAGCCAAACATTAAAATCCGTTAAAATTTCGTTGAGAAACGCAAATAGCCTCGGCAAATCATTTTGTGCTCGCCATTCATTAAATTCATAAGGTTGTGATCGCCACAGGTCCACGACGCTCGGACTAACGCTCTCAAAAACTTTCATCTCTAGACACCAGGATATTTTGGTGCACATTCTGATGCGTTCGAGAAAAAAAGGCTAGTCTCCTAGTATTGCTTACCAATTAGATACTCACCGCCACTGAAATCTAGACCTGACGAAAATTTTCTAATTGCAATTTCAGAAAACTAATACCCCCAGCATTTCTATCTATCGGATAGCCAACAATAAGATGCGTCCAGCTTCCTCTTGATACCAATCTTCGGATTAGGAAGCGAAGTCGATGAACATAAATCGATGAACAGCCGCATTCATTTCAGAAGCATTGAGCCCGTACCAGCAGAGCTATGAGCGCCTTATGAAAATTTAACATTGCCCATTTGTTAAATCAAACCAACGGTCTTCATACGCCTAATGAGAACCGCCCGCCGCGATTCAACTAGTCCCGATGGCTCTAATATGGCCCTGTCTTTCAGAAGAAAGACAGGGCCATGGCTCAATTAGAAACTGATTAAACAAGACCCCCAGTGTATTTACTCTCCTGGAAGCTCGCTATTACGAGCTGAGAGATCTCTCCCTTCTGAACATCGGTAAAATGTCCGTCAGATCCGCCGGCAGGACCGAAAGCAGCTAAAGCGTGAACCAAGTTATTAATTTGATCATGCCCTAGCGACGAATTATAAGCGCTGATTGTTATGTCCCTCTGATCAGACCAATGCTCAACGACTATCTTACTTTGGGAAGTCATGGACGAAATGACGAGGTTATCTCCTTCGATGTCCATAAACATCGAACTCCCTTGACCCATCATGTAGTCGACATCGTAAACAAAGATCGAATCACTGCCCGTGATACCGGAATCGTTGATGGTAGTGGCATAACCTTCGGCGAGAGCCACGGTATACGTATCTCCCCCATCTCGTCCATCAGCGTTGGCATTCCCACCAGCGAGCATACTGAAGGAATCGTCTAGGTCTCCCCCTACCGCTGCGCCGTTTGAAGGCGTGTAAATATAATTTCGTGCATCGTTTAAACCGACCGCTACTGAACCATCTTCGCCACCGCTGACGAGGTTGTACGCCGCTATACTCGTCGGGATTTGCAGCGATTTTACCTCGCCGTTTGAACCCTGAGCTGTAATTACAAGACTCACATCATTCCACGCCTTGGCGACGGCGCCACCTAGGGAAACACCGTACCCCTCCATAGCAAACCCACCAACAACCAGCCGATCATCTACGATACTGAAGGATTGGACGGGAGTAAGCTCGCCGTCAGCCATAATATTAAGCTTCAAGCTTCCAACGTCTGTATCTTTCCCAAAGCTAGCTTTGAGCGTTTCAAGCGAAAGGTTGCAAAACGTTGTCGCACTGCTAAGAAATTCGACATGCTGTCCATCCGATTGGATGATCGTTCCGAGGCTAGACGGAATTTGACTTTTGGCCAGCTTCAAAGCTTCGGCAAATGACACCATGGACCCGTCGGAGAAACGAAATTCCTCAATACCGATACCCTTCGCAATGCTGTCTGCGTCAGTGGTAATGGGTATAAATATATTAGAATCTGCCGCCCAACTGACTTTAAGGAACTTACCTGAAACGCCGTCCTTAGAAGCTATAGCAAACGAAACTTCTTCTCTAGAAATTCCATTGTCGAATAAGACGATATCTTGAGCAAATCTGTCGTAACCAAACTCGGTGATTGCAGCAGATCCTCGATCATCGATGGTATCAGTATAGCCAATGTCTTGTTTGCTAAAGACATAGGTATCCGCCCCGCTACCGCCATCGAGAATATCGTTACCAGCACCTCCGACAATCCAATCGGCAAAGTCTGTGCCTTTGATGGTGTCGTTTCCGTTCTCACCTGCTAAGAATGCACCTACGCCCCGAGAGTCATTACCGTAACTTTCAAAGAGGATATTATCATCACCATCACCAGCATAGACACTTATACTGTCTTTCAGCCTACTGTTGGAATTGAGCGTTCCAAAATTGAGGTTGAAGTTCCAACTATAAAGGTTAAACGTATCACTATTAGCGCCACCACGGAGCACAACATCTCTTGTCCCTACCTCTGAAGCATAGCCAGTTCCAGAAACCTCTGACCCAGAAACTGATGAATTTTCCCAGACATTGGATGCTGTAATTTGAAGATTGGTAAAGACACCAGTTTGAATAGAGCTTTGCCACTCTTCAGTATAGCTATCGACATACCGATAAATTGGAATCCAAAGCTGCTCGTACTCCGCTTGAGGTAAACCTACTTCGATATTTTGCGCAGCTATTCCGGGATCTTTAGGTACGAAGCGATAGATCGATTCATCGACGCTATGATTCCAAACTTTACTACCAACGGATGTCGAAGGTACAGCAAAGGAAACTTCACCGTTGATGTGCACTGCTCCTAGTGGAACCTGACCACTAGGGCTTGAAAGCGATAGGTCGTATGAATTGAACTGACCATCGACTTGAGTTTCTGATAAGGAATTGACGAGTGAATAAACATACAACGTACTTATGTTGGAGCTCGACCAGTCTGAAGGTACGGTGCCTGTGTAACCGGGCAAGCGTCTAAAGGTATGACTTTCCTGCGAGGAGTGCACCTGATTAACGAATACACCTCCAACTTTCGTAAGATCACCTAGAGATTCGAGGTAGCCGTTTACTTCTGCTGATGTAGCCGCCGAAAATACCGCATGAATTCTTTCTAGCGCAGTCAACTCCGACTGGTATGTGAGGTTGGCATCGCTAAGTAAAGTAACCTCGGTTCGTTCGCTACCATCTTGAATCAGGATTTCCATAGGTGAGACATAGTAATCAACTATTCGCGCAACTCCGTTGCCCATGCTGGAGCTAATAATTAGATCATCCCCATCACGCTTTGCAAGGACCGATGCGCCAGGGACACCATCCAGCTTGATGATGGAGGTGGAACCAGCGCTTTCGTGAATAGTAAGGTTTCCAGAGCGAGATCCAAATACATAGGTGTCAGTTCCGCCTTCGCCGTATACGGTGTCGTCTCCTCCTCGCCCATCTATCAGATCATCACCGTCTCTCCCGTATATCACGTCCATCGATATCGAGCCAAGGATGTGGTCTGCTTCCGCAGTACCATAGATTGGGCCTACAGCCACTTCACGCAAGTCAACATCAGCCAGGACTGAACCGTCTGCGAATCGGACTGAGCTTGAAAATTCCTGATTAAAATAGTTGGATATCACAAGGCTTCCGCCATCGGAAAATCCGAGGCTTAACGATCCATCAGGAAGTCGTTGCTTCGCTACATTTTCTGAAGAAATCCCTTTGCCCAGCTGAATAGTAATTGAACCAGAATCTTGATAGACGGTGTCCTGACCATCTCCGAGCTCGTACCGAACGACATCATCACCGCCATGACCATAAATTAGATCGTTACCACGGTTACCTTGAAAAACCTGATTATTCCAATCACCCTGTAATGTATCTGAAAGCTGGGTTCCAATTGTCGTCCCATCCACTACGATGTAGTTAGACTCGGACGGTATGATACTATAACGACTAACCAAATCTTGAAACGAAAAAGCATCGCCATTTGAAAAGTTAAAGTTATAGCTTTCTAGATTCCCAATGACGGTAGCAACTACTTTATCATCATGTAAAATTGTAGCGTACTTATCATCTCCCCGCGTTTGCGAAAGAATTCGAATTGAGCTAGTATCGAATGGGACTTGAAGATTAACCGTGGATATACCGGAGTTATCCCGGACAACATCACCGAAAGATACCGTATATACATCATCCCCGGACTCGCCAAACAAAATATCAGCGCCGTCACCGCCATCTAGGAAATCGTTGCCATTACCGCCATAGAGCAGATCAGCACCCTGATCCCCCGCCAAAACATCGTTGCCCTCACCCCCAAATATATAATCGTCGCCGTCGCCACCGTACAGTTTATCATCGCCTTCTAGGCCAGAAACTATATCGTTACCTTTACCACCATATATTACGTCACGATCTTCTTCACTGGCGAATTCAGAGCTGTCATTTCCGTACAGTTTATCATTACCGTCCCCACCGTCGATGAGATCCGCACCATCATCACCAATAATTATATCGTTACCGTCCTCGCCATAGAGGCGGTTGCTATCTGCACTATTGTTCGTAACTGCAGTCCGCTCCCACTTTCCACCACCTCGTATTAAGTCGTCCCCATTTCCACCGATAACAACGTCATCTCCAATACCGCCATACAGAACATCATTGCCTTCACCCCCGTCAATAAAGTCCCGGCCACCACCACCGATGACGGTATCATTGCCATTACCACCGTAAAGAGTATCATTTCCTGATACATCATCGTTGTACCGACTATCCCAACTAGGGAAAGTTACCGTAGGGATACCATCGGAGTCATACTTGACGTCCCACTGCTCTCTTGGGTCGAAGCTCGACTCAGAATCACCGGCAATGACATCGTTACCATCACCGCCATAGATAATATCGTCCCCTTCTCCACCGAGGAGAAGGTCTGCGATCTCGCTACCAACTACAATGTCATCGCCATTGTCGGCGCTAACTGCCGAGCCTAATACCGCATCGCGATCTGTAATTGGACGAAAATCATTGATGATGCCGAGATCTACTTTATCTGATGCGTATATGAAATCGTTATCTTCACCGCCGTTGATAAGATTACGCCCAGCGCCGCCTTCGATGTAGTCATTGCCGGCACCAGCCGCAATGGTATCATCGCCTCCCCACCCGTATATTTGATCGATACCGTCTGAACCTGCCAAGTAATCTTTCTTACCAGGATCGGAATGGAGAGTTCCAATCACGTTTCCCTGAGAGTCATAACTACTGTCACTTGTCGTTAAAATGTCACCGTGGATGGTGAGCCCTGTAGCTACCGGAACGCCGGGACTTTCAGTTCCCTCGGAAAGTTTTATGCCCAGCTTACCGTTATAGAATTCTTTAATCAGTATGGTATCCGACTGCCCATAGCTAATGGTAAGCTCGCCTGACTCGGCTAATGACGAACCTGAAAACGATACGATGATACTATTATCTAGGGTACGCCAAATATAGGACGTCTCAGACACGCGGATCAATCCCGCGCCCGTAAAACCAGCAAGCTGAATCAGACCAGATCCATCGATGTCGTCGACAATGTCGTTTCCGTCGCCGACACTAAATACATATTTATCATCGCCAAAACCACCTCGCAGCGTATCGTCGCCCCGGCCGCCTTCGAGAACATCATCGCCTCGCCCTCCATCGAGAATATCTTTGCCCTCTTCGCCGTATAACTGATCCTCGCCAGCAAACCCGTACAACACATCATCGCCGCTACCGGCAGTGATAGTGTCGGCCTCAAGTCCCCCGTAGATACGATCTGAAAGCTGGCTTCCTTCAAGCGAATTCGCCTCGTCCAAGCTACCGAAGACTATACGGCCGTTATTAGTTGCGTACCCTTCAGGGGAAGTGATCGTGTATTGACCGGTTTCATAATCGACAAATGCAAATGGCGTTTTGGCAGAGACGTTCCGCGGCACACTCAACAAGGCCTTAAGCAAGTCGACGCGATCTTGTAGCCAAGATTGATTAACGTCACCGCTTCCGGTGCTCTCATTGATTAGGCTGATCTTAGGAGAAGCTAGATCAAGGCCTTCAATATAGGCAGGCGCTAAATAGCGTAACGCTGCTCGCAATTGAGCGCCCTTAACATCGTCAATCAAGGCCGCACTCAAAGTTGCAGTCGATCCACCATCTAGGGTAGGAACCACGTTCAATGCATGCAAAGTGCTGCTGTCAAATGACGACCAAAACTGAAGAGTTACCTGCTCGAAATTGTTCTCATCCACAGTTGTCGCGTCAGCAGGCTTGTATAGGTTTATATAACCCTCAAGTTTACGCGCTTGGAGAGAGAATGCCTGAGACTCGTTGAGATTTAAAAACTTTCCCCCTGCAGATCCTAAAAATCCAAGTGTATTACTCAGCCACCAACCATAACTTTCGTATTCAGCCGCCAGACCCAATCGATGCCCAGAAAAGTAAGTAGACAACGGAAGAAGCAAGTAAGTATCCAGATAGGCAGTCGCGTTATCCGCACCGATAGAATCAGTAGAGTTTAGTATAGACTGCCAATATTCCGAAGCACTGTCGCTACCGAGCGTGGTAAAAGGTATATAGAGTGTCCATGCCGTAGCGGGCAGGCCGATAGCCTGGAATGAAAGGTTGTGGAGTGCCAACGCTTCTTGATAAGTAAGATCTGTAAAATCGCCTTGATTGAATTTTGTACTAAGAGCGTTAAGATAGCCGGCGGCCATCTCCTTACGCACATCATCGATCTGCGCATCACTCATATTTATACCAACATCGGAGGCCTGGCGTTTCATGTAGCTTACAGCCACTTGGCCGGCGATTGTGTCCATTGTGACAATACCCATGGCAAGTGATGGGTATTTGAAGCCGGTTTCCTGTTTTATGGTTTGATAGAATGCCGCAAGTTCCCCTCTGTTCAGATATTCGTTGAGCCTGCCGCGGAGTTCCGCCCATTGGGTTTGATCTATAACTTTGCTTTCAGTGTTCATTGGTTGGAGTCCTTCCGCAGGGCGGTAACGAGGGAAATTGCTTTTGCCTGAATATCTTGCCAGTTACGTAATAGCGCTCCGCTGTAGTGCATGGAGTACGTAATGTTCGTTGAAAGGTCAGTAACAGTATGGGTACAGTTCGGATTTTTTGTTTTTAAGTCTTTTCTTAAGTCGCATGCGATCTCGGCACATAGCGGAGGTCCAGATGCATATACATCAGAGATTCCATAGTAACGTTTCGAATCCCATAAAACAGGATCAGGAGGAAGGGTTAAATGGTCTAACCCAAACTCAGAGCTTGAAGGAATCATCACCGTATTTTTATACCGCTCAGGCGAACCGAAGCTGCTCGCCAGATGGATTCTAATCGAAGAAAGATCTGGATCAGTATATTCGGAAACAACATGCACATTGCAAGAAGGCTTGGGCGCTGTCTTAGCCTCCACCCGGACCCAATCACTTCCGTCACCAATCATTGTCCACTCCTTGAAATCCTCTTTGGTATATAAATGCATAGACGGATATCGAAATCCATAGGTATATGACACAAGTTTACGCGTATGGGATTCCAACTTAACTAACGCTGCAACCTCAGGAGGACCGTTAGGCAGAGTCACATACAAATTACCTAGAGCTAAATTTGAACGTTCCTCTTCAAATTTCCAAGCGCGATAGTGAGCTATCGACAAAACGATAATAGCCGTTAGCGCTACTAAGATAATAAGAAGTGCTTTTTTCGATTTATAAAGTTTTTTCAAGATCCCTTCCCTGTCAAATTAGATGCTCAGATCTTCGACGTCGTTTCCACATGTGTTTTTAGAAAATGCCGCTACAGAGTGAGCGGCCTAACGTTGTCTACCATGCTCTCGTTCGCGGATCAGTGAATTCTCAATCGAATCGGTCACCGCCGATTTTACTTTAGTGGGAAACAAAGCGGACCGACAAACGGTTCACAGCAATATCACTCTAATATCACTAAGCTTACCTGCCAACGCTTCATATGGTATGAGTAGCCGCCTAATGATGATGCCGGAACGCTTTCCATAATGTAGTCAGCACGCGACAGGTTATCAAACTACCGCTCCCTAATACTTTCATCTTTATATTGCTGCAAAGGACTTAGAAAATACTCAATGATACGTCGCTCATCCGTTTTCACTTCTGCAGTAACTGACATTCCAGGTGATACCTTGACCTCGTTGCCATTTACCATAAAACTGTTAGACGTCAGCTGAATTCGAGCCTTATAGACTAGACCGCGCTTTTCGTCCTCAATAGCATCTGCAGAAACACTTCCTACAATACCGCTTAGTACACCGTATTTTGTGAATGTAAAAGTATCCAGCTTAACGCTTACGGCTTGGCCAGGATGAATAAATCCCACGTCCTTATTCTCTAATATTGCCTCAACTTCCATTACTTGGTCAGTTGGCACTACAAGCATAAGCTGCTGCGCTGGAGTTACTACGCCCCCTACGGTATGGGTAGCAATCTGCTGAACGACGCCATCTACCGGTGAAGTTAAGATCGTTCTACTCCTTTGGAACTGCGCTTTGGAAAGTTCCTGTGTTAGTCCGGCGATTTTAAGGTCCGCCTGGTGTAGCAAATCCAGGATTGTCCGTCGTGCCTGGGCAATGACGCCATCCCGGCGCCGTTCGGCCTCTCGTTTAGCTGCGACGGCTTGAGCAACACTACTGGCTTGAAAGGCAATCTGCCGTTCAATCTCCAAGCGCGCTTGCTCCTTTTCAAAATATGCATGACGCGCTATGTATTGCTTTTGTAAAAGACGTTGATAATCATCAGCTAGTTTCACTGCAATAGGAAGCGCTCTACGATAGCTAGCTAACTGTTGCTGAGAGGTAGCGATATCCGCCTGGCGTTGCCCTATCTCAGCTTCTGCTAACTGAACGCTGGTAGCAAACTCCTCGTACTGCCCTCGTAGCCACTGGGCCGCACTTTCCAGATCTACCGCAGTTAAATTAGAAATTGCCTGTGAACTAAAATTCGGAGGACGCCGATTTTCAATTGCAACAAGCATCGCGTTAGCACGTGCGCTGTCTATCCTTGCAGCAATCAGTTCGTTCTGAAGCCGCTCTACATCTGCTTTCGCGGTTGTTGGGTCCAAGATGATCAATACATCCCCAGCCTTAACCGTGTCCCCTTCATTAACCGTCACGCTTTTTATGACTGCCGTTTCGCTCGGCTGTATCACTTTAGTTCTACCGGTCGCTATGACCTTTCCGACGCCTACCGCGACTACGTCTACTTTCCCGATGCATGCCCAAAGTAAAGAGATAGTAATCAAGCATACAAGAAGCCAAAGCGCTATTCGCGGTGTTGGACTGACTGGAGTATCTTGCAGCTCAAGCACTGCGGGAAGAAACTGAATTTCGTGAATTTTTCTGATCGGTGTATCTGTGTCGCGTCTACCCCGCCAGGCCGCAACAAACACCCTATAATACTGCCGGACTAATTGATCTTGACCTCTACCCGCACTCCGATGATGCCTTTTTGACGGTATTCCTGTGCTCTTCGATTCTATGGGATCTTGCATTAGACACCACCTTGCTGAAGACGATAGAGGCGCGAATAGTGACCTGCTTGTTGATTAAGCAGGTCGGCATGTGCGCCTGCCTCTACAATTTTTCCGCGGTCAAGTACAATTATACGATTAGCTTCTCTGACTGCGCTCAAGCGGTGCGCGATGATAATTACCGTTCGACCCTTACATATATCCTTCATGTTGTTTTGGATGATGCGCTCCGATTCGTAATCCAATGCGCTTGTAGCTTCGTCGAAAATCAATATTCTTGGATTTCCGATGAGCGCGCGAGCAATCGCTATTCGCTGGCGCTGCCCGCCGGATAATGAGGCGCCATGTTCCCCGACTATGGTGTCGTATCCTTCAGGCAGCTCGAGAATGAACTCGTGCGCCCCGGCAAGCTTCGCCGCTGCGACGACCTTTTCCAGAGGCGCAGCCGGATCTGTTAGCGCTATGTTTTCCCTTACGCTTCGGTTGAACAAAATATTGTCTTGAAGTACAACCCCTATCTGACGACGTAACGAAGCAATATCTACCATTGCCAAGTCGAGCCCATCTACTGTGATACGTCCTGATGAAGGAACATATAGACGTTGTAGAAGTCTAGTTAACGTGCTTTTACCTGAACCCGATCTCCCTACAACACCAATGACTTCGCCCGCCGCAACGCCTAAACTTAGTTCACTTATTATATCTGCACCGTCCGCTCGATATTTAAAGCTAATATGTTCAAACTGAATATTCCCTTTTAGTATTGGAAGACTCGCTTTGGAGCGAGCAGGTACTTCGGTGCGCGCGTTTAATATCTCCCCAAGACGCTGAACTGAAACACCAGTCTGCTGAAAGGAAGTCCATAAGTTAGCAATTCGCATGATAGGTTGCGCGACTCTTCCTGCCAGCATATTAAAGGCTATCAACTGCCCTACTGACAGCTCACCATTAATTACAAGCTTTGCCCCATACCATAGAGTAGCAGCCGTGACTAATTTTCCGATAATCGAGACGCTTTCGTTTGCCCAAGAAGAAAGATTTTGTGTTTTAAACGTTGCAGATATGTATGCGGCCAACTGGTTATCCCACCGCCTACTAACATGGGGTTCGATTGCCATTGACTTCAACGTCCCCATTGCACTTATAGTTTCCACCAAGAAAGCCTGGTTTTCAGCTCCCTTTGAAGAACTTTCGTCGATTCTGTTTCTTAGCGCTGGAGTGATAAATAAGGAAATAATCACATAAAACGGCAACGAAGATACGACTATTAGAGTCAGCCATCCACTGTAATAAAACATTACTCCAATGAAGATAATTGAAAAAAAGACATCAAGAACTAGAGTGACCGAATTGCCAGTGAGAAAACTGCGGATATTTTCTAGCTCCCTCATCCGAGCAACAGAGTCGCCGACTCTTCTGGCCTGGAAATAGGTCATTGGAAGAGCTATTAAATGACGGAAAAGTTTTGTACCTAATTCTACGTCAATCCGACTAGCTGTATGTGAAAATACGTAGCTTCTAAGTCCGGAGAGTACTGTTTCAAAGATCATCACCACGATCAAGCCGATCGCTATAACATCTAACGTCGATAAGCCGTGATGAACTAGCACTTTATCCATCACAACCTGGAAAAAAAGCGGTGTCACTAGCGCTAAAATTTGCAAAACAAAAGATACTAAAAGTACTTCCGCAAGAAGCTTACGGTACTTGACGAGTGATGGTATAAACCAAGTGAAATCGAATTTGGAATTAGTTACCGTTTGGTGTTGTGCGGATCTCACTAGCACTAATTGGCCAGACCAACGTGCGTCAAGTTCTTCAATTGTTATTACTTCTGGACGCACGGATTCAGGATGGTGTACCAGTACCTTACCATCGGTAGAGCGGGCAATTATGAAATAGTCACCATCATTTGATCGCGCTATTGCAGGTAAAGGAGTAGCCGCTAGCCTCGCGCTTTCTACTAGGGCAGACTTGGCTTTCATACCCAGCTTTCTAAGTACAAGAACAATATCACCGCTATCTAAAGCGGCCGCGCTACTATGTTCGTGTTTAAGCTGCTCGTATGTCGTTGCGATCTCAAAAAAACGTGCGAGCATCACGATACAACCGAGGCCGGTATCAATCGGGCTTTCCGCGGTCGAATCTTGATCACCGAATCCGCTAAGGCTCATTATTTCTGTCACCTGTATTTTAGAAAACAGTAGAAGGCATTTCTTGTGATTGACGACTAATCACGTTTAGCGTTTGCAGCTTCCGCGGCCGCGTTTTTAGGCAAATAATCTCGATCTGCAACGTATTCAGAATCCAAATATAAGTTAAGACTATTTATATCTTCTGCTGTCAGAATCCCGGCAGACATTTTCAATTTAGTAACATCTACTACGTAGTCGTAACGTGCGTTGTTGTATTGCCTAACAGATCCAAACAGTTGCCGCTGCGCGCTTAACACATCACCGATATTTCTGGTCCCCACTTGCAGCCCTATCGCGTTTGCCTCTAATGCCTTCTGCCCTGATATAACGCTTGATATCCGCGCTCGAATTTGCTCCACGTCGTCATTTACAGCGCGGTAAGCGTTCCTAATGCTCATCACTACTTGACGCCGCTTATCTTCCTGCTCATCTTCGCGCTGAGATAACCTTTGATTGGACTCACGTATTTGGGAATTGATAGAGCCTCCGCTATAAATTGGCACACTCAGTTCTATTGCGATTGTTGCCTGCTCAACGTTACCACGGTACCCAACGGAATTTATGTCGGCGGAATTTGTATAACCAAAACTATCGTTGTCTCCGGTTCGATAAGATGCGACTAGGTCTAAGGTAGGGCTATGACCGGATTTGCGTTGCATCAGCGTATTGTGAGCAGCTCTTACTGCACTCTGCGCCGCACGGTATTCGAGATTTTGCTGCAATCCGAACGCAACCCAAGCAGAGGAATCTCTCGGACTAGGTAGTATTTTTGGCAATTCGTGCCTCAAGCCGGATAAGCTGGAATACTCTTTACCGGTAACCTGCGTAAGCGCTTCAAGTCCGTCCTCTAATTTCCGTTTGGAGCCAAGTCTATTAGCCTGAGCGGTGTCGTACGCTGCCTGAGCGTCGAGCACATCTGTAATGCTTGCGACGCCATCATCTAACCTACCCTGTGCGAGTTCTCGCTGATGTAAGAACGCTGCCTCTTCTGCCTTAGAAACAGCATTTTCATCTTGCTGGCGGAGTACTTCAGTATACGCTTCCACTACGCGTACTATGAGTTGCTGCTCCTTTGCTTCTAGCTCGATCTCGGCTTGTAAAACGGAATCTTGTGCTGCCTTAAGTCCGTACCACCTATCGGGTCTGAATAGGGGTTGAGTTAAGCTTGCTTTGAAGACGAGCCCACTACGCTCTCTGGTCGATACGCTTTCACGACTCAAAGTAGTGACATCATTGGTAGCACCTGCAGTCACCGTTGGTAGCAGGCCAGCTCGCGCCTGTGGTACCTGCTCGACTTGCGCGCGATAAGCGTGCCTTAGCGCAGATATCTGTGCGTCATGCTCCACGGCTTCAGCGTAGATCTGCCTGATATCCGCTCTGCTAGTTGGAAACGTTGAGCCCTGGGATGCCATAACTGCCTTCGCACTGCAGACTAATGATATTAGGATGATAGTATTAACAGGTGTCGACATTCTGGCTCACTTGGCGGGTTTTGCGTTACCCATACACAGCATGTGCCAGCGCTATCAACCTTCAGTCCTATTGCGATGAACGGTGTAGTAGCAATTTAGTCTCATTGCGTATCTAGATTGAGTGCAATCTTCGGACAAAGGCAGCGCGCTGGGAAAACCCCTGAAAACTCGCC
>Ga0157368_1000774_pt1 | contig 14583 bp, 14 predicted proteins | sample AttbisABBM3_FD_113146 | JGI IMG/M metagenome (GOLD analysis project Ga0157368, IMG submission 113146) | Fungus gardens microbial communities from leaf cutter ant in Botucatu, State of São Paulo, Brazil - Atta bisphaerica ABBM3 | ecosystem: Host-associated > Fungi > Mycelium > Unclassified ...
AAAGTAGTAGCACAGACCATCGTAGTTTAGTATATAAGGTAGATGTCCCTGTATGGAGTTCTCTATTGAGTTTTCTTGTGTTACTCAATACAAGAGTATATCTTTTACTCAACACAGAGTCTAAGTCATAATATAAGTAGTCAATAGATAGTATAAATTGAAATAAGAAGAGAGCCCACTAACACTTATAGATATTGCTTCAAGTTTAGAATATAAGTCTGAGAACAAGGTCAGTACTAGTTTCTCTTTCTTACCATTGTTATCACCTTTATACTACTACTACCCTTTTTAATACTCTTACCAATAAATTCTCCTTCTCATTACAACATGAGTCAATACAACCAAGTAAAGCAGTTGTAGCTCTTAATAAGATAATAAGCAGAACAAATGGTAGCAATAGTAGGAGCAAAAGAAAAAGCAAAGAAAGAAACTCCAAAGCCCAGAATTAAGCAAAAGTAATTAAACTATTTTTGTTGAGTAGAGAAACAAGTCAAGTGGCAGAGTTTGTTACAGCATTTAGATTGTATATTAGAATAAGAATAATGTTAGGATGACTAAGTAGAAGAGCAAAACACTTTAAATCTTCAGAAAATTGTAAGTTTATTGTCTAAGAAATACTAAACTTGTTATGTCTTAAGACTTAGAGTTAAAGTTAAAAGAGTAAACCTTGGATTGGATTAATCACAAGAGAACTTGATGAAGTTCTCAATATAATGTATCTACCTTATATACTATACTAGTTGACCCTTGCATCTAGCCTACCCTAAAGACCATGTGTAAACCTTAAGGTTAATATATGTAAAACATGCTGTATGACATCATTGTTCTAGATTCTCTACATCCTTCTATTGCACATGATTGTATGATCATTACTGTAACTGTGTCATGTGAACATTTGTGACTGTGTAACAGTGACATCACATTAAACTTTAACCCTAGATAAAGTAAAAAGTAAAATAAAAGTAAAATGAAAAGAAAAAGAGAATAAAAGTTCATTATTCACAACTCTGACAAAACTATATACTTATCTCTAGAAAATCCTAAGAGAATAGAATGAGAATTCCTAAAGATAACAACTACTCTATATAATAACATGTCCATTCTAATGTATCAGAATTCTGTTTACATAAGCAAGGAATGATGATACTTAAGTAATCAGAAACAGTTCAAAATAGAGTGACTGAATTGGAAAAAAGCTAGAATGCTTAGCAAGTGCTTCTGGAGTGTAAAAAATTAAATAATACTAGCAAACTTCAGAAGACCACAGAGCATTGCAGAAGAGCAAGAGAATACTAGAAAGGGAAGTTAAATGACATATCTGGACAGTTAGGAGTATTGGTATATAGCTTGAAGAAGTTTAGAGCATGGGAAATCAGGTAAGCAGATAAGTACAGATATGGAAAAGGATCATGAAATATAGATCAGCTAAAAAAACATGGAAGAGAAAAGTCTTGGAAGAGTCAGTTCTCTTATAGATGAGAGATGTGAAAGTGAGAGAACAAGTGTAGTAGATTACAACATATGTGTAGAAAGAATTGGCAAACATCTAGAAGAAGAATTTTTTAGAAAATATGGATACAGAATTTAAGCTAGTAGAGGACCTTTTGGCAGAACTAAAGAGAGAATTTGGAAAAAAGTGACAATGAGTCAGCCAAAGTAGCCAAGCTCAAAAAGGTAGAGTAGAAAGCTAGAACTATGGGAGAATTCATATAGAAGTTTGAAAAAACAGCAAGAAGAAGTAGATATGAGGGATGGGTATTGGTGGAAGAATTTAAATAAACATGCCACCAATATAAATAGGCATTAAAAAGAGAGTAGGAGAGAGAAAGAGAGGCTGAGAGGAAAAAAGAAAAATAGAGATTAAGGAAAAAAATAGATGGGAACAGCAAACAACTAAGGAAGACTTAGGCTACAATTGTTTCTATCCTAGATCTGGCTAAAAAGGCAGGAAGAACAGTAGATGTTAGCAGAGCCTACTCTAATGGAGAGAGTGGAAAAACAAATGTAGTGGTGGTCAAGAACTCTCTAAGAGAAGTAAAAGTGAAAATTGGGCTAGAAAGAGTTGATAAACAAGAAAGAGTAATGGTAGAGGCATTGTTGGATAGTGGTATAAGAGAACTGGTTATGAGTTTAGAATTTGCAAGGAAGTAAGAATTTAAGTTGAAGAAAATCAAAAGACTTATTTATGTGAGAAATGTAAATAGTTCTTTCAATAAGAAAAAACCTATTGAACATATAGTAGAAGTCAATATTGATTATCAGAGACATAGAGAAAGAAAAGAGATTGATGTGATTAGTGGTTAGAAGTAGAGTGTGATTTTGGGAATGCTATGGCTAGTACACCACAATCCTAAGATTAATTGGAGGACAGGAGAAGTAAAAATGACAAGATGTCTAAAGAAATGTGGAAAGCTGTGGAGACCAAAGCAGGGGAAATTAGAGTGGTAAAAGCAAAAGGAAGAAGAGAAAAAAAAGAAGAGGGAAAAAAATAAGATAAGAAAAAGAAGAAGAAAACAGCAAAGTCTAAAGAAGAGACCAAGAAATTAGTTCCTCAAAGATTCTACAAATAGATTCATATCTTTGGGAAAAGCAAGTAAGAGAATATCAATGAAAAAAATATGGGATTATATAATAGAGATGAAGAAAGAATTTGTGTCAAAGAAGAGAAAGGTATATCCATTGTCAAGAGAAGAGAAAGAAGAGGTGTGCAAGTTCATTGACAAACAATTGGGAAAGGGATATATTAGACTTTCAAAGTCACTTCAAATGGCACCAGTGTTTTTTGATTTCAGATATTATAGAAAATATTGGTATAAAAAAGTATTTATGACTCCAGAAGAGTTTTTTGAACCTACAGTAATGTTTTTTAGACTTACTAACTCTCTCATAGCATTTCAAACAATGATAAATGAAATTCTATAGGATTTGATCAATACTGGGAAAGTAGCAAACTTTATTGATGATATAATAGTGGGTATAGAGGAGGAGGAAGAATATGATGAAGTAGTAGAGGAAGTAGTAAAAAGATTAGTAAAAAATGACTTTTATATCAAACTAGAAAATACAAGTGGAAAATAGTATTTGACTAGCTAACTCCCAAGAGAGTCAAAGATGTTTAGAAATATTTTGAACTTGCCAACTATTATAAGTAGTTTATTAGAGACTTTACATCTATAGTTAGGCTATTATATGACTTGGTAAAGAAGAATCAGATATGGGACTGAATAGAAAAGCAGGAGAAGGCATTTAATGAGTTGAAGGAGAAATTTACAAAAAAACTAGTATTAGCCATACTAGATTTAGACAAAAAATGAGAATGAAAGTGGATGTATCAGACTATGCAATAGGAGAAGTTTTGTCAATGAAGTATAAAAATGAATAATGGAGGCCAGTGGTATACTTGTTAAAATCTCTTAATAAGATGGGAAGAAATTACAAAATCCATGATAAGGAGATATTGGTAATGATTAGAGGTCTAGAAAACTAGAGACATTTATTAGAGGATACCAAGTTTAAGTCAAGGTTTGGACTAATCACAAGAACCTAGAATATTTCACAAAGGTACAAAAGTTAAATCACAGACAAGCTTAATAGGCTTTATATTTGTCAAGATTCCACTTAAATTTGAAACATGTACTAGGCACAAAAATGGAGAAAGCAGATAATTTGAGTAGAAGACCAGATTGGAAGATGGAAATAGTGAATAACAATGAAAATCAAGAACTAATAAAAAAAAGATTAGATTAGAGAATTGGTAGAAGTAGTAGTAGAAGAACCGGAAGTAGATATAATAGAAAAAACAAAGATAGCTAGGAAAAAGAATGAAGAAGTAGTTAGAGTAGTAGAGAAAATGAAGATAGCTAGGGTTGAGAGTAGAGATAATTTGGTTATATCATGATATGCCAGTAGTGAGATATATGTTATGATTCTAAGCTTGGCTCAGATTGCAACTAAGGCAGAAACTTGAAAAAAGAGTAAGAAGATGATCAATTGGTAAAACATAAAGATATAGGCTGGTATCTACTACTATATATACCTATAAACTATAAGGAAAGTGTATGATGTCCATGAATAATACATAAGGAAGAAATGAGCAAAACATGATAAAGCTTCTACTATTATATGAGGTGCAAACTGATAAAACATGAGGATCAAGTAAATTACAGTAAATATGAGTCAAAGATAAAACAAACCCTAACATATGTTTAAGACATGTCAACTATGAGGTAAACATTGTTATAACATGAGGTAGAGATTATAGCAATCATAACAACATAAAGGGTAATAGAAGACAATAGAGTTGGTGACACAGAATTATTGGTAGCCAAGTGTTATAAATTGATTTTCAAGACTTCTAAAACTTCTGCTTTCTAACTCTGGATAAAACTCTAAGTATTTTTAGATATATATCTGTGCTTGCTCATGTATGGATTAACTATTATGATTCAAGACTTATAGAGTATTGTGGCAACTACTAACCAAGACAGTCAATAGTGTACTAAGTAGTCTTATAAGCAAAGAATCTCATAGAAATTACAAGAGAACTTGACAAGAAGTCTCTGATGTATTCCTACACTATATATACTACTTACACATGGTCTGTGCTAACAATTAATAACCCTACCCTAAGGTCTATGTGTTATCCATAAGTATACTATAAGGTCAACATGCTATAAACATAGATCTTGACATTATTTCTTCCAATCTTTTCTATCATATTCTAGACCTATGATGTAATTTCATGTGATGCATCATGTGACTGTAGTTATGTGCCTCTTCATCATCCAAGAAATAAAATAAAAAGAAAAGAAAAATAAAATATAAGGGTTTAAGCATACTATGACATAGAGTAAAGTCAAGAAAAGAACCTTGTATTAGAGTTAACATAAGAGAACTTAATGGAGTTCCAAGTACAAAGTGTTTACCTTATATACACTAGACTAATAATCTATACTATACTAAACCTAACCTACTCTAAAAAGCATGTATACTATATACTATTGACATGTAATATGACATCATTGTTTCAGAATCTTCTATGTTTTTCTGTGTGATGTGTGATTATGTGACTATAACTGTGACATGTGATGAATATGTGATAGTTTGTAGTAGTCATATGTGACATCATGCTAATCTCTAATCTTAAGTCCAAAAATAAGAAAATAAATAAAAATAAATAGAAATATGAAATGAAATGAAAATAAATAGAGCTCACTATCTTCAACTCTGATATTAACCTATCATGTTTCATATTCTAGTAACTTGTTGCCTAGACTTCTGTTTATTCTATAGTTTAGAAACTATCTCTATAACATTTTCTTAGCTATTCTCTATACTACTATTTTCCTAGCTACAGTTTCAACTACAGACTCAGTATTTAAGACCAAGTAGATAGTCTGTAGCCTCTAGTCTGGAAATTAACTAAACTACTTGACTTTATTCCCTTATCCAACAACTTTACTTTCTTTTAAACTTGGATTCTTCTCTCTAGTACCCATTCAAAAATTATGGCCATGTAACAGACAATGGCATAATATTTAAGTTAAGGCCAAGATCATTATCTGAGATTTAGTTGCAGATTTACAGATAAGTTTCTAAGCTTGATTTACAACCCAGATGCTTTACCTACTCTTATGAATAATCACATACATCTCCAAATAAGTTTTCATACTTGATCTGACCTCTCTTGCCACATAACTAATCTGGATATCCACTTGAAGTGAGTATTATGTTTGACACCAGATCTGACAAAGAATATAGAAAGGTATGTGGATGGACATGATTTTTGTTAGAAAATAAAGAATAGAACAGAAGCTCTAATAGTTCAAATTTGATAATGAACAAAGTATCAGAGAAGCTATAGATGGATCTGATGGTGAATTTTATCACAAAGTTACTATTAGTAGCAGGAAAGGATACAATTTTAGTAGCTTGTGATAAGTTGTCCAAGATAGAATAGAAGGAATGTCAGTAGAAGAGTTGGCAAGGTTGTTTAGGGACAATTTATGGAAGTTGCATGGATTACCAAAGAGTATAATTTCAGACAAAGGACCTCAGTTTATAGCAGAGTTAATGAAGAAGCTAAATAGAATGTTAGAGATTGAAATGAAGTTGTTGACAGTATACCACTCTCAAACAGATAGGCAAATAGAACATATGAACCAAGAGTTAAAACAGTATTTGTAGTTCTTTGTATATCATAGACAGAAAGATTGGTCAGAGTGGTTGGCTAGACAGAGTTTGCAGTAAACAGCAAAGTTTATTCAGCAACTAAAATATCTCTGTTTATAGCAAATTATAATAGAGAATTAAGAATGAGGACAGATATATTGAAAAAAGAAAAGATGAAAAAAGTAACAGAGTTTTTAGAAGAGATGAAGAAGGTTTAAGAGAAAGCTAGAGCAGTATTAAAGAAAGCACAGGAAAAGATAAAGATCTGGTATTCAAAGAATGACTAGCAAAAAAGTTGATAGAGAGATATGTGGGACTGTATATGATAGAAAAAGCAAAACTAATAGAAGTGGAAGAAGTTAAAAAATAAAAGATAGAAAAAATAATAAATAAATGAAAAATTAGAGGAGTTGTAAAATATTGGGTATGGTAGAAGAGATTCACAATAGAATATGATACATAGGAAAGAGTAAAGAACTTGTAGAATATGAAGGAAGCAGTAGTAGAGTTTGAGGGAAGAATGAGTGCAGAAGTAAGAAGACAAGAAAAGCTGGATAGAATAGAAGAAAGAGATTTTAGAAGAGGAAATTTACCAGGAAAGTATACAGCAAGAATATTGTATGAATGGAATAATGGAAAATTTGAGGAAGAGTATTTAAGAAAGTTAGAAGACAATGGACTCTATTCATTTCATTTTCCTTTCTTATTTTTATATTTATTTTCTTATATGGAAAACTAGAGTTAGGGTTAGTGAGATATTACTTGTGATGGTTACATATGTCACAAAGTGTGACAAATGTGTGACACATGTTACAGTCATAGGTCACACAGTTATAGAAGGTTCTAGAATAGATAGTATAGTTACAGCATGTTGATCTTGTAGAGAGCATATAAACCTTTAGAGTAGGTTAGTTATAGTGTGTACACAGACTATGGTCTGTGATATATAAGGTAGACTAGTTTGTAATAGGAATTATCTAAGTTCTCTTGTGTAAACCTTATACAAGATTCTTTTTTTTACAAGATTCTTTTTTTACTTAACTCTGAGTCTTGAGTTGTAACATCCTTGATTGATCTATCACTATCAATTAAGGACTTTGTCAACTTCTTAAAGGAGTGTTTTATACCCATCCAAACATCTAATCTATCTGACTTCTATATCACAGATAATGCTTATCTAATATCTACTCAAAACATCTATAAAAGTGGATATCTTTTCTTTCAGTCTATGCATACTCTTCTAGTATAAATCAACCTAGTTCTGTTTCATGACTAATTACTCCATGTTTGATCACATGACTTTCTCATGATCTCCTTGAAACTCTAGGCTCTATTCTGAGAACTTTAGTATATTCAGAGTAGTTATTTGTCTCTTTGGATGTAGTTTTAGTTATTAAGTATTAGTATTTAAGATATTAGATACTTCGTAGTTTCTTACCTTGAAAATCAATCAGAGTTGTGCACCAATCTGGGTGCCCATGCTTAGACTTTTAACTTCTCTCATATCCTACTACTCCTTAGTACTCTCTTTCCAAATATAACCATCATAACATGCAAAGGCACAGCATATTGATGGAGATCAACTCAAATGTAAAATGAACATTGTTCTGTTGGAGAATGAGAAGGTTTTGAGTCAACTACAGTCTATAGTGCTGAATTTGACCTACTGAAATTTATACGGTTCAGTTGAGCACTAATGCTCAGATGCTTAGCATTAGGGTACAAATACATCGATAAACTGTTGACCTCAAAGCCAGCAGGCCTCCACCCCCACAAAAGCGAGACTACGGATGGGAATGGAATATCACCCTGGCCATCCACGATCGCTCACGGGCATTAAGCACAAGTCTCATGGTTTCCTATGTACAGCTTATGCAAGTGATTATTAAGTGAGGTGGAAGGACCATAGAACACAATAAGCAATGTGAAAGAACTTTCGAATCATAGTTCCTGCCTCAACGCGTCCAACTCATCGTCTAGCTCTTGTTGTGTCATATTTCGGCAGCCGTCTCTGCTCCTTCTGGCACTTCTTGAATTTCGTGTATCTCGACTTTGTCTCCCCAGCCCTCCTCTCCTTCTACTGCCATCTAAGTCCACCTTGGCCAGCGATAAACGCTCCCGCAGGGATCCTGAGCTTGGTCTTTCTTCGCAGTTGATATCATCGACAAATTTCCAGATTCCACGTTCTCCTTGCGTTCGGCGCGTCAACCTGTCATTCGACCTGGGTCTCTTGAACAGACTTCGATCAAATTCGAAAGAATTGGGGTGAGAGAAACGATCGAGCAGGGTTTTCCCATCTTTTGCAATGTAATCCGACCGCATCTTTGATGGAGGAGATGCAGGAACCTCATCCACTACATCTGTGACTTGAGCTTCATCTGCGCCAGAAGCCTGCCGGAGTTGATCCAGCTCAGCATCTAATCGTCGTCTTTCTGTGTCTTCATTAACTGCAGCCAAGTCAACATCATCCTTTCGAATTCTCTTGATGGGAGGTAGATCGCGACCGTCGAAGAGTTCCTTTCCTGCTTCAATTCCGTGCCGCTTATAAAACTCGCTCTCCTTTTTGGCACCCCTTTTCTTCACGTCGCTGTGCCTTGCCCATCGCATTTTAAGTACTCCTTTAAGCCCTTCGCTTTTACCTAAGGTCTTGTTTATTCGTGCCTCCGCTGGCCACAAGGAAATTGGGATAGGTTTTGCGGTAACGAACTCATCAGGATCTGGTTCCTCCATAGAAGACTTTTGAAGTAGGGTAAATGCGGCGCGAGCAAAGGAGTTAGAATTGTAGACGAGAATGCAGGTTTGGTCATTAACCCATTCAAGGCCAAGTGGTGTGGTGTCAAAGTATTTAGCGTAGGCAAATAGTCGTGCGGTCGGGAGGTGGGATATGGGAGCACCTTGGAGGAAAATGGCATTCGCTCTATAGCCAATTTCTAATTTCGAAGAGTCAAACGATGGAACAAGAGCAATGGGGCATGACTAGCCTTCCATTTCAATTTCGTTGTCTTCCAAGGATTCATCTACGGGTTCTTTACGGTCGAAGATGACTTCTTTATCCTCGCGCTTACGCTGTACAACAATTCGATGAGCGTTCGCGAACCATGGATTATTCCACCCGGCCACGGCCGCATTTGGTAGGGAAAGTAGCGGCATTTGCATTCAGAGTCACAGAGCAAACAGCGCCAGATAGACAACAATGCTGGAATCAGGTTTTGCATTCCAAAGAACAAAGATTTGGTGAAAGGACATACCTTAGTACTCTGGGCTTCGGCGAGAAGATAGATTTTTGTAGTCCCTATGCGGCTGGCCAGGTTGGAACGTGGATCGTCCTCGTTTGTAGTCTGTATTTGCTGCTCGTAAGCAATAGAGTTGTCACAGGATAGTGTATTCCCTGGCTCATTGCCTGGTGATGCAAGATCTGTAGCAACGTCCATGATTGGGGTGATGATGGTTAGAAGTGCAGTGACGGACAACTGATGGCAAACAAACAAATCTATCTCCATTTCTGCTCCTCCTCGCTGACAGTAACCCAGTGACCTCTTCTCGAAACTGTGAACCGGAAAACATGTCGGAAGCGGCCGAGTATATTGTCAAAAATCACAAATCCCATAGGAAAGACAAACGTCAGTTCCAATGCAATAGTTCCAATGCAATCCCCAGACTTTCCGCCTAACCAGTCGAACTAGCTTGGGACACAGATGACATTGACCAGTACGCTTGCTTTCTCTCTCACTACTACATGGCATCTAATGTGTAACGACTTCATAGCGTGAGATCTCCAGGCCTGTGTTCACTTCAATTTTGATCTGAACTCTTTCAGTGGAAAGTTGAACCCTTCACGCAAACGGACAATAAGAGCGGAACTTTCACGGAAGAGTCGTCTTTTGCCACCCTTTTCCCAAAATATCGGGAAAGTTACTTGCGAGAAGCATGGAGTGCTGTAACTAAGGCTCTGGAGACTCTTGTAAGTGTGGCTGTCCTTTCTTGCACTTCCCTGAATCGATCATCTTAATTTTATTCCCTCTTTCATATCTTCTAATATCACTTCTTGCGGCCATTGCTGGCAGGGTGTTTCTTGTACACTTGACCTGGTCAACGGTTCAATGTCCGTCCGGACTACACGCAAAACCTATGATCCTTATATCATTCTCAAAGCACGCGACTTGATAAAATTACTTGCTCGTGGTGTAGCAGTTAAACAAGCTGTGAAGATTCTTGACGACAACATGGCATGTGATATCATCAAGATTGGGAATCTCGTTCGGAATAAGGAGAGATTCGTAAAACGTAGACAGAGGATTATAGGACCAGATGGCAGCACGCTCAAGGTACGTATATTCATTAAATATAATATATTCAATCATATGCTGAAAACAAAATTTGAAATAGGCGATTGAGTTACTCACTCGATGCTATGTCCTTGTACAGGGAAATACAGTCAGCGTGATGGGACCGTACAAATCCCTCAAGGAAGTGAGAAGAATAGTACTTGACTGTATGAAAAACATACATCCTATCTATCGAATAAAAGTACGTTCCTGCGCTCACTGGCTTGCAGGGTGCCGTTGTAACCTGCCCTCCAGGAACTCATGATTAGGAGGGAGCTCGCCAAGGACCCTAGACTAACAAATGAATCTTGGGACCGTTTTCTTCCCCAGTTCCGCAAGCACCACCTCAAGACTTCAGAAAAGACGGCCAAGAAGAACGAAAAGTTACAAGCAAAGGCAGAGGCTCGCACGGTTGCCGGTCTTGTAGCAAACACGATCGAGGCGAAGAAAGAAATGAGAAAAGAAAAGGACAAGAAAAAAGTGTATACACCATTCCCACCGGCTCAACAGCCTCGAAAGGTCTGTAGTGTCTTAAGTATTTGATCAGCACCATAGTCCCGCCATACCGGGAAGTCAGGCGATCCTCTATTTCAACCAAATCTCTTTCACTTGCTTTGGGATGAGCACTCATGTATCATTTCTTTAGATCGACCTTCAATTGGAATCGGGAGAGTATTTTTTGAAATCACATGAGAAAGAAGCACGAGAAACACAGCGGCGAAAGCAACAGGTCAGACTCTTTCTACTCTTACCAGCACCTGATAAGCTCTATATGCCCTGCTCTGTTTTCGTTTTTTAGCAACTGGAAACTACAACAAAACGAAAGGAGAAAAGAGCAGGGGCGTTTATTGCTCCTGTGGAGAAGGCGGAACCCACTGTCGAGGAACGGCTCAAAAGAAAACACTCTGCGGCGGCAGGTGTCAATAAAGAGGAGGTGATTGCAAATTTTGAGTCAGAGAAGCGAAAGAGAAAAAGAAAGGATCACGAAGGTAACTAGAGTTGTTGGCGCTAAGGAACTGGGATTTTCACCCTGGTGTATTGTATCTAGTTGACTCCCACTCAGGATGTCATGATCGACTAATCCGTACGAGATATTGCATAACACATGTGAAGGGTTCAAATTTAATTCCTGTTGCGATGCCCCTTCATCCGGACAAATGTCACGTTATGCTGCCCTTCCGTGTATCTTACCTGCGACATTACAGCTCTTGGTCTAGTAAAATGCATGAGGAAGCAGTGGAATATCAAGAGGGTGATTTAGTCTAGGCTGACAGAGTGAATGTCAAGTTGAAGGAATATCGCTCTGCAATGTCATCCATGTGGCTACCCAAATAGGGTCAATAAGTACATACATGCTGTTGTAGTATAATGCTCGAGAGTGGTGCCCTGTTACATAAGCTGTCGGTTGTCCACTCGGTTGTCCACACACTACGCGTTGCTGCTTTAGGGTTCCTTCCAACAGACCAACCTACAAAAAGTTACAATTCAAATGAGTTGGACCTTTCGCAATCATGAAGAAAGTAGGGGCATCATCTTATGAACTCAAGATACCGAAAATGTGGAGGAAAATGTGGAGGAACTTGCATCTAGTCATCAAAACTGAAGCCATATATTTGCTTTGTCTTCGATCAAGAATGATCTACAACGACTATCACACCAGACAACCAAAATGCAATACAGGACAGGAAGTCGAACAAATTTTGAATTCAAGATGGTGACGAGAAAACCTTCAATACCTTGCAAAATGGCAAGGACAGCCATTCGAAGAAGCTACTTAGGAAGTTCAACGAAAGTCAAAAGCATGTTACACAGTTTTCACGAAACTCACCCGAAGACTTCCTACAATCAGAATCCTGGGGAGCCTACAGCGATATCGCAAAGGCGTGATCTTAGGAGGTGGTAATGACATTTTACATCTCCATCAATATGACAATATGACTTGATCACGCAGTAGCAATGACTCGCCTGTAGGCTTACCAGTTCGGTATATATAGTTTAGTAGTTCATTCCGTATCGTCAGTCTCAGTCTAATCACTTATATCCTTATTGTTCCAATTGTTTCACTACACATACCACATCCACCAGCTATTTGAGTGCATACTTGTTATCTTGCTTGTTGTGGTAAATATAGTGCTCATACATATAGTGCTTACTTACGCATGATTATGAAGTGCCAGGATCACCTCAACTTGCGAACTGTTATGACCCTTCACTTCATTTATGATTGGATAGTAACCTTGGGCTTCGTTTTCGGTGGCTGCTGTAGGTCAGTAACATTTGGTACATGATGCGACTCGTTGACAAGTCGAAACCAGTAATGCAATCACATTGGAACAACTGACAACTCAATACCCTTATGCCGGTTCTCTCATCACTTTCTTCCAGTTCGTGACGATTTCGTTGTATGGTCTTCCTCGACATATCACTTGGACGCGATATGGGCCACGTTTCAAGCCACGACGTATACCTCTAATGCCATACCTAATTCAAGTTGGGCTCTTTTACCTGGTTTCTGTGCTCAACAATGCTGTTTTTGGGTACCAGATACCCATGAGTGTGCATATCATTTTCAGGAGCTCTGGACTGGTTGTGAGCATGATACTTGGATGGCTGCTGCGTGGCAAAAGGTTAGTCATTTTTCATTCCGGCAACATACTAATCCCCATTGGCGCTTTATAGATACAATCTGACACAAGTTCTCTCCGTACTCCTTGTCACGATCGGGGTGCTTCTGGCAACATTTTCTGCCATCCCGTCCGCATCTACTTCTGGATTTACTACTACCAGCGATTTTGGGAATTATATAACAGGGATTGCCCTACTATCCTTGGCCCTATTTTTTGCCGGTTTCCTTGGACTTGTCCAAGACTGGACTTACAGCACTTATGGCCAACCCCAACCCTCAACCAATGAGGCGTTGGCGAGGTCTGACTCTCAGGTTCCTCAATGGCAAGAGTCGCTCTTCTATCTTCACTTTCTTTCCCTTCCCATGTTCATTTTCCTTCGACAAGACATAGAAACACAGGCGCGTCTTGTGTCGAATGGCCCACGAGCTGCTTGGTCCGCAAAATTTCCTGTTCCTTCTACCGTCAACCCCTTTCTGGTACTCCAGGACGTGACACCTGTCGCGCCATCTCGGGCTTGGAGTCGGGACAGATTCTTACACTTTTCCTTCCCCATCCCTCATGCATTGATACCCTTGTTGCTCAATATTATAACTCAACTCGTCTGCGCTTCCGGTGTGCACAGGCTTACGACCCGTGTCAGTTCCTTGACAGTCACTCTTATCCTGGTTGTCAGGAAGGCTGTCAGCTTACTGCTCAGCGTCCTCGGCGCCGACACTATTCCAGGTGTGGACGGTAGAAAAGCAAGGACGGTCGATCATCGAGTGATGTGGGGTGGTGCCGCCTTTGTCCTTATTGGTACTATTCTATATTGCGTTGGAACCAAGAGTGGAGGGCATGTCGCAGCTGCGAAAGAAGGAAAGCAGGATTGAAGAGAGAGATTGTTATTGTTGTCGGATGCTTATCTTTGCTTTATCTGTATAATTGATACCATGGCGACATTTCCACCCGAATAGTGTTCCCAGGTTGCAACTGTAGAATATATTCCTTAATGACCATTCCTCCTATTGTAATACTATCCTCTTACACAAACACAAAAGATTAATAATGTTGTAAAACATTCCACTTATAGATACTCATGCTGTGATCAACAGCATAACTAAGAGATAATGCATAGTATTTACAGCAAGTTAGACATGTGTCATCTATTTATGTATAAATGTATTAGTACAGCCTACATGCTGCTTACACATATCACTCCTTTTATTAGTAATATGCATATTCTGTAGGTATATAAACCTCAGTAGATACACTGCTGTTAATCAGTTCAAGTAATACTACTTGTCTTTATATTGCTCATACTACCAAGCTCTCCACACAGAACTTACTATTGGTAAGTGGTCATCAGTTACCCACATTGCACCATGCTACTGTATTCTGTTCCTCCAACAAATACTAGGAGAGTGTATATAATATTGCTGGAATTTGCAAACAGTTGCAAGTTAGATTGCTTAGGCCATCCT